>Ga0210006_1000041_pt1 | contig 101858 bp, 99 predicted proteins | sample CryGey02umfilter_2_FD_185452 | JGI IMG/M metagenome (GOLD analysis project Ga0210006, IMG submission 185452) | Groundwater microbial communities from aquifer in Utah, USA - Crystal Geyser 4/10/14 0.2 um filter (SPAdes) (version 3) | ecosystem: Environmental > Aquatic > Deep subsurface >... | reverse complement strand
CTTTTTGGGATTATTTGGTCGATAGGATCACTCAAAAAACACAAATTCCATGGCTTCCAGATTTGATCGTTCAAGCGGCTTCAGCTGCTACGTAAGCGCCCCGGGTTTTTGAGAAGTTACAATAAAAGAAGTATTAACTGTCTCGCCAAACACACTTTCCTTTTTTCTGCATTTTGTCGAGCAAGGCTTCATGCAAGGATAACTCAGCGTCATTTGCCATGATAACGGGCAACATATTTTCACTGCGTTTTAATTTTTTATTGGCACTGCTGGCATGCGCTTCCGTATCTTCATTTTTTTCAACTTGAAATAATTGTGTTTGACCACCTGTCATCATCAAATACACTTCTGATAATAATGATGCGTCAATTAATGCGCCATGTAGATCACGGTGTTTATTGTTCACACCAAAACGACGACACAATGCATCTAATGTATTTTGTTGGCCAGGAAATACTTTACGTGCCATCAGCAAGGTATCAATCACAGAACAATGTTGTGTAATGGGTGCAAATGATTTATTCACGCGCGCAAATTCCGCATTGAGAAATCCAATATCAAATGGCGCATTATGAATAATAAGCTCCGCGCCTTTTAAAAATTGAAATAAAGAATCAGCAATTTGGTCGAAGGCTGGTTTGTCTTTTAAAAATGCGGTGGTGATGCCATGCACTTTCATCGCACCTTCATCAATCGCACGCTGTGGATTCACATACATATGAAAACGATTATTCGTCATGCGACGATTAATCATCTCCAAACAACCCACTTCAATCAAACGATGACCTTGATCAACTGACAAACCGGTCGTTTCGGTATCTAAGATGATTTGGCGTGTCATACAATATTCCTACACTAACGAGTCTAATTGCGGTTAGTGTAGCGAAATCTGTTTAAAAATGCATCGAGATTGGAGATTAAGATGCCCCGGACTGCGACGAAGTGACAACAGACGCAAAAACTAACTTCACCACTTCTTTGCTAACCTCATCACGAATGCGATTTAAGGTGTCTTGTCCTGGCTTGTGTTTTGCTTGAGTATCCACTGTTTTCGATAATGCTTCAGAAATAGATAAAGCAGTCTCAACTTTCTTTTCTTGAGGGTTGAGCTCAGCTAACACACTATCAACAGATTTTTTTAATTCTCTCGCTGCTGTTAATTTACTGGCAACCGAACCATCGCCCATACTACGCTTCGAAAAAAACCCGTGATAATGGGTTTTGCTTGTGCTTGCTCTACCTTCATATAATGCTATTTTTAATGCTAATTCTGCTTGCAACATAGCTAGCTTTGCAATTAACCTTTCATTAAAAGACGCAACAGGAACTGCTCGATAAGCTGATTTTGCATGTGCAAACGCTGTTTGTTTTTCTGCTAAACACGCTTCTTGATGTGTATCGCGGAATTGTTTTAATGCTTCACGCAATTTACCCAACTTACCTTGTTTTGCATCACTTGTTGTTGTTAACACACATCCGATAGCAGGTAATTTTTCTCTTACTGCTGTTTCAGCAGATGTTACAAACTGAAGCATTTCTTTTGTAGCTGCCAATTTTACAACTGCTTTTTTGTCTTTAGAAACACCTTTTTTATCTTTTACTTCACAACGCATTTCATAAAATGCTTTCCGATATAGCAAATCGCTTTTTATTTTTGCTAGTTGTGTTTCAGGTGTTTTTGACAGATGCAATCGATGCTCTGCTTCACGCACCGCTAACAATGCAGCAAATAATGTTTTTGTATGATCCACCGTTGTGCAATATTTTAAATCATGCATACGGTCTTTTTTAAATATTTCTTTCAACAAATCTTTTCTGATTTTACCCAGCAAACCATTTTTATCTGTGCTGGAATGCGGGAAATCTGAAAGCTTAGCTGATGCCAAACCTTCAAGACTCACTGCAGGATCACAAGCTGAACGCATTGCCTCAACATGCGCTAATAAAACAGACGCCCTGTCTTTTTTCTTTTTTGCTACTTCATCTTTATTTCCACGAATGCCATACAACGTAGTGCGATACTGAATACGCGCTTTTTGATAATCTAAAAAAGCCAAGTGTCGTTCTGCTATTGTTTTTGTTGAGTCTGGTGCTGATGCTTTTTCATAACTCTTTTTTTGTCTTAATTCTGCAGTTTTTGCATGCAATAATTTTTTTATGTCATCAGGTCTGCCACAAACAGTAAAATCTTTTCTGCAATCTTTAAAGGCAGCTTGCAACAACTGAAGTGTTGTTCTGGCTTCAGCCATATTAGCTCGAAATTCATATGGATAAGAATCAAGAGCAGCCTGAATGCCCTTCTCTTCTTTGTCACTTAACATAGAGAAGATGAATTGCTTACCTTTTTTGCTTCCTTGATCAGGAGTGCTCACAATTAAAGATTTTGATGTATACAAGCCACCAAAATCATCACGAACTTTTTGATTCTTGGTCTCTCGCCTAAAATCCATCTCAACAAATTTCTTGACTTCTTTGCTCGCGCCAGCAGTAACCATCACACCAAGTGCCTGTGTTCTAATCGCTTTAACCGTTTCAACTGAAGTATCAGCCGTAATTACAGACACCATACTAACAACAATTGCTTTCGCTTTTTCTAAAAAAACGTCTGCCACAAATTTTTCGGCTTCTTCTTCGCTCGCGCCAGTAATAGTCGTAACCGCATTAGATGCGGCTGCTTTAATCACTCCAACCTCTTGCGCTGAAGTATCGCGCGTGATTGTAGACACCATACCAACAACAATTACTTTCGCTTTTTCTAAAAAAACGTCTGCCACAAATTTTTCGGCTTCGGCTTCTTCTTCTTCGCTCGCGCCAGCAGTAACCATCACACCACGTGCCTGTGTTCTAATCGCTTCAACCGTTTCAACTGAAGTATCAATCGTGATTGCACTAACTTGTTGTCTAACCGTAGCCATAAGCGCCATCTTAGATAGAGGCTCAGTCTTACCGAATTCAGTCACCTCGTCTTGACCTGCTGATATCGTCACCTTTTTCTCTGGCTGGCTAGATAATTCAGCAGGTTTGGGTTCAGCAGATTTGGATTCAGACACTTTTTTTAAAATTCCCTTAGGCGCCGCTAATCCTGAAGCCAAAAGATCTTCATCAGAAATCGGCGAGCATCTACCGTCATCACTTTCTGTATTAACAGCTTCTACAGCAAAAATTTGACCTGTTTTATCTACTTGACCTGTTTCATCTGTGCGTCTTGACATCACCCACCACCTAATCAGCAACGCTGATTTTCTATTTATCTATCTTTATATTATAGTCTGCGAACCTGAAGGAGATATTAAATAAAAGCGTACGATTATCCTTTTTTGAATATTCAGAACGCTTGAGAAATAGCAGTAAAAATAGGGATGTTGTGTTAGAGCGAACATCACTCAACTTAATTCATCAATGCCTTGATTAGCAAGCTGATCTGCAATGTCGTTTTCAATATGGCCACTATGCCCTTTTACCCAATGCCAAGTGACATGATGCTGTGTGGCAAGTGCATCTAACTGCATCCAAAGATCTTGGTTTTTGACTGGCTTTTTATCAGCTGTTTTCCAATTTCTTTTTTTCCAGTTCGTCATCCATTCTGTAATACCCTTTCGCACATATTGTGAATCTGTTGTAATTTCCACCGTGCATTTTTCTTTAATCGCTAACAAGCCTTGAATCGCCGCGGTTAATTCCATGCGATTATTCGTTGTTAATTTTTCACCACCATATATTTTTTTTTCATGATCAGCATATCGCATCAACACACCCCAACCACCTGGACCAGGATTGCCACGACAGGCGCCATCTGTAAACAAGAATACTATTTTCATTTAAAAATTCCGCATCGAGGGTTCAGGTACCTGATTACCTATGCCTATTTTTTTAGCCCATAACGCATCAATCAACGGGGTCATGCCTGCCACATTTTTAATGGCAACAACCATAAAAACACTACCAAAATAGGGAAAAAAGAACTGCCCCCATGTTTCCAAAAAAAACCATCGTTTCGCACGCACTGCATTTTCAAAAGGCGGGCGAAAACAAATGGTTTGTTGAATCGTCACACTACAATCTGTTGCACGTAACTTTCGCTTTACTTTCCCTATTGAAAAACATTTTCCCACCCAGGGAGAAAAATGTTTTCGGGTTAAAAAACGCAGTAAATTCCACACACCAAATCGATTAAAACCAAACACGATGATTTTACCATTGGGCTTTAAGACACGATGCGCTTCTTGCAATACCCCAACCGCATTGGGGGTTGATTCTAATACATGCATCAACAAAACGATATCCACTGAATCAGAATCAATAGGTAACGCATCTGCATTTGCTTGAATCACTGGGTTTGCGCTTTTTGGACGACTATCTGAACCTACAAAAATGGTCTTCGATACAGGCGCACTGTCAGTTAAATGATCATCAAATGGACCACCCAACTGCAACAAAATACGAGCGCGGTTTTTTTTCAACACACGATCCAACCACACCTTTTCATCGGCTAACAGCATGCTACCTGGCATTTTTCGATACCAATTGTCATGATTTCTCACAAAAAATATCCTTTATTTTCATTAGCATGTCATTATAGTTATATAAAATCAATGGGTTAGAAAAAAACGCTTGCTCGGGTCATCCATTATCCGTAACATGTTCCGATGCGATACACCTTGCGGAAATTAACAGTTGTTTTACTCATCGTCTTGAGCTGGATGAACATGCCAGCGCAAGCTTTTCTTGCATCCGATAATCAAAATTTATGGCCCGTCATCTCTCATCAATTTACCATCCCTGAAGACAGAGAACATTACGGCGTCCAACAACAAATCAATTCTGATTTACGCCACCCCAAATATATTCACATGCTCACTGAGAATGCAAAACCTTATCTATATTATGTCTTTCAGGAAACTAAAAAATATCATCTTCCTGCTGAATTAGCACTATTACCCATGATTGAAAGTAATTATGTTCCTTATGGCGCATCGCGTGCAGGTGCAGTGGGCTTATGGCAGTTAATGCCTGGCACAGCCAATATTTACGGCGTGAAAATGAACTTTTGGTATGACGGTCGCCGCAGCACAACGGTATCTACCCAAGTTGCACTCCGTTTTCTATCTAGCTTGTATCAAACATTTAACCACAATTGGCTACTGGCGCTGGCAGCTTATAATGCAGGACCCGGCACTGTGATGGCTGCAATTCATTACAACCAAGAACATGGTCGCCCAACAGATTTCTGGGCATTACCACTGCCTGAACAAACAAGAGAATATATTCCCAAATTACTAGCTTTAGCCGATATCATTCAACACCCACACACATACGGCATTCACTTAGCGCACGTGCCAAACGCAGCAGTCACTAGCACCGTCACCATTAAAAAAGAAACACCGCTAAGAACCATCGCACATTTAGCACGAACTTCAATTTCTACAGTAAAAAAATTAAATCCCGCATTGCGACAGCAATCTACGCCACCGCATCAAATTGTCACCTTGGTTTTACCTGCTGATAAAAAACCCGTTTTCGATCACCACATAGCCATTCAAAAAGAAATCAAAAAAGAAATTCAAACAAAACATCTGGCTCATTATAAAGTAAAAAAAGGCGACTCATTAAGCGCACTTGCTGTAAAATTTAAAACAACTATTAAAATATTAGAAAAAATAAACACATTGCATGATGGATTTATTCGTGAAAACCAAGCACTATTAGTGCCTCATTTATTTTCAGATAAAAGCAAACTTAATCATAAACCCCATCAAAAAATAATAGCGCACAAAGCCATTTTACATAAAACAATATTGCACCACGCTTCCGGAATCACCACAGAACATACTTATATTGTCAAACGGGGCGACAACTTACATCGATTAGCAACTGAGTTTCATACAACAACCTACCACATCATGACACACAATCATTTACGCACCAGCAATCTTAGTATTGGCGAACATTTATTGCTGCCAAACGCATAGTTTTTTATTTATATTTTTTCTTCAGTCCGCATCAACATTTGTTGACCCGATTCTTTTGTTAACGTCAGAAAAATAAAACCTGAAGCAAGGGTAATCATACTCAATGCAAAAAAGACATGATGGAAGACAGCAACAGAAAGTGCATGCTGTATCCCCGACCCAAAAATCTCTAATAAAATAGCGCCCGCTGCAACACCAAAACTTTGCGCCAACATTTGCACGGTACTGGTTATGCTCGTTGATGCACTGAGCTTTTCTTTTGGTATATCTGCTAACGCCAGCGAATTCATGCCTGTGTATTGCATTGAAATAAAAATACCATAAACAAAAGTTAACAATGCAATAACATAAGGGGGTGTTTGCAAATTAATGATTTGAAACAGGAGCAATGCGCCAGAAACCAGCACAGTGTTCATCAATAAAAAATTCCTGTACCCTAACTTACGTAGCACACGCAAGCTCGTCAATTTCGCAACAATGATTCCTAATGCAATTGGCAATAATAAAATGCCGGACAACTGTGGATTAAAACCCAAGCTGACCTGCTGAAATAACGGAAACAAAAAAGGAATGCCGCCAAAACCCAATCGAGAAAATATATTTCCTAATACCGATACACGAAAAGTAGGAATGGAAAAATAATGCAGCTGGATAAGTGGATGTGTATGCCGCCTTGCATAAATAACATATAAAATTACCATTAACACAGCGATCACTATCTGTAAAAATACAATGCGCGCATTGAAATGCGATTCGCTCATTTCAGACAATGAAAAACACAATAATGATAACCCGCCGCCAAATAAAACAAACCCAATAAAATCAAATGGACGCGGACTTTTTATGGTCGTGTCTTTTAAATAATAAATAGCGAGTATCATTACAAAAAAACCAATGGGGATGTTTACCCAAAAAATCCAATGCCACGATAAATAATCGACAATGACACCACCCACATAAGGACCTACCATCACGCCGAGTGATACGATCATAATGACAAAACTCATCATGCGTACAAATTCATGGCGCTGAAAAGTGCGCGCAATAATCAGTCGCCCAAGTGAAATCATAAAGGCGCCTCCTATTCCTTGTGCAAATCGCGCAATAATTAATTCCACTAACGTATGCGCATAGCCACAAAAAAAAGAACTGACTGTAAAAAAACCCAATGCGCCAATAAAAATAGGTTTTGCACCATACTTATCTGCCGTCCATCCGCTGGTCGGAATAAAAATAGCGATGCTCAATAGATAACTGATTAATGCGATTTTCAAATCAATGGGATTCACATCAAAGGCATGTGACATTACGGGGACAGCTGTGTTTAAGACATTAGAGTCTAACGTATCCATAAACAAAGCAATGGATATTACAAATAAAGTTAAGCGTTGTGTAGTAAAAAACATCGTTATTTCCGTGCAATCATATGTACAGCAGCCTGATCCGTTGGCATCACAATCATTTCAGACACATTGACGTGCGGCGGGCGCGTTGCACAAAACAAAACAGCTTCTGCGATATCTTGTGCACGCAATGGATCAAACCCTTCATATACTTTTCTTGCTCGCTCCACATCGCCTTTGTATCGCACCAAACTAAAATTGGTTTCTACAGCACCTGGATCCACACTGCTTACCCGAATTTTCGTACCCAATAAATCCATACGTAACCCTTGTGATAACGCTTTTACTGCATGTTTTGTAGCGCAATACACAACGCCATTAGGGTAAACAGTGTGACCTGAAATGGATCCGATATTAATAATATGCCCCTCTTCTCTTGCAACCATGCCAGGCAAAATTTCGCGTGTCATGTATAACAATCCTTTTATATTCGTATCAATCATCGTTTCCCAATCAGTCACATCACCTTCTTGTACAGATGATAAACCTGCTGCCAATCCGGCATTATTAATCAATACATCAATATGTTTTAAATTTTCTGGCAATGTAGATAATTGTTTTTTGATTTGCGCATGATCGCGTACATCTAATTCAACACACTGCACTTCAGTTTGATAGCGTTGCTTAAGTTGCTCAGCCAGTTTCTGAATAATATCAATACGTCGCGCACTCAAAATTAAGGTTGCACCCGCTTTAGCAAACCCATGCGCACACGCCTCACCAATACCACTAGAAGCACCTGTAATCAGCACAATTTTATTTCGCAACATATTTTTATCACACCACCCTTTTTTTAGCTTATAATACACCCTTATTCCACTGCAAAATAGACAAGAAATGACAGCTCATATTCTCGATGGCCGATCCATTGCTGCAAAAATAAAGGCTGAAATCGCCGACGCAGTACGCGCACGAAAAAAAAATAATTTATCCACCCCCGGGTTAGCTGTCATCTTAGTGGGGCATAATCCCGCCTCACAAACCTATGTCAAACATAAACGACAAGCTTGTGATGAAGCAGGTATTTACTCTGAATGTCATGAAATACCTGAAAATACAGATCAAAGCACATTAGAAAAATTAATTCTTACCTTAAATCAAAACAATCAAATTCACGGTATTTTATTGCAATTGCCATTACCAGCCCATTTAAATGCAGATGCATTGCTTGAAAAAATAGACCCCAAAAAAGACGTCGATGGCTTTCATCCCTATAATTTAGGTAGATTAGCGCAAAAGCGTCCGCTGCTTCGCCCATGCACGCCACATGGCGTCATGACATTACTCAAAGCCACTGGCGAAAACCTCACTGGAAAAAATGCGGTTGTAGTTGGCGCATCCAATATTGTCGGCCGACCCATGGCGCTTGAATTATTATTAGCAAAATGCACCGTTACTGTTTGTCATCGTGATACACATGATTTACAGCATTTTATTTCACAAGCAGATATTTTAATTTCTGCAACAGGACATCACGGCATTATCAATAGTGATTGGATAAAACCAGGTGCCATTGTCATTGATGTGGGATTCAGCAGGCTCAGCAATGGAAAAATTTCTGGTGATATTGATTTTGATACTGCAAAAAAATACGCAAGTTGGATTACGCCTGTTCCAGGTGGCGTGGGCCCCATGACTGTTGCCACACTCTTACAAAATACACTCATGGCTACAACACTGTCCTAATTAACTCGCTGGCTTAAAATAAAAAAGATGAGCAAAATCCTTTTTACTCACCTTCAATTAACCCGTTTTATTTGGCGTTGTTAAAAAAATAGCCCCTCCCTTTACAAAAGGAAAGTTAAGAGGAATTTTAAAAAAGTATTTAAAAAATTCCCCCTCAACCCCCCCTTTTTTTTTCAAAGGGGGGGAAGCTTATTCAATACAACAAAACTCTTTCATAAGAGGGTGATCAATTTTTGATTTTTTCAACAACGCCATTTTATTTTTCTGCCAGTTCCAAAACCAACTGGTTCAACGATTTAACAAACGCAGCTGGATTTTCCAATTGCTCACCTTCTGCAAGCAATGCTTGATTCAACAATAATTCCGCCCAACGATTCACGCGATCATCCTCATTTTCTGCTTTAATTTTCTGCATCATGGCATGATCAGGATTTAATTCTAAGATGGGTTTGGTTTGTGAAAAAGCTTGTCCAGCTGCTTTTAACATCCGCTGCATATGACCAGTCAATTCATTTTCATCAAATACCACACACGCTGGTGAATCGGTTAAGCGATTAGTCAAACGAATTTCTTTAACACGATCACCCAATGATTTTTTCATTTTCTCAACGACATCTTTGAAATCTTTCTCAACGGCTACTTTTTTTTCTTCAACTTCTTTTTTATCTTCGAGCGATCCTAAATCCAATGCGCCTTGAGAAACCGATTGACATTTTTTACCTTCAAATTCGTGCAAATGAGAAACCAACCATTCATCCACACGATCAGACAACAAAAGCACTTCAATATTTTTCTTACGAAACACTTCAAGCAATGGGCTATTTTTTGCAGCTAAGAAATTATCAGCAATAATATAATAAATTTTTTCTTGCCCCGTCTGCATACGTGATACATAGTCTTTCAATGTGACACTTTGCGTATCCGTATCAGCATAGGTTGATGCAAATCGTAACAAATTTGCGATGCGATCTTTATTAGCAAAATCTTCTGCGGGACCTTCTTTTAATACGGCGCCAAACGTATTCCAAAATTGCGTATATTTCTCTGGCTGATTTGCCGCTAAATCTTCCAGCAAACTTAAGATACGTTTCACGCTGGCTGATTTAATCACATCAATGGTTTTATTGGATTGTAAAATTTCGCGTGAAACATTGAGTGGTAAATCATTGGTATCAATCACACCTTTAATAAAACGCAAATAGGTTGGCATAAAATGTTCTGCGTCATCCATAATAAAAATGCGTTTCACATATAATTTTAATCCACGCATTCCTTCGCGTTGCCATAAATCAAATGGCGCGCGTTTTGGAATATATAACAAGCTGGTATATTCTAATTTGCCTTCAACTTTATTGTGCGCCCACGCTAACGCATCATCAAAATCATGAGCGATGTGTTTATATAAATCTTGATATTGCGCTTCTTTAATTTCATTTTTAGGCAGTGTCCACAATGCGTTCGCTTGATTGACCACTTCCCATTCAGGAACAATAATCTCATCTTTTTTATCTTTATCATCCTTCTGATCAGATGCCTGATCTAATTTTTCCATCATGATGGGCAAAACAATATGATCCGAATATTTTGTAACAACTTCACGCACACGAATGGGATCTAAATAAGCATCCATTTCTTTTTTTAAGAACAAGGTGATTTCGCTACCACGTGTTTTTTTCTCAATATTTTTAACGTTAAATTCACCTTTACCGTTTGACTCCCAGTACACACCTTGATCAGTTTGCATGCCAGCACGTCGTGTACGCACAATCACATTATCCGCAACCACATAAGCTGAATAAAAACCCACGCCAAATTGTCCGATTAATTGTGCATCATCTGACTTTCCATTACCTGATATTTTTTCTTTAAATGCACGCGTACCTGATTTTGCAATAGTGCCTAAATTGGCAATCACTTCTTCACGATTCATGCCAATACCATTATCACGAATCGTGATAGTGCGATTGTCTTTGTTCATCGTAATCCAAATTTTTAATTCCGCATCGTTTTCATAAAGCCCTGAATCTGCTAACGCCTCATAACGTAATTTATCAGCGGCATCTGATGCATTAGAAACCAATTCACGTAAAAATATTTCTGGATTGCTATAAAGCGAGTGCGCTACTAACTCCAGTAATTGATTGACGTCAGCGCCGAAAGATAAAGTTTCTTGTTGTGATACAACGGTCATCGTACTTTCCCCGTGAAAATAAATTAATCTGATGGTTTGAAGATGGGGATAGTGTCATTAAAATTCAAGGTGGTAGCAACCACGAGTGTGAGTTATAAAAAATTTTCAGGTTTGAGCCAAGGTTACTAAGGTGAAATAACAGTTTATTGAAAAATGCGCAGCATACATTTTAGCATGTGAGGAATGAGCGAAAATAACAACGAAGCATAAAAATAAAAAAGATTACGCATAAAAAAAGGAGCCGAAGCTCCTTTTCTCGAACATCCAATCTGACGATTAAACGTTGAATTTGTAACCAATAGAACCAGTATACAAATGTGCTTCTGGCGCAGAATCTGGCGCACCAAAATTTGCATTGCCATAATTAACAGCATCGTTACCTGGTACATAAAGATATTGCGCACCTACTAACCAATTATTCCAGTCGTATTGAACGCCGGCACCGAATACAGGAGCCCAATAATGGCCGCTAGTGCCCAATGCTGGTAACGCTGCATTTACTGTCGTTCCACCAAAAGAGTTTTTCAATGAACGATAACCCACACCTATTTTGCCAAATAAATTCAAGTGATCCATAACAGGCACACTTAATTTAGCAGCCACATAAGCCAACCAAGATTTGATTGCTAATGTTGTAGCAGATGTTTCTGTAACACCGCCAACTGAAACATTAGAACCGTGACCAGATACTTTAGGCAAATAGAACCAACCACCTTCAACAGCAATGTGTTGCGTGATGTTGTAACCCAAATCCAATCCAGCAGTCAAACCACCTTTACCATTGTTGGTTGGTAAAAATGAAGAAACCGCAGCGCGACCCATCAATTTGCTTGTGTTGTTATCAGCCCAATTTGATTGTGCATAACCCAAATGACCTTCAAGATAAACGCTATTTTGAAACGCTGGCTCTGAAGGCATTGCCATATGATCAGGTCCGCCAGCCATTGCAGCTGTTGCACCCATCGCTGCAAAAGCTGCAGCACTTAATACTAATAATTTTTTTACCGACATTTTAAATTCCCTCTTTTTCGACCTAACAAAAAATAGAGCCGTCCTAAAAACCCCGCTGAGAAACTCAGTGGTATTTTTACAGTCGACTCTTTTTCCGCTCAATATGCAAAAAGCATATATAGAAGATATTACCCAAAATAAAACAAACAAACAAGCTTTTTATTTTTAACCAAAACAGGTTGGAATCTAGCGGTATTTAGCCATTTTCAGAAATGAACACACATAATAAAAATTGAAATAAAAAAAGGGAGCAAAGCTCCCTTTTTAGAAAGCATAACGCAAAAATTACACAGTAAACTTGTAGCCCAAGCCCAATGTGAATACGTTTGCAGCTACTGTTCCCAACGCACCATTTGCTGATGTCGATAATGGGAATGAATTTCTAGCGCCCATGAAATAAGCGTATTGAACAATACCAGACCAAGTATCGCTAAAGCTATAATCCAAACCTGTCGCAAACATAGGGCGAACAAAGGTAGATTTGCCTTTAGAAATTCCCAAAGTAGTCGGGCCAGCAATCACCGTCCCTGTTGTTGATACAGTCGCTTGACGATATGCCACGCCCAACTTGAAGAACCAATCTGTGTTATTCATCCAAGAAACTGGTGTCATATACTTACCAGCTAAATATAACGCCCAACTTTTTAACCGCACTGGCGAAAAGCCTTGACTAGCCACATTCACAGAAGGCAAGTAGAACCAACCTAACTCAACAGCAAAGTTGTTGTTGATTTTGTAACCAGCATCTAAACCTGCAGCAAAACCACCTCTAGCATTACCGCCATTGTTATTATCAACACCAGAACTTACAGCCCATTGTTGATTATCAAAATAATTTTGACGCGCGTAACCTAAATGACCTTCAACATAATAGCCGCTGTCAGAAACAACTGGCTCATGTGTGTAACCACCAGCCATCGCAGCAGTCATACTAACCGCAGCTAAACCAGTAGCACCCAAAAGAAGAATTTTCTTTACCGACATTGAACTTCCCTCTCAATATTAATATTAATAAATTGGAAGTTCGACGGAAAAAAATTTTCCCGAACAATACGAACTCCCAAAAAAACAACGACGCAAAACGCGCCATCGCATCGAGGTATAGTACCTAATAGTTTTTCTTTTTTCAAAATGTTTTTTTTGGAAGACCTAAATTAGGTGAATTAATAAAGCAATATGACTTTTTATGCGTGCATATAATATATTTGCGAACCCAACCAGCGTTTTAATAACGCTTCAATTAATAAAGGGTGGTTTTCAATTAACTGCTCGCTGATTTTTTGCACCATGGGTAACAGTGCTTGATCGCGTATTAAATCAGCAACACGTAATTGCATTAATCCTGATTGTCGCGTACCCAACACATCGCCCGGACCTCGTATTTGCAAATCGCGTTCTGCAATTAAAAATCCATCTTGCGTTTCACGCATCACTGCTAAGCGTTTTCTTGCAGTCTCTGATAATGGATGTTGATATAACAACACGCAAAAACTCGCTGTTTCACCACGTCCCACACGCCCCCGCAATTGATGCAATTGCGCCAAACCCAATCGCTCTGGGTTTTCAATAATCATCAAACTGGCATTCGCCACATCCACACCGACTTCAACCACCGTTGTTGCGACTAATAAGTCTATTTTCCCTTGCGAAAATGCCAACATCATGGCATTTTTTTCTGTTGATTTTAATCGACCATGAATCAACCCCACTTTTAATGAAGGCAATTGCACTTGCAATTGTTTCGCTGTTGTTTCCGCAGCCTGACATTGCAATACATCAGATTCATCAATCAAGGTACAAATCCAATAGGCTTGTTTTTTCGATTCACAATTTACACGCACACGATCAACAATCTCATCACGTTTTGCAGAAGCAATAATTGCCGTTGAAATGGGTTGACGACCAGGCGGCAATTCATCAATTACAGAACAATCTAAATCAGCATAAGCGGTCATGGCTAACGTGCGCGGAATGGGTGTTGCCGTCATCATTAATTGATGCGGAAAATAGCCTTTTTTTAAAGCTTTTTGCATTAAAGCCAAACGTTGATGCACACCAAATCGATGCTGCTCATCGATAATCAACAATACAAGATTTTTAAATTCAACATCTGCTTGAAATAAAGCATGCGTACCAATAATTAATTGTATTTCACCCGACACCAATTTTGCTTTTATTGTTTTTTGTTCTAATGCCGTTTGTCGACCCATCAATAAGCCAACAGAAATGCCCAATGGCGTTAACCATTTTAAACAGTTTTGCAAATGTTGTTCTGATAAAATTTCTGTTGGCGCCATCAAAGCCACTTGATAACCCGCTTCAAGCGCTTGTAATGCAGCAATACACGACACCACTGTTTTTCCAGATCCAACATCACCTTGCAATAATCGCATCATGGGTATATCGCGCATCAAATCTCGACTAATTTCAGATAGCACACGCTGTTGCGCACCCGTCAACTGAAAAGGCAATTGCTGAATAAATGGTTCACTTAAATGCATTTGATTGGGCAAAGCAACTGCTTTATTTTGACGCGCAACATAACGCATTTGTTGCAACGTTAATTGATGCGCGATTAATTCTTCAAAAATCAATCGCTGCTGCGCTGGATGCTTGCCGGCTAATAGCACCGTTGGATCAACATCAATCGGCGGAAAATGAATAATAAATAGCGCCTGCTTTAACTCCATAAAATTAAATGCTGATAACAATGCGCTGGGCAATAACTCAGGCAATAAATTATTTTTTTCTAATAAATCCAATGCTTGTTTCATCACTTTTCGCCAAGTCGCTTGATGCAATCCTTTTGTAGTGGGATATACCGGCAATAAACAAGGGGATAACGTTAATACACTACCTGCTCCAATTTGATCAACAGTCGCATATTCGGGATGCACCATTTCCAAATGACCGGAAAATCCATGACGCACTTCACCAAAACAGCGTATAGCTGCCTTCCCTTTTAACATCGATAATTTTTTTTCATGCGGCTTGGTGAAATAAAAAAATACAAGATCAACCTGTCGACCAGTCGCATCGGCGATAACACAGCGAAGATAGCCACGCGCCCCCGTGACTTGCACAGATTGCACAACCCCTTCAATCAAAACACGATCGCCTGGTTTTATTGCAGAAATAGCATGAATTTGAGTGCGATCTTCATAACGTAGCGGCAAATGAAATAATAAATCTTGAACGGTCAACATACCCACTTGCGCAAACAATTTTGCGGTCTTAGAGCCAACGCCTTTCAAGCTTGTCACACAAGTGGATAATGTTGATAGCATAAAAATAGAAATGATTTGCTTTGCAAATCTCGCTTGCTTACGCGCGCGGCTCCTCAAGATATAAAATAGCATCCATTTCAACACCCGCTTCTTTCGGCAATCGACTCACTTCAACCACTGCGCGTGCGGGATACGGTTTTTCAAAATACGCTGCCATGATTTCATTAACGATGACAAACTGATTCATGTCTTGTAAATATACTTGTAATTTAACCACTTTTGACAAATCACCACCCGCCGCAGTCGCAATTGCCTTTAGATTTTCAAATACCTGTTTGACTTGCGCGTGAAAATCACTTGTCACCATTTTCATCGTTTTCGGATTCAATGGAATTTGTCCGGAAATATAAACTGTTTTATCAACCTGAACTGCTTGCGAATAAGTACCAATTGCAGCTGGCGCATGCTGTGTTTCAATTATTTTTTTCATGAGAAAAATCCTATCAATTTATTTTGCTCTCATTATTTTCACTACTTGTGGAACCTGTCGCAAATTTTTTAATATGCGCGCTAAATGCAAGCGATCTTTCACCAATAATTTAAAAGTCACCTCATAATAAAACCCTTCGCGATCATTAACCTGGATATCATCAATGTTACCATCTGAATCAGAAATAACCGCAGCCAAGTTAGCCAAAACACCTCTTTCGTTTTTAACAGCCACACCAACCATCACTAAAAATTCGCCAACAACATCATCAGACCATCGCAATGGCACACACTGCGTTGGTTGATTTAAAAATTTTGCAACACGTTTACAATCATGCACGTGCACCACAATGCCTTTTCCTGCCTTCATTGATCCCACAATAAAATCGCCTGGAATAGGATGACAACACGATGCAAATGATAACAACATCCCTTCTGTACCTTGAACAATCATCGGCATACTCAATGTCAATAATTCCACTTTTTCTGCTTGTTGCCCTAAAGTCAGCAACTGTTCTTGTAATAATAATTTGATCCGTTGCGCAACCACAATGGCAGAACGATTTCCCAGCCCAATATCTGCCATTAAATCATCTAATATTTTAAAATTGGCTTCTTTAAAATAAATAAGCCATACATTTTCCGGTATTTTTTTCAAAGACAATTGCTGATTTGCGAATGCTTTTTGCAATAATTTCCTACCCAACGTCACCGATTCATCATACTGCTGAAATTTTAAAAGATGACGTATGGCACTGCGTGCTTTGCTCGTAATCACAAAATCCAACCAACCCGGATTGGGTCGCGCGCTTGATGCTGTCACCACCTCAACCGTATCACCATTATTTAATTTCGTAGAGAGTGGCGCTAATTGACGATTAATTTTAATCGCCATACAACTATTTCCCACATCCGTATGAACAGCATAAGCAAAATCAACACCCGTAGCACCTGCTGGTAACTCTTTAATCTCACCCTTAGGTGTGAAGGTATAAACTTCATCTGGAAATAAATCGACTTTCACACTTTCAATAAATTCCAGTGAGCTGCCTGCATTTTTTTGCAACTCCAATAAATTTTTTACCCATTTTTGCGCGTGAATACGAGGCTTATCCGCATCACCTTCATCTGACTTATATAACCAATGTGCTGCAATACCATTAGAGGCAACCCGATCCATTTCTGTTGTACGAATCTGTATTTCAATAGGCAATCCATATGGGCCAAACAAAGTAGTATGTAATGATTGATACCCATTTGCTTTTGGAATAGCGATGTAATCTTTAAAACGTTCCGGCACAGGCTTAAATAATCGATGCACTAAACCCAACACGCGATAACAAGTATCCACATCGCTCACAATAATGCGAAAGGCATACACATCCATAATTTCATTAAATGGAATTTTTTTTGTCAGCATTTTTCGATAAATGCTATATAAATGTTTTTCTCTGCCGATAATGGCGCAAGAAGGAAATTGATCTTTTGTTAATCCATCTTGCAATGTTTTATTAATTAACGAGAGAATTTTTTTACGATCACCGCGCGCTTTTTGAACGGCTTCTTTTAACACATGATAACGATGCGGATACAACGCAGAAAAACTCAATTCTTCTAATTCAACCGAGAAATCACGCATTCCCAATCGTTTTGAAATGGGCGCGAAAATTTCTAACGTTTCTTTGGAGACACGATATCTTTTTTCTGATGCCAACGTGATTAACGTGCGCATGTTATGAAGACGATCAGCCAGCTTGACTAAAATGACACGAATATCACTCGCCATTGCCAAAACCATTTTACGAAAATTCTCTGCTTGCGCTTCTGCTCGACTCACAAACTCAATTTGTGTTAATTTACTCACGCCATCAACTAAGCTCGCGACTTCACGTCCGAATGTTTTTTCTAACTCTTTTTTTTCGATTTTGGTATCTTCGATCACATCATGCAATAAAGCAGCCATGATTGTATGATGATCCATTTTCATGTCTGCTAAAATGCAAGCAACCGAAACTGGATGTGTAATATAAGGCTCACCCGTTTGACGACGCTGTCCACGGTGTGCAGTTAATGCTGTTAAATAAGCTTGATGAATTTGCTCAATTTGTTCATCAGTAAGATAGAAAAGTTTTCGACGCAACCTTTTAAATAGACGCATGTGACTACCTCAATGTAAGAGCTTATCGTCACATTGCATGACCCGCTCCAAAAAAAATTCCCCGTGCGTCTACCTTGTTAAAATAATTATTCAGCATCTTCGATAATAGTGACTTGATTTGGCGCTGCATTCGTTTTCGCTGCTTCGTTAGCCGCAATATTAGCAACATCAAAACCACCTGCAATTTCACGTAAAGCGATCACAGTCGGTTTGTCACCATCTTCTGGAACCAATGCATCTGAAACACCCATCTCCAATTGATGCGCTCGTTCTGCAGCAATTAATACCAATGCAAATCGATTTTCAACTTTTTCCAAACAATCTTCCACAGTCACTCGAGCCATGATCACAACCTCTTTCATTTCTTTCATTGATTTTAGACGACAATTTTACTGCTTTTTCAGTAAATTTTCCAGCAAAGCAGCTTGTTTTACTTTTTGCAACGATGTTTTCAAACGCATTGCCAACACAATATTTTTTAAATCATTCACAGCGCTATCAAACTGATCATTCACGACCAAATAATCAAATTCGCTGAAATGGCTTGTTTCATTTTGCGCAGCTTGCATGCGTTGCGCAATGATATCAGCACAATCTTGCTGTCGACTTTGCAATCGGCTTTTTAATGCCGCGATAGAAGGTGGCAAAATAAAAATCAATACCGCTTCGGAAAACAGGCGATGCACTTGTTGCGCCCCCTGCCAATCAATTTCTAAAACAACATCTATTCCCATCGATAATTTTTCAAAAACCCATGCTTTTGATGTGCCATAGTGGTTTCCAAAAACAGCAGCATGCTCCAAAAAAGCCTTTTTTTCCACCATATCATGGAAAGTTTCCGGATCAATGAAAAAATAATTTTCACCATTTTTTTCGGCAGGACGCATCGCGCGCGTGGTATGAGAGATAGAAATTTGCAATTGCGACATCGACTCTGATAATGCCTTCACCAAACTTGTTTTACCAGCACCGGAAGGTGCTGCAATCACAAATAGATTTCCGGATGGGTTGTTACTCAATGTGTCCACCTCATTCCCTATTAAAAAAAGTGATCATAGCAAATTTTGCATTAAAAATAATAGTCGTTATACTGTCGCATCATTTTTACTTGCCTATTTGAGGATTTTCATGAGACCCAGTCGCCGCACAGCAGATACCTTACGCTCTATTTCTTTTACAAGACAGTACACCAAGCATGCGGAAGGCTCTGTATTAACGCAATTTGGTGAAACCATTGTGCTATGCAACGTCAGCATCACAGATAATGTGCCGCGTTTTTTAAAAGACAGCAAACAAGGCTGGTTAACAGCAGAATATGGCATGCTGCCTCGCGCAACACATTCACGCGTTGATCGTGAAGCAGCGCGTGGAAAACAAGGCGGGCGCACCATTGAAATTCAACGTTTAATCGGACGATCACTACGCGCCGCACTAGATTTAAATAAAATTCCTGGTTTCACAATCACCATTGATTGCGATGTGATTCAAGCTGATGGTGGCACACGTACTGCAGCCATCAGCGGTGCTTGCGTTGCCTTGATTGATGCACTGCGTTTTATGCAAGAGCGCAAAATTATTTTAAATGATCCACTCAAACATTTTGTTGCTGCCGTTTCCGTTGGCATTTTTAATGGGACACCCGTATTAGATTTAGACTATGCAGAAGACTCTAAAGCACAAACAGATATGAATGTTGTGATGACTGATTCAGGATCTTTTGTTGAAGTACAAGGCACTGCAGAAAATGGCGCATTTCAAGAAACAGAACTACAGTCGCTCTTGTCATTGGCGAAAAAAGGAATTGCCGACATTATCGCAAAACAGAAAGAAGCATTACGCTGATAAACATTATGCTATGCCAGTCATTTTCATTTCTTACACCTGATAATCAACAATCAATGGTGCATGATCTGAAAATTTTTGGTCTTTGTAAATTGAAACTGCTTTCACCGTATTTTTGAGATTATCGGAAATGATTTGATAATCAATACGCCATCCCACATTTTTCTCATAAGCAGCACCGCGATTTGACCACCACGTATATTGATCTTTTTCATGGTTAATCACACGAAACGCATCCACAAATCCTTCTGTTGTAAATAAATCATCTAGCCAAGCGCGTTCTTCTGGTAAACAACCCGATGTTTTTTGATTCGATTTAAAATTTTTAATATCAATTTCTTTATGCACAATATTCCAATCACCACAAATAATAAATTGGCGCTTGGATTTTTTAAATTCGCGTAACGTTTTTAAAAATCTTTCCATAAAATCCAGTTTCTCAACCTGACGATGCTCGCCCGCTGAACCCGATGGCAAATATAAAGAAATAACGCTTAACTCACCTACATCAACACGTACAAAACGACCTTCGTCATCCGCACATTGCCAACCCAATTTGTGCGTAACATGATCTGGTTTTTGTTTGACGTATAATCCAACACCGCTATACCCTTTTTTTACTGCATCACTGAAGTAACAGTGATAGCCATCGGGTCTGTACAATTCATCAGTTAATTCTGTCATTTGCGCTTTGGTTTCTTGAAGACATACAAAATCCGCATGCTGTTTTGCAAGCCACTCAAAAAAACCTTTTCTTTGTGCAGAACGAATGCCATTGAGATTCGCTGTGATCACACGCATAATAAACTCCTAAAACAACACAGTCGACAACCTAACAAATATTGCGCGAAAATGCATGTACTATTAATTAAAATGTCTTCGATGGGTGATGTGATTCACACTCTGCCCGCCTTATCCGATGCAATGAAAGCCATTCCTAATTTAGAAGTAGACTGGGTAGTTGAACCCGCCTTTGCTGATATTCCCGCTTGGCATCCTGCTGTGAAAAAAATCATTCCCATCTCATTACGACACTGGCGAAAAAATAGCTTTAAAAAATCAACTTATACTGAAATAAAACGATTCTATCAATCACTGCGTGAAAAAAAATATGATCTTATTATCGATGCACAAGGACTTTTAAAAAGTGCTATCGTTGCGAAATTAGCGCATGGCCATGCTCATGGTCTGGATAAAAATTCAGCACGCGAATCCATTAGTCATTTCTTTTATTCAACAAAATATAACATCAATAAAAATCAACATGCCGTTAACCGCACACGTGAATTATTTTCAAAAATTTTAGGGTATACTTTTTCAGGTAATTCGGACTATCAGATTAATCCTCAAAAATTACCGGCACTTGACTTTACATTGCCAAAACAATATCTCGTCTACTTGCATGGCACAACCTGGAAAACAAAACATTATCCAGAAAATTATTGGCAACAATTACTCACCTATGCTGCCGAAAAAAACATCGTTGTCTATTTACCCTGGGGGGATACAACAGAAAAAAAACGGGCAGAAAAACTCGCAGACAATATTTCATGTGCACGCGTCTTACCTAAACTATCTGTTGCACAAATCGCAACACTACTGAAAAACGCAACCGCTGTTATTGCTGTCGATACCGGCTTAGGACATTTATGCGCAGCACTATCAACACCAACCATTTCATTGTACGGACCAACCAACCCAAAAAAAATTGGCACGCTTGGCAATAATCAAATTCACTTGCAAGCAAACTTTGCCTGCGCACCTTGCGCTAGTAAAATTTGTCATTATGCAAAAACACATCAAACCGATATCGTGCCAGCCTGCTATATGACAATCGATCCTCGTGTTGTATGGCATGAATTAAAAAAAATACTGGAGTAATACCATGCGTGATTTTCAATTTTCTTTTATAGACTTTCTCATTAAACATGATGCATTACAGTTTGGTAAATTCAAATTAAAATCAGGACGCATCAGCCCCTATTTTTTTAATCTCGGCGTTTTTCACACTGGAAAATCACTTCTCACACTCGGCGAATTTTATGCAGAAACATTGCAAAAATCGCGAATGCATTGTGACCTATTGTTTGGACCTGCCTACAAAGGAATTCCATTGGTCACCGCAACCAGTATGGTTTTATTTGAAAAATTTAATATAAATATGCCGTATTGTTTTAATCGCAAAGAAACAAAAGATCACGGCGATAGCGGCAACTTTGTTGGCGCAAAATTAACAGGCAATGCTGTGATGTTAGATGATGTTATTACCGCAGGTACAACCATTCGCGAAACCATGGCGCTATTAGAAAACACTGAAGCCACTTTATCAGGCATTATCATTGCCTTTGATCGACAAGAACGTGGCGATGGCAAGTTGTCTGCCGTACAAGCATCTGCAAAAAAATATAATTTGCCCATTCAAAGTATCGTCACATTATCTGATATTATGCAATATCTTGCTAAACACAGCACATTGAAAAAACAATTAGCCGCAGTTGAGCAGTATCGCAAAGAATACGGCATATAATGAATGATCCGTTAGCCGTGATCCATTTTTAATCCACTAAAACGGCAACGCTAACGTATGATCTATTTGTAACAACTGCGTTCGGAAAATAGCTTGTATCTGATTAAGATGCGCCGTTGTATCCGCCTCAAATCGTAAAATTAAATAAGGCGATGTATTTGAGCGACGAATAAGCCCCCAACCAAAATCATATTCAATACGCAGTCCGTCAATAGTGATTTTTTCAGCATCACCAAAATCGGCCTCATCAGACAGTTGCATCATAAAATCTGACTTTTTATCTTCTGACATTGGCAACTTTAATTCCGGCGTGTTTACGGTTTGCGGTAATGCCGCAAAAATAGCTGATACGGATTGATCACTGCGTGACAAAATAGAAACCAATCGCGCTGCAACATAAATACCATCATCAAAACCATACCAACCATCTTTAAAAAAGATATGCCCACTCATTTCACCCGCTAACGGTGCTTTTTCCTCAATCATTCGTGCTTTTAAAACAGAGTGCCCGGTTCGTGACATAACAGGTTGTCCGCCATACTTTTTAATGATCTCAGGCAACACGCGCGAACATTTCACATCAAACACAATTTTCGCACCTGAATTTTTTGCCAACACCTCTTCAGCACAAATCATCAATTGTCTATCTGGCCAAATAATCTCGCCTTTATTACTCACCACACCCAAACGATCAGCATCACCATCAAATGCCAAACCGATATCCGCCTTTTCTTTTTTCACCAAAGCAATCAAGTCTTTTAAATTTTCTGGAATCGTGGGATCCGGATGATGATTCGGAAAACGGCCATCATATTCACAAAATAATTCAACAACATCGCAACCCAAACGACGAAACACGATGGGCGCAATTTTACTCGCCGCACCATTTCCACCATCAATAACAATTTTCATTTTTTTGCTTATTACGATATTTTTACAAATGGCATCAATATAATTTGGCATAATATCTTGCATTCTGATCTTGCCCGATCCAGATAAAAAGTCACATCGCTCAATGCGCTTCACTAAATCTTGAATGCCATTTTCAGATAATGTTTTTCCATTTAAAACAATTTTAAAACCGTTATGATGTGATGGATTATGACTGGCTGTCACCATCACGCCTGAGCGTGTTGATAAATAATGCGTTGCAAAATACACCATCGGTGTTGGACCCATGCCAATATCAACCACATCACAACCTGTTTCAACTAAGCCTGAAATCAATGCTTTTTTTAATGATTCACCCGTTAATCGCGCATCACACGCAACCGCAATTTCTGTTTGTTCTAGTAACTGTGCTTCAGTGCCTATTGCCAAACCGATCGCATAAGCCACATTTTCATTTAAACTGGTTTCACTGACTTCACCGCGAATATCATAGGTGCGAAAAATATCATACGGTAATTGCGTTGGAACTGTGTAAGCTGTCATATTTTTTTCCATAAATTATCACTGGGATCTGAAAAAATTAAAATTGATTCTGAATTATTGTGTTCCTGAACTTCCAAATCCACCTTCGCCCCGCTCTGTTTTCTCAAACGCAGAGACCACTTGAAAACGTGCTTTTAAAACAGGAACAATAACCAATTGCGCAATGCGTTCGCCAGGTTGAACAGTGTAAGCTTGTGTTCCGCGATTCCAACACGACACCATTAAAGGCCCTTGATAATCCGAATCAATCAAACCCACTAAATTCCCAAGTACAATGCCATGCTTATGACCCAAACCCGAACGCGGCAAAATCGTTGCTGCCATCATGGGATTATCAATATAAATAGCGATGCCTGTATTAATTAAAACAGTTTCACCCGGCTGAATTGTTTGCGGCTCATCCAAGCACGCACGTAAATCCAATCCCGCAGAGCCTGGCGTTGCGTACGCCGGCAAAGGTACGCTATCACCCAAACGATCATCTAGAATTTTTAATTGGATATCATGGAACATAAAACACTCCTTGTGATTTTTTGCGACAAGCCTAACGGTTTTGTGGATTCCTGCCAAGTAGTTATCCATTTTCTCTTTTATAAAAAAAGCCTTTTTCCAGATCAATCAAGATGCTTCACCAAAACCACACTTTTACTTGAATCAACACACGCTTTCTGTTATAAAATCAGCCTTCGTATTACAGGAGCCACGAGAATGTCTAAGGTCTGCCAAATCACAAAAAGACGTCCCCAATCAGGACACACCGTTTCACACGCAAAAAATAAAACAAAGCGTCGTTTTTTACCTAATTTGCACAAGCGTCGCATTTGGGTGCCCAGCGAAAATCGCTATATCACCATGACATTATCAGTCCGTGGTTTACGCACCATCGACAAAATTGGAATCGAAGCGGCACTTGAAAAAATCAAAAACAAAGAAGAACTCAACTAAACGAACGCTTCTATTTCAGCAATGAGGACAATAACATGGCAAAAGCAGGTTCACGCGAAAAAGTACAATTGCTTTCAACGGGCAAGAATCAAAAAGGCAAAGCAACTGGTTATTTTAAAACATTAACTGTTAACAAACGTGCCGAAAAAAAATTAGAATTGATGAAGTACGATCCTCGCGCTTATAATGCCGAAACAGGCAAAAAAGGCATGCGTGTATTATTCAAGCAAAAGAAAATTTCAAAGTAATACCAAAACCAAAAACGCATTTAAAAACCTGTTCTCAAAACAGGTTTTTTTTTGCCTAGATTATTTTTTGGCAGTCAGCTTTTTGTATTTATCCATTAAGACAGCGTTGGATTCGTAAAACGCCAGCGGAATACAATCAACCGGACACACCTGTCGACACTGCGGCTCGTCAAAATGGCCAACACATTCCGTGCATTTACTGGGATCAATTTCGTAAATATCAGCACCCTGATAAATGGCATCATTTGGACACTCAGGTTCACATACATCACAATTAATACATTCTTCGGTGATTTTCAATGCCATGTTTATAGATCTCGCAACACATTCTCAGGCACAAAAGCAGATACATCTCCTTTGAGCAATATAATCTCTCGCACAATGGTTGCAGAAATAAAACGATATTGATCACTCGAAGGTAAGAAAATGGTCTCTAAAACGTCATTCGATAATTGACGGTTCATATCAGCAATAGACAACTCATAATCAACATCACTGGCTGTTCGAATGCCACGTAAAACATACTGCGCATGGTGTGCTTTCGCAAAATCAACCGTCAAACCCTCCATCACAAAAACATGCACATTGTGACAATGACTCAAACTGCGCTTGCACCACTGCACGCGCTTTTCCAGATCAAAGCACGGTGTTTTACGCAAACTCACCGCAACACCAACGACCACTTCATCAAACAAAGTAGCAGCACGTTCCACAATATCAACGTGGCCTTTTGTAATGGGATCGAATGTGCCGGGATAAATGACTGTTTTCATCATACAAACCTCGGTCCAATGGTAACACTAAATCTGGTGCAATTTCAGCTAAAGGGTATAGCACAAAATCGCGATTTTTGTATTCAGGGTGCGGAATGGTCAGTTCAGGCGTTGCCATTTTTTCGTTACCAAACAAAATAATATCGCAATCAATAATGCGTGAACCCCATCGTACTTTTCGTACGCGCCCCATTTTATTTTCAATAGATTGCAGTGCTCGCAACAAGGCATGCGCCGTTAATGTTGTTTCAATCGCAATCACCTGATTAATATAATTCGGCTGATCAGCAAATCCCAGTGGGGTGCTTTCATACAAACTCGACTCTGCAATAACCGCTGTTGATGCAATCAATCGTATGAATTTAAGAGCGTCTTCAACTTGTTTTTCAGGATTGTTTAAATTACTACCCAACGCAATATAGGCTATGGTTTTTTTCATGAGCGCAATTGCTCAATCATTTTTTCCTGACTTTCCGTATCCAACAGTTGAAACTCCTGCCACCAATCTAAATCGGTCGATGTGATTTCACCGCTCTGCACACGCAATGCCATAAAATCAAAAGCAGCACGAAAATAACGGTGATTAAAAATAGTCATGATACGATTAGGACGACGTTTGGTTAATTGAAATTGCAATACCCAAATAGCCTGCATCGTAAACTGCAAGCGCTTTGGAATCATCATGGCATCCGTTTGTCTTTTAATAATATCGTGAATAAATTGATGCAATCGCATATAAAATTTATTTTTTTTATTTTTCATTTTTGATAAATGCATCTGCAGAACAGGCCATAAAAATACTGAAAATAGAAACCCTGGATTAACACTCTCGCCTGATTTAAAACGCGCATCCGTTGCGGCTAATGCCTGTTGAATTAATTTTTCATCAATCGCATTACGATTGGCCTGTGTCACATGCACCAACTCAGGAAACAAAGTGCGTAAATAATCATAATGAATGAGTTTTTGATAAGTTATCCATGCATTACCTTCAAAAAATAATTTTAAACATTCATCAAACAAACGCGATGTGGGCACGTGCTGCAATAACTGCGGCAATGATTTCAACGCTATTTCCGTTTGTGATTCCAGCTGAAAATTTAATTTAGCCGCGAAACGAATGGCGCGCAACAAACGCACAGGATCTTCATGATAACGCTGCTTGGGATCACCAATAATACGAATTTGTTTTTGTTTTAAATCTGTCATTCCCTGCATATAATCAACAATACTAAAATCAGCAATATTGTAATACAGCGCGTTTACCGTAAAATCACGGCGCCATGCATCTTCTTCAATCGTGCCATAGGTATTATCACGACGAATCATGCCGGTTTCTGCATGAATTTCTGTTTCAGCTCGCGTGTCTTCTGATGCATTCGCACGAAAAGTGGAGACCTCGATCACCTCTTCACCAAAAAAAACATGCACCAATCGGAAGCGACGTCCAATGATACGACTATTACGAAACAACGTTCGCACCACGTCTGGATGCGCATCCGTAGCCACATCAAAATCTTTTGGCTTACGTCCTAATAAAATATCACGCACGCCACCACCCACTAAATACGCGGCATGCCCCGCTTCTTTTAATCGATACAATACTTTTAATGCATTCGCACTAATCGATGCACGAGAAATAGCATGGCAATCACGCGCAATAATAATAGAGGTTGTTGATTGGTGATGGTCGTAACGAGGTCGACGCACCCATTGCATGATTTTTTTAAACAAAGCCTGTTCTCTCAAATAGACAAATAAAACCAGCGGTATCTTAGCATACTCTAACGCCCAGATGAAAAACCCACAACGACTTGCTACACTCCAAGGATATGAAAAAAATAATTGACGTTAATTTATATGCCTACGGAAATGGCGCACAGAATGCCGACTGCGAACAAGGCGCGCTGACCTTAAAAAAAGCGATTGAAAAAAGTGATCTCACAACACATTGCCACTTTCAACCGCCATTGACAGTACATAACCGAAAACAACAGGCTGATGCACTCAATGACATTGCCACACTTTCCAATACGCTTGCACAATCAACACAACAATCACTCCTCAATAACCACTTCTTTTTGACCTTAGGTGGAGATCATACGGCAGCCATCGGCAGTTGGAGTGGTGCCGCTCACGTTATCAATAATCTCGGGTTAATTTGGTTTGATGCCCACATGGATTCACATACAGTTGAAACCACCCAATCCAACAACATCCACGGCATGCCATTAGCCATTTTATTGGGGCATGGTGAAAAAAAATTAACAACCATCTTATCCAATCAACCAAAACTAAAACCGGACAATGTGGTATTAATTGGCGTGCGCAGTTATGAATCAGGTGAAACTGCACTGTTAAAAAAACTGGGCGTAAAAATATTTTTTATGGAAGACATCAAAACACAAGGCATGAAAGCCGTCATTAGTGAATCCATCAAAACAGTCACCCAAAATACAGATGCGTTTGGCATCAGCATTGATTTAGATGGATTTGATCCAATCGATGCGCCCGGCGTTGGTACTGCTGAAAAAAACGGGGTTCGCGCAGCTATTTTTTTGTCTGAATTTTCAGCAATTACAACACATCCAAAATTAATTGGAATGGATATTGTTGAATTCAACCCAACATTAGATGTCAATCATAAAACAGAAAAACTGACCCTAAAATTAATACGCTGCTTAATATCAAACAACGCCATTAAAAATTAACTAATGCAAGTAGGTGTGCATACCTGTTAAAAACATTTGCACCGCAATGGTCGTCAAAATCATTCCCATCAAACGCTCAACTGCAATCAATCCAGAATTACGCAACAAACGCATTAAATAACGTGACAACAACATAATCACTAAAAAAACGATTGACGCAATGCTCACTGCACTCAGCAACATAGGAAAGTGCTCTGGCCTGCGTGATACAAACAACATCACAATGGCAATTGCTGAAGGACCTGCTGTTAATGGAATCGCCAACGGCACAATAAAAGGCTCTTCCATTTTATTATCCGTTTTTTCATTTTTTTCAGGCGGGAAAATCATGCGAACCGAAATTAAAAACAAAACAAGCGCACCAGCAATACTCAACGCAGATGTTGTAATATTTAATCCGCGCATAATATACTTTCCACAGAATAAAAATAGCAGCAACACAAAAAAAGCAATTAACGTTTCACGAATAATAATGCGGCGCTGTGTTTTAAAATCAAATTTTTTAAGAATAGATAAAAAAATAGGGATATTTCCCAGCGGATCCATCACCAATATCAATGTAATTGTTGCTGTATATAGCGTCATCAGTCATCACTCATTTTTTTTAGTAACCGCGTTTTTTCTTTGACTGTATCACCTGATAATGCAAACCCAGATAAATGCTGCTGATTATCATAAAACAAGCCTTGCACATTTACACCCGTTCCTTCAAATTGCCATTCGCCTTGAATATCGCGAGAGGGCGGCACACAAACAATTGGACAAACAGGTGTTTTAATCACAACCGGCATAATCGCCTTCGGCACTGATTGATTTTCACCCGTTAAGATCATCGCCAAAATACGGGCATTTTGCATAATCGGTGCAACGTACATGCTTAATGCGCCGTTAATTTCAGCACAATCCCCTAGCGCATAAATATGCGGGTCACTCGTTTGCAAATGATCATCCACAATCACTCCGCGATTAACCAATAAACCAGCTGACTTTGCCAATGACAAGTCTGGTTGAATACCGGTTGCCGCAAAAACCAAATTCGAATGGATGGTTTTTCCATCCGATAACACAATATCATAACCCGAGTTGATTTTTTCAGGCACTGTATTTAAATAAAATTGCGCACCTAACGTTGCTAATGCGCTTTGTAATGCATCACCTATTTTTTTTGGCACCCATGATTGCAACAACGCTTGATCGGGTGAAATCATTGAAACAGCAAATCCAACGTTTAACAAATCATTCGTAAACTCACAACCAATTAATCCTGAACCTAAAATAGCAACTTGTTTTTTCCCAATCAATTTTTCGCGAAACAATCGATAATCTTCAAGTTGATTAACTGAAAGTATCTCATCAACAGCATCACCTTTAAATGCAATGGATTTATACTGCGCTCCATTTGCTAAAACAATTTTGTCATAAGATAACAAATGATCCTGGTTATGCTGATCACGATAAGCTATTTTTTTATGCTGCGTATCAATTTTGTAAACTGCACACCGCGTTATAATTTCTGCATTTAATTGTAAACCCATTGCCTCTTTATCTGTAATTGCCAATTGATCCGGTGTTTTATGTTGCGTTAACGCTGTCGACAACAATGGCTTTGAATAAAAATGACCATCTGAATGTGTTAATAATGTCAAAACAGATTGTGAATCTCGCTTACGTAATTCTTTTGCAAATAAATAACCAGCCAGACCCGTACCGATAATGACAATAGATAAAGCATTACTCATGTTGTTATTCCAAATGACGTTCGTAAAACAGCTTCATCACCATCCGATGTTTGTGATGATGGAGATAAAAAAGAATGCGTTAGTAAAGCACTCTGATTTCGATTTTCCTGAAGCACAATACCTGCATCAGCACCCTGCTCAATTAGCAACATAGCCATTGCTTGATACCCATAAAATACGGCGACATTTAACGCAGTAATGCCACTGTATTTTTCAGTTTCAATGGAAAAATTAATGTCAAAATTGTCGTCTTTTTTCAGCAGCTCTTTAACTGCGCTCATATCATTTTTCGACACCATTAAATGAAAAGGAGGAATGGTTTGACGATCTGCTGCACCATGAGAATTTGCATAATATTTAATAATTTTAGGATGCTCTAAGTGCAACTGGACTGGGAAATTTCCACCCAAATGTCTCGCAAACCAATACTGCAAACCCACCCGACAACTCGCCGCTTCAATAATAACGTCTAGTATATTCTGCTTATACTGTTCATAATCAAAAATTTTTCCTCTCACTGCTACTTCGCGGTCATATTCAATTTGCTCAATACAATCAAGATAACGTTCTAATGCGCTTTGGACATGTCGCGAATCGATTTGTGGTGAATACATGGCCCATACATCCTGATCACGATTTTTTTTAACGGGGTAATCGATGGCTGCCATATGAAATGCGGGATGCGAAGGAAAATGCATTTTTTCATTGTATGCGGGTAAGACATTCGTATCAAAAGCATAGCCACCTTCTAAGTATAAAATAAGCAATGAAATGACTTCTTTAAAGGTAACGCGATCTCTAATATCGCCTCGTCCATCAGAAAACAAAATTGATTGTAATGCTAAAATACGCGCAACATACTCATTATCTTTCTTGTCCACTAACAATGCATTGATAGAAAGCACAACGATATTTTTTCCAGCCAACAAAGCAGAAAACTGATCTTTATACTCTTTTAAACACCAAAAATAAATTAGCACCTCAGCATCCACCAACGGCATCATCGCGCAAGGACCAACCAAATCATGTCCAGGATGATCTAAATCCGTTGTTTTTACTTCACCAATCCATGTGTAATGTATTTTTGATGCCCTCATAAAAAATCCTTTTTTTAATAATTCACTACCGCTTCAACTAAAGCATGCACACTATCAACTGGTGTGTCCTTTGAAACACCATGCCCTAAATTAAAAACGAAGCCAGTTTTTCGATTATAAACAGATAAAATATTTTTTACTGCCATTTGAATTTTCTCAGGTGATGCAAACAAAGTCGATGGATCTAAATTACCTTGCAATGCAACACGATCCCCTGCTATTTTTCTTGCTTGTGCCAAATCCATCGTCCAATCCAATCCCACAGCATCACACCCACTGCTCACAATATCTTCTAAATACAATCCACATCCTTTACTAAAAAATATCAACGGAATTTTTTTGCCTGCATGATAGCGCAATAATTTATTACCAATGTATTTCATATAATTTAACGAAAATAATTGGTAATCCACAGGTGATAGCACACCACCCCAACTATCAAACAACATAATCACATCAGCACCAGCTTGAATTTGCGCATTTAAATAGGCAATGGTCACATCTGCGATTTTCTGTAATAACGTATGCAATAACACAGGCTCACGAAACAGCATGGCTTTGATTTTTTCAAATGTTTTACTGGACTGTCCTTCAACCATATAAGTGGCAACCGTCCAAGGACTGCCTGCAAAACCAATTAAAGGCACTTTTTCAGATAATGCTTTTTTGGTCAGCTGAATTGCCTGCATCACATAATCTAATTTTTCTAACGCATGCGTTGTATTTAATTCAGCAATCATTTTCTCAGTACGAATGGGGTTTGGCGCAATAGGTCCACGACCTTCTTCCATTTTGATATCACAACCCATCGCAATGGGCACCGTTAAAATATCACTAAAGATAATAGCGGCATCCAATGGAAACCGATCAACTGGCTGCATGGTTACTTCACACGCCAACTCAGGTATTTTGCAAAAAGTAAAAAAATCTTTCACTGTTGCGCGCACAGCGCGGTATTCTGGTAAATATCGCCCTGCTTGCCGCATTAACCAAACAGGAGAACGGTCAACAGGTTGACGCAACAGCGCCTTAATAAAACGATCGTTTTTCATGCTAGAATCTCTATTTGTGGAATGCAATAATGACTGCCCTGCAATAGTGTAAAGAAATGATAATCAAATGACACCCATTGTACATAAAAATTATTCACTTAAACCGTACAACACATTCAATATTGATGTGAACGCGAATTTTTTTATCTCTATTGATACCGTTTCAGCATTACAAGCTTTATTAGCCGACACAAACTGGAAATCTACCTCTAAGTTTATTCTCGGCGGTGGCAGCAATATTTTATTCACGCGCGACATCGATGGCTTAGTCATTCACAATCAAATCAAAGGTACCCAAAAAATAAATGAAACCCAGGAACATGTCTATTTAAAAGTTGGCGCTGGTGAAAATTGGCATCAACTGGTTTTGTTTTGTGTTGCGCATCATTATGCAGGTATTGAAAATTTATCACTCATTCCTGGGACAGTGGGTGCGGCGCCCATTCAAAATATTGGCGCCTATGGTGTCGAACTACAAGAATCACTATACGAAGTACACGCCATTAAGCTAGCAAACAACACATCTGTCGTTTTTAATAATCAAGCATGTGCATTCGGCTATCGCGACAGTATTTTTAAACATACACTAAAAAATAAATATATTATCACGCACATTGTATTGCGCTTAAATAAAAAACCCATTTTTCATTTAGAATATGGCGCGATCAAAGAAAAACTGAAGGGAAAGCCAATTTCAATTAAATCTATCAGTGACGCAATCATACAAATTCGACAAGAAAAATTACCTGATCCCAAAACCACTCCCAATGCAGGTAGTTTTTTTAAAAATCCGATCATAACCAGCGCATTATTTTTTTCACTGCAAAAAAAATATCCCGATATGCCTTATTTTAAAGAAGGAGATGATCATTTTAAAATTCCTGCGGCGTGGCTAATTGAGCAAAGTGGCTTTAAAGGCAAACGATTTGGTCATGTTGGCGTGAATGAAAAGCAAGCCCTTGTGTTAGTGAATTATAGTGATGGCACTGGTCATGACATCAAAAAATTAAGTGAACTAATTCAAAAAACCGTAGCCAAACAATTTCACATTGAGCTCACAACCGAAGTGAATATATATCCTTAAAAATTTATTTAATGTGTCACGCTCATAAAATAACCAATAAAAATCAGCGCCCAAACAATCAACATCGGATGCACTGATTTTATTTTTCCTGTAAATAATTTAATTAATACGTAACTAATAAACCCTAAACCAATTCCCACAGCAATAGAAAACGTAAGTGGAATCATAATGGCAGTGATCACGCTGGGGATCGTTTCTGTCATATCACTCCAATTTAATTCACTGAAACTTTTTACCATCAAGCAACCAACAAATAATAATGCACTGGCTGTTGCATAACTGGGAATGGTTTTTGCTAGTGGCGAAAAGAAAAGCGCTGCTAAAAACAAAACGGATATCACAACAGAAGTTAAACCCGTGCGACCGCCTGCACGAACACCCGATGCACTTTCAGAATAAGCACTACAACTCGATGTACCCAACAAACCACCCGCCATACTGGCTACACTGGCTGCAACCAATCCGCGTGATAACTTTTTATTATCTGCTTTGGTGGCATGAAATAAATTCGCTTGATGTAAAATACCCACAAATGTGCCCGTACTATCAAAAATTGAAATCAAGAAAAAAGCAAAAATAACAGATAAACCTTGGTGTGTTGTAAACAATGAATCTAAATTGAGCTGCAAAAAATTGGGCATTAAAGAAGGCGGCATCGAAACCAAACCATCAAAATGAGCATAACCTGTGATCAAACCCAACATGGTTGCCAACACAATACCGATCACAATTGCACCTTGCACACGCAAATAATCAAGCGCAACGATAATACAAAAACTGAGAAAAAATAAAATCGTTGGAACAGCATGCACATTACCAAGCGATACCAATGTATGCGGATCCGAGACAATAAGTCCGCCATTACGCAAACCCAACATCGCAATAAATAAACCCAATCCCGCAGAAATCGCCATATTCATGGTTTTAGGAATCACATCAATTAACCAATGTCGCAGCGGTGTGATTGCAATAATAAAAAAAAGCAACCCGGAAATAAAAACTGCACCCAATGCTGTTTGCCAAGCATAACCCATACCCAACACAACAACATAAGAAAAATAAGCGTTTAATGCCATTGCAGGCGCAATCGCAATAGGATAGTTCGACAATACACCAACCAAAAAACACGCAAATGCAGTAACGACACAAGTTGCGGTAAAAGTTGCGCTATGACTCATATGCGCTGCAGATAAAATAGATGGATTTACGAGCGCAATATAGGCCATTGTTAAAAAAGTAGATAACCCTGCAATTACTTCTGTTTTTACTGACGTTTTATGTTGTGATAATTTAAATATGCGTTCTAAAAAAGACATAAGCCACTCTCATTATTCATTAAGACGCAATACTTTTTTTAATATACGCATCCAATGCTTGTTGCATCATCTTAATATCATTCACAGATTTTAGAGAAAAATGAATACTGAACAATTTTTTCGAATTGATCTTCAACATTAAATTGGTATCTAAATCACTATGTTGAAAAATCAACATGCGACCTGTTTTTGTATTCACTAAAAAATAAGCGGGTTTCACCAAAGGCATTTTAGGAGCCACAACAGCTTCCTTTGGAATATAAACCAATAAAAAATTTTTAAAGAGGGCTGCATATTGAATACGAGACTTCTCACGATCAATCACTATTTTTCTCAAATAAACCTCACCATGACCCGAAATATGATAGCTCTTGATATAGCTAACCGCCAACTTATCCACATTTTTATCCAATTTAATTAAAAAGGTAAGCCCAGACTGTCTAAACAAAACACGATCATTGTTTAACTTATGCTTGCCTTCTATCGTCGATAAAAGCGAAACACCATCTGTTTTTTTAATATTAATATGCAACAATGCGGACAAAGTTGGCACGACATCCAAAGTAGAAACAGGACTGTTTATTTTTTGTGGTTGTAATACCTGAAAATGTTTTCCATAAAAATGAAATACAAATGGGATATTAAACTCAGCTTGTGAAAAAGCACTATTTCCATGTCCATATACGAGCAACGGATCATTTGTAGGCAGTTTATTCCCAAAAGATTCACCATGATCAGACATCACTATAACAACGGCATTTTTTAATAATCCACCCTGTTTTAATATCTGCATTTCTTTCTGAAAATAGCTGTCTTCAATCTGAAATAATTTTAGGTACCTAACAACATTTTCTTTATACGTGAAAGCGGGCGTGTTAGGAATATTGTATGGAAAATGCATCATTTCATCATTAATTAAAAGAAAAACAGGCTTTTGTTTTAACTTATATTTTAAAATATGCTGCAATCTGCTTGTAAAATTATGGGGAGAATACTGAACAGTTGCTTCCACGTTATTATAAAAATAAGGAAACACACTTCTCATAATAGCCATGCGCGAAAAAAAATTAGTTAAAGGAATGTCACTAATTTTAGTCAGTATGAATGAAAAAATATTATGCGGTGAAGCATCGATTAAATTGAAACCCCAATTTATTTTTTGATCAACCCTTCTAAATAAATTAATGTTGGTTAAAAAAACAGTCTGGTATCCTTCTTTTTCTAAATCAAAAGTGAATAGATTTTTAAACTTAACACTAGGATCACCTTCATTTAAATTGAAAAAATAGCCGCTATGATAAGGATACAGCCCAGACAATAAAGCGTACGTCGATGAACCTGATCTTGCAACAGGCGTATAGGCATTATCAAATGTAATTGAATTTTTAGAAAATGCTTTAAAGTTTTTGCCGCCATCAAAAAAATCATTCCTCATTGAACAATACATAAAAATAATAACATTGGGCTTTTTATTTACATAACTTTCTCTATTTATTTCAATTTTTTTTACAGCATGCTGATGATAAAAAAAGAGCGCCAAAAAAGCCAATACAAAGCATCCTGACACTATCTTCAATAAGCGCGAATGAGCAATAGACAAAAAAAACTGCACAAGAAAAAAAACCACGGTCAAAATTAAACAGCATAATGAAAATAAGAAAATAAGAAAATAAAATTATACAAATAATCCGGCATGGCATATACAAATCTAAAACTAAAATCAGTCCTTGGAAAAAAAACCGCATTCAAAAATAAAATGGATGCATAGGCAAATAACCAAATTGCAAGTGTAACAATCCAGCTTTTTGAAAACTTTAATCTGGCACACCAATACTGCGAAGCCATTGCAACAACCAAAGAAAATAGCGCATGAAACAATAACAATACAAATAAAAAATAAATCAACGGAAAAAAAGCGACAAAATGCAATTGAGACAATGCCCAAAAAAAATTATTTCCTCCTTCCAGCAAACCCGGTTTTAAAAAATTTATTTTGATCAAAGAAAACAGCTCAAGAAAAAGAGCGCCATAAGAAAGCACCAGCGCCAAAAAAAAAGTCTGAAAGCGATGACGATTAAATCCCATTAACATAACAACTCCCATTTCAGCGCAAAAATTATTTAGATCCTGTTGCTACAGTATCGATAAAACAAAACACCCTTACATTACATCAAACAGATTAATTAGAAAAACTATCGTTGCTATTAATGGCATGGTAAAATAATGAACAAACCATGATGTAAAAAAGCGAGGTAACTCAACATGCCAAGCAATAAAAGTGACATAGCAACTTGGTTAGTTTGCGCAGGAACCCGATCAATCGTTAGCTACTCAGCCAGCACAACAACCAGCTTTTTTTTAAATAGTTTAGCCTCCCCAACAATCAGTGCGTTATCAGTCACGACAGGCGTGTTAGCTGGCGCTACATATGACGTTGTATTTTGGGGAATTTCTAGTGCTGCAAGCGGCGTGTTTTTTTTATTTTCTCATGCTAAAAAAAACATACTCACCTCTTCACCAGCAAATGAGAATATAATCATGCCCAATGATGTATAGCCAAAACTTGGTATAAAGACAGTCACATTTTATTCATGCTGAGCTTGAAGCAATTTTTTCAAAAAATGCCCTGTATGCGAATTTTTATTTTTTGCCACACTTTCTGGCGTCCCCGTTGCAATAATAGCGCCACCACTATCGCCCCCTTCAGGGCCAATATCAATAATCCAATCGGCTACTTTAATCACATCCAAATTGTGTTCAATCACTACGATAGTATTACCATGTTCACGCAAACGCATTAATACTTTCAACAATTGCGCAACATCATGGAAGTGTAAACCCGTTGTGGGCTCATCTAAAATATACAAGGTATTTCCCGTATCACGACGAGACAATTCTTTTGCTAATTTCACCCGTTGCGCCTCACCACCCGACAACGTTGTAGCACTTTGCCCTAATGAAATATAAGACAATCCCACATCGATTAACGTGTTTAATTTGCGATAAATAACAGGCACTGGTTTAAAAAATTCAGAAGCCTCTTCAATCGTCATTTGCAATACTTCGTAAATATTTTTGTTTTTGTATCTAATTTCCAACGTTTCACGATTGTATCTTTTTCCCTGACACTCATCACAAATCACATAAACATCTGCCAGAAAATGCATTTCTACTTTAATTAACCCATCACCTTCACAGGATTCACATCGGCCACCCGACACATTAAAACTAAATCGTCCTGGAGAATAGCCACGCGCACGCGACTCTTGAACGGCTGCAAATAATTCACGAATGGGTGTAAAAATACCTGTATAAGTTGCTGGATTTGAACGCGGCGTACGACCAATCGGACTTTGATCAATATCAACTACTTTGTCACATTTATCCAATCCCACAATATCATCGTGATCACCTACTCGTTGCAGCATGGCTTTATTTAATTTATGTGCGGCAACCGGAAACAAGGTGTCATTAATTAAACTAGATTTACCCGAACCAGAAACACCCGTAACACAGGTAAATAATCCCAATGGGATATCAACTGTTATATTTTTTAAATTATTACAACGCGCACCCACAATTTTAATGGCATCACGACAGACATTTTCTACACGCTTTTTAGGTACGTCTATTTTTAATTCACCAGATAAATATTTTCCCGTAACAGAATTTTTATTTTTTTTAATTTGCGCAGGCGTACCCTGCGCTACAATTTCACCGCCATGTTTTCCGGCACCTGGCCCAACATCAATTACATAATCAGCTGATAGAATTGCATCTTCATCGTGCTCAACCACAATCACCGTATTTCCCAAATCACGCAAATGGGTGAGTGTTTTTAATAGTCGCGCATTATCACGCTGATGCAATCCAATTGAGGGCTCATCTAAAATATACATCACACCCACCAATCCCGATCCAATTTGACTTGCTAATCGAATACGCTGCGCCTCACCTCCCGACAATGTTTCAGCACTGCGATGCAAGGTTAAATAATTTAAACCCACATCCAATAAAAATCCCAAACGCGCATTCACTTCTTTTAAAATTTTGTCGGCAATTTCTGCACGATTACCAGATAATTTTAATTCAGTAAAAAATGTATGCGCTCTTGCAATCGACATTGCTGTAATATCTGGCAAGCTTTTTTTCTCAATAAACACATTACGCGCCTGCAAAGACAAACGGGTGCCATGACAGGCACTACACGATTTTTGCGTCAAAAATTTAGATAGCTCTTCACGCACTGCTTGTGATTCACTTTCTTTATAACGCCGTTGTAAATTGGGCAAAATACCTTCGAAAGGATGTGTTCGTTCTATTTTCGCACCTTTGTGCGTCACAAATGAAAAAGCAATCTCTTCATCGCAACCATACAAAATGATTTTTTGAATTTTTTTGGGTAGCAATGAAAATGGTTTTTCTAAATCAAAATGAAAATGCGCCGCTAACGTTACCAACATTTGATAGTAATGATAATTACGACGATCCCATCCATTAATCGCACCTTGCGACAAAGAAAGTGATGCATTTTGCACTATTTTTTCGGCATCAAACGATTGCTCTACTCCCAAACCATCGCACGTTTCACAAGCACCAACAGGGCTATTGAAAGAAAAAATACGGGGCTCTAACTCTTTTAAACTGTAACCACACTCAGGGCAGGCAAATTTTGAAGAAAATACATTATCGGGTATATGAGCTTTTGAATTGGTATTGATGATACAAACCGATGCGAGACCATCTGACAGTCGCAATGCGGTTGCAAAAGATTCAGCCAAACGCTGCTGAATATCTGCACGCACTTTCACACGATCCACAACCACTTCAATGGTATGTTTGCGACGTAAATCTAATTTTTCAATATCATCTAATTCTTTTATTTCGCCATCAATGCGCGCGCGAACAAATCCTTGTTGCTTCAGTTCATTAAATAATTCAACAAACTCACCTTTTCTTTCACGCACAATGGGAGACAACAACATCACAGCGGTGTTTTCAGGCATCGCAAGCACTTGATCAACCATATGCGCAATACTCTGCGCGCTTAATTCATGATGATGCAATGGACAGCGCGGAGATCCCACGCGCGCATACAACAACCGTAAATAATCATATATTTCTGTGATAGTCCCTACTGTCGATCGCGGATTATGTGATGCTGATTTTTGTTCAATTGAAATTGCAGGAGATAACCCTTCAATTGTATCCACTTCCGGTTTGTCCATCACTGATAAAAATTGACGTGCATACGAAGACAGTGATTCAACATAGCGACGCTGACCTTCTGCATATAAAGTATCAAATGCAAGCGATGATTTTCCAGAACCGGATAATCCTGTAATCACAACCAACTGATCACGCGGAATATCGACATTCACATTTTTTAAATTGTGGGTGCGCACGCCGCGCATAGAAATGTGCTTAATGGACATAATTCATAACACCAGAGTCAAATTCAATTGACCGATGAGCATAACAGGTCTAGAAAAAAAGGCAAAATGCGAAAGCACAACTTGACTTTCATATGTCACACAGTAAATTGACACACTCAAACACAAGGAGTGAAGTTAATGCAATTACCCAAAGAACGTTCCGCCATTGCAGCACTTGCAAGCATCATGTCAATTCGCATGCTCGGTTTATTCATGATTTTGCCTGTTTTTTCAGTGTATGCATCACATATCCCTCATGCAACAAGCACATTAATTGGAATCACACTGGGCATTTATGGATTAACACAAGCCATTTTTCAAATTCCCTTCGGCATGTTATCAGACCATATCGGCAGAAAACCCGTGATTGTGTTAGGGCTATGCTTATTAATTATTGGTAGTATTATCTGCGCATTATCTCATTCCATTTATTTTTTAATGTTTGGACGTGCACTGCAAGGTGTCGGCGCGATCGGCAGTACAGTGCTAGCACTGGTTGCTGATTTAACACGGGATTCATCACGTGGAAAAGCCATGGCATTTATTGGGCTGTCCATTGGTTTTGCCTTTACCATCGCCATGATTGCAGGCCCTGTATTAAATCATTGGTTCCATTTATCTGGCATTTTTTGGGCCACTGCCTTATTAGCTGGGATCGGCATGATGTTATTAACCGTAGTGCCAAAACCAAAAACACCTTTAAAAACCAGCGAAAACATAGGAAAGAAATTTTCTTCCCTATTACGTAACACGCAAATACTACGATTGAATTTTGGTATTTTCTCACTACACACCGTTTTAACTGCGTTGTTTATCGCAATCCCTATTTTACTAACACGTGAGATGCACTTATCAGAATCACAGCAAATTACACTGTATGTAACGATATTAATGTTGTCATTTATTGCTGCGATGCCTTTTATTATGCGCGCAGAAAAAAAACGGAAGGTAAAATCTACTTTTGTATCAGCCATCTTAACTATCGCGGCCGTACAACTGGGTTTATGTTTTTTTCATCATCATTTAATGACTACGGCACTTTTTTTGTTTGTTTTTTTTGCAGCCTTTACTATTTTAGAAGCACTCTTGCCATCACTGGTTTCTAAAATTGCACCGGTACGAAACAAAGGCGCTGCAATGGGTATCTACTCTTCGTCACAGTTTTTCGGTATTTTTGTCGGCGGTAGTTTAGGTGGATTTATTTTTGCGCATGCACAATTACTTGGTGTATTTGCTTTTTGCGCGAGTGTCTCAGTGATTTGGTGCTTAGTTGCCATTTTTATGCATCAACCACCTTACTTATCTACCATTGTGTTGCCATTACAATTAGATAAAGCACAATATGAAGAATTATCGCATTTGCCTGGTGTTGCTGAAATTGCAGTGGCGTCAAAAGAAAACTTGGTGTACATCAAACTAGATAAACAAAAAACATCTGAACCCGAATTGCGCAAAGCGATTGAAGCAGGTAATCTGTTGTCAGTGTCAGCGTAAGTGCAGGTCACAACATCGTGCTACTGTTTAAATTGCTCTTTTCAGATACAACGGGTAACGATCGCTTTCACAAACATAAAACACTGAAACAAACTTTAAACATATAAATCGAGAGGATTAATCAATGGCACGCGGGATAAACAAAGTTATTTTGATTGGTAATTTAGGCTCGGATCCAGAAGTACGTTACACACCAAGCAATAGCGCAGTCGTCACTGTTAATATTGCGACTAGCAGCGGTTGGAAAGACAAGCAAAGTGGTGAAATGCAAGAACGCACAGAATGGCATCGTGTTGTGTTTTTTAATCGTCTCGCAGAAATTGTCAGCGAATATTTACGAAAAGGCTCAAAAGTGTATGTAGAAGGTTCGCTTCGCACACGTAAATGGACTGATAAAAATAATGTTGAAAAATACACAACTGAAATCATCGCCAATGAAATGCAAATGCTAGATGGCCGTGGCGCAGGTCAAAGCACATCATCTGATCATCACGAAACAACAGCGGGACCCACTCAATCACCTGCTACAGCAGCACAAGGATCGAATAACGATTTTGATGACGATATTCCGTTCTAATCTACTTTTTTCTAGCAAAAAGAAACCCGATGATAAACCACCGGGTTTCTTCATCTTCAATACACAGCTGATACTGTTGTTGAACAAGCAGAACCTGAATTCAGTATTTTCTATACAACACTGGCATTAATACTCGGCGACGCAGCTGTGGGAAGTGAATCCCCAGCTTCTGCTGATTGTTGCATACTCACTTTTCTTGCTAAGAAATGATAATTGCTGGGTATTTGATTTAACATCGTCTCATCTGGCATATCATCAGCATGAATGTTAATACCTTTTTTTTGATATAGCATAAAAAATAACTGGCCCAAATTCATCATTGATGTCAATAGATAAAATGGCAAATCCGCTGTCAAAAAAGCGGGAGTTAAGAGCAATGATGCCCATGCATTCAACAATGAACCAATCGAACAAGCTACGTCACGCACAACACCAAACAAACTATCACGCGCAATATAACGTCGTATATTTTGAATTAAAACAGAATCCATTGGCTTGCTATTGTGATGATTTTCATAAAAGACATGCGCTTGCGTTATCGCACAAATAGCCATCGCAATGCCATAAGCTACTGCTTGGAAAAAGGAAAGTAATGGATTACCCAAAGGAGCTGTCGCACTCCAAATGTTTTTCTGGAAATCAAATTGAATTGCGTATTCTATCGAAAGCGCGATTGATACCACAGTCAACGGTAGTAACACGAAAGGAAAAAAAAGTGATGTGCTCCAAAAAATAGCTTTTTTCAGCGTATTTTTTTTATCAGAATCGTATTCACGATATAAACGTGGCACTGTCGATATAGCGCTAATACAACTCACCACATCCCAAAAATTTAAAATTGAAACCCAGAATAATCCCAAATTAGGAGTCATCCTTGCACGAATAACCGCCGGCAGAACCAAAGCGTAATAAGCCTTTTGTGCCAGATCAATTTTTTCTTCTGTTTTACGATCACAATCGAATTCATGCCAATACTGAAAAACGGAGTGAAACTGCTGCCATCTTGGAAAAGCTTGGGTAGCAAAAAAGACACCGGGTAAAAAAGGTGTGCTTTCATTATTGAGATTAACCTCACGTGACATTACTCACCTCAACTCATTACAAAAAAACACGTTGACTCAACAGCAGAACCCGCCAGTTAATTTGCCTGAATATCATTCCAACTTTGAACTAGCATACTAAAACAATGCGGCATGCGATCCAATGCAAATAAAATGGCGCCAGCTTGAGAGGGATTATTAGGAAATTTCTCAGAAACCATCTCTTTTACCTTTGCCACATGAGATTGAAAAGCAGGCCAATCCAATAAAGAGGGATTTAATTTTTCTTCAATCGTAAAAGCATGGAACACAGCCATCATCCACTCCATCACAGGATCTAAAAGTTGTCTCAATAAAACAGGGTCATAATGCGTGCTTGCAGATAATTCAACTAAAGCAACATCCACAAAAAGCAAATAATGAAAAATTGATCTCAAATATCTCACTAATTGATTAAATTGATTTTTAAGCTTTGGGGTACGTAGACTTTCATAACGCCCTGAACGAATAATCGCACGCTCTTTTGTCATGCTTTTTACAATCATGGCATCCAATTGATTAACTTCAGCGCTATTTTGACGATCAATTCGCTCAATAAAGACTTTCTGAATAAATTGCGCAATTAAATCAACCGTACGCATAGACTCAAAAATTAATGCCCTACGTGCATTCAATGGAAAAACAAAGCGAGACACCAACAATGAAATAGCAATGCCAATAGAGATATCAACCACACGCATCACTGCATAATTCATATTAGAATGCGGCAATAAGGCAATCAAACTAAAGGTGACCATACCCAAAACTGCAATATTACCAACTTCAGGATCTTTAGTTGCAGCAAATCGCGCCAGAAAAAAAGCAATGCAGACAATAAAAATAAACAAAATGACAGGATAATGCGGCAAGTGAAAAGCAATAACGCCAAGAAAAGCGCCAATTAGCGTTCCCAATAAGCGCATCAGAGATTTTAGTACTTGTTGGCCAATGATGGGTTGTGCGGCCATCACCACGGCAATGGTAATTAATACCCACGCAACAGAATAAGGATTTTTCAAAAAGAGTATCGTCAAATACCCTGCCGCAAAAGCAACAGCATACTTCAAGGCATGAATATTTTGTTCTTGATGACGATAATAATATTTTTTAAGACTGTCGATCATAATGTTCACGCCATCAGTTGACGTAATTATGCTACTCTATAAGAGAAAAAAACAACATGTATCTTCATTTGATGACAGTAAGCATCTCAAAAACGATGCAATTGCACGCCAACGAAAGTTGCGGTTGGCGTGCTTCTGTTTTTAGGATTAAACAGCTTCTTGTTGACGTTCTACAATTTCAACATAAGCCATCGCTGCATTATCACCCGCACGGAAACCACATTTCAATACGCGTAAATAGCCACCAGGTCGTTTTGCATTTAATGGCGCTACTCGTGTAAATAATTTTGCGACTGCTTCTTTATCACGCAAACGATCAAATGCCAAACGACGGTTTGCAACAGAATCTGTTTTTGCCATTGTAATTAACGGCTCAACAAAACGACGCAATTCTTTTGCTTTAATCACAGTGGTCTTGATGAACTCATGTTTCAACAACGATGCCGACATATTTCGAAACATCGCCTTACGATGCGCTGTGTGACGACTTAGTTTTTTTCCAGATTTACGGTGATGCATTGTCTTATACCTATAATAATTTCACGTAATAATTTTACCCTCGCTCACGCGAGCGCTTCATTACTTATCCTGCATTTCGGTTGGTGGCCATGGCTCAATATTCATTCCCAGTGCCAATCCGCGCTGTGCCAACACACTCTTAATTTCCAATAAAGATTTTTTACCCAAGTTAGGTGTTTTTAAAAGATCATGTTCTGATCTTTGCACCAAATCGCCAATATAATAAATATTTTCCGCTTTTAAACAATTGGCTGCTCGAACAGTCAACTCTAAATCATCAACAGGACGTAACAACAAAGGATCAACTTGACTCTTACTTTGACGTGGACGTGTCGCAATCTCATGCTGCAAATCAACAAACGAAGAAAGTTGCTGTTGCATAATAGCTGCAGAATAACGAATAGCTTCTTCAGGATCTAAAGTGCCATCTGTCTCTAAATCAATAATCAATTTATCCAAGTCAGTGCGGTTTTCAACACGCGCATTCTCAACTTGATAAGCCACACGTTTCACAGGTGAAAAAGAAGCATCCAAAACCAACACACCAATCGGACGTGTATTTTGATATACCAGCTCACGCGTAGTAGCAGGTTGATATCCACGACCCAACATCACTTTTAATGTCATGTTGATTTCACCATCTTGCGTTAAATGCGCAATGATATGCTCTGGATTTATAATTTCAACACCATTTTCCAATGTAATATCAGCAGCCGTAACAGGACCTTGCCCTTTTTTACTTAAAGTAAGTGTCACTTCATTCAGATCACTCAAACGAATGGCCAACCCTTTTAAGTTCAATAAAATGTCAACCACATCTTCTCGAACACCATCAAGCGTACTGTATTCGTGCTGAACTTTGTCAATTTGCACTTCTACTACAGCAGCACCCGGCATAGAAGATAACAAAATCCGGCGTAAGGCATTACCTAAAGTGTGTCCGAAACCACGTTCAAATGGCTCTAGTACAATTCGGTGATGTGCCGCCGAAATATTTTGTACTTGAATCGCGTTGGGCGTTAAAAATGTTCTATAAATATCCTGCATTGCGTGCGCCTCAATTTAAATGATTACTTCGAATACAACTCAACAACATAACTTACTTTAAATTCTGGTGGCAACTGATCCATATCAGGTTGGGTTTTATACACACCAGAAAATTCTTTTGCGTCTATATCAATCCAAGTTGATGGTTCACGCTGTTGCGCTAATTCAAGCGCTGCTGTGATACGCAATTGTTTTTTCGATTTATCGCGAATCGAAATAACATCACCTGGCTTTACTGAATAAGAAGCAATGTTCACAACATGTCCATTCACTAAAACAGATTTATGAGAAACCAATTGTCTTGCTTCAGCGCGAGTAACCGCAAAACCAATGCGATAAACCACGTTATCTAAACGAGACTCTAACAAACGCAACAAGTTTTCACCTGTTGAACCCTTGATACGCTCTGCTTCTTTGTAATACAAACGAAATTTCTTTTCCAAAACACCATAGTAACGACGAATCAATTGTTTCATACGCAATTGAGTTGCGTAATCAGTTACGCGTCCGCGACGCTGCCAATGTTGACCTGGTGTGCGATCAAATTTACACTTTGTTTCAATGTCTCTGATGCCACTTTTCAAGCCTAAATCGGTTTTTTCACGACGGGCTAAACGACACTTTGGACCTAAATATTTTGCCATGTTTTACACTCTCCGCTTTTTGCGTGGACGACAACCGTTATGCGGCAAGGAGGTTTTGTCAACCAAACGAACAATTTCTAATCCAGAATTACGCAGTGCACGTACCGCAGAATCTCTACCCGCACCAGGACCACTAACATTAATGACCACACGTCTCAATGCAAATTCTTCAATTGCTTTTTTAGCAACTGTTTCTGCAGCCAATTGTGCAGCAAATGGCGTACCTTTACGTGAACCTTTAAACCCAGAGCGACCTGCAGAACCCTGACACAATACATCACCAGATGGTGTGCTGATGGAAATCATGGTGTTATTAAATGATGCTTGAATATGAGCAACACCTTCTGAAATTTTTCGCTTTGTTTTCTTTTTACTAACAGCAGGCGCTGAGGCTGACGCTGCAGTTGTTGTCGTATCTGTTGTTGTCATTGTTCACCTTTAAAATAAAAAAATTATTGTGATCGAATTGCCTTACGCTTTCCTTTTCGTGTACGCGCATTGGTTCTGGTGCGCTGACCACGAACTGGCAAACCTTTACGATGACGAATACCGACATAGCAAGCCAAATCGATTTTACGTTTGATGTGTATAGACACCTCACGACGCAAATCACCTTCAACCAAAAATTTCGCTACTTCAGTACGCAATAAATCTAATTCAGCTTCAGATAATGCACTGACTTTCGCCTCAGGATTCACATTCGTTATTGCGCAAATTTTATTTGCACGAGTAGAACCAATACCATAAATAGATTGCAACCCAATTCTAATGTGCTTCTGCGCTGGAATGTTCACACCAGCAATACGAGCAACCGCCATATTTTTAACTCCAGATTACGCTTTTAAAAAACCCACTCTCTTTTGCCAATTCTGCCGTTTTTCTATACCTTGAAAAGCCGACTAGAATAGCGCTCGCTCTTTGAAAAAGCAAGCAAATACAAAGATCAACCTTGACGTTGTTTGTGTCTTGCATCTTCGCAAATAACACGAACGCAACCATTACGACGGATGATTTTGCATTTGCGACAAAACTTTTTGATTGAAGCTCTAACTTTCATAATAAACCTCTAACTATAAATGATCTGCCTTTGCAGATCTCACTTATTCACGCTTATAATTCTTCGTCTTGCCCGACCCTAATTAACGAATCAAACCTAACTTCGAACCTTTCATTTTTGATTTTCTCATCAATGATTCATATTGATGACTCATCAAATGTGCCTGTACTTGTGCCATAAAATCCATTAAGACAACTACCACAATCAACAAAGAAGTACCGCCAAAGTAAAACGGGACATTCCAAGTCAAAATTAAAAATTCAGGCAACAAAGCAACCAACGCCAAGTAAATCGAACCGACTAAGGTCAAGCGCGTCATAATGCTATCAATATAATTCGCCGTTTGTTCACCTGGACGAATGCCAGCGATAAAAGCACCTTGTTGTTTCAAGTTCTCCGCTGTCTCTTTTGGGTTAAAGACCAATGCGGTATAGAAAAAACTAAAAAAGATAACTGCTATCGCAAATACAATCATATAAGCAGGCTGTCCAAATGACATTGCCAACGAAAATGAATTCAACCAACCAAATCCATGCGACGAACCTATAAATTTCGCAATCGCGCCTGGAAATAAAATAATACTTTGCGCGAAAATTGGCGGGATCACACCCGACATATTAATTTTCAAGGGTAAATGACTTGTTTGCGCTGCATACAAGCGATTGCCTTGTTGTCTTTTTGCATAATTAATAGCGATGCGTCTTTGTGCTCGCTCAAAATAAACAACCACCAAGGTGACTGCTGTAACAACAACAACCAATAAAATAAGCGTAATTACCTGCATCTGGCCTTGGCGCACTTGATTCATCACCTGCCCAATGGCTGATGGGAAACGTGCAACAATACCTGAAAAAATAATTAATGAAATTCCATTTCCAACACCACGCTCAGTCATTTGCTCACCGAGCCACATGATAAACATAGTCCCAGTAACCAGCGTTACAATGGCTTCGAGATAAAAAATCAAATTCGGATTAAATGCCGTATGACTATTTACCAACCATTTTGTGATGAAGAAAGCCTGTAAAAACGACAATCCAAGCGTCAAATAACGCGTGTATTGATTCATTTTACGACGTCCTGCCTCACCTTCTTTTTTCAACTGCATTAATTTCGGCGATACCGTACCATACATTTGCACAATAATCGATGCAGAAATATAAGGCATGATCCCCAATGCAAAAATCGTCATGCGACTTAATGCACCGCCCGAAAACATATTAAACATGCCCAACAAACCGCTTTCATTTTTTTGAAACAAGTGGGCAACCGCTGCTGGATTTAATCCAGGAACGGGGATGTAAGAACCAATACGAAAAACAATAATGCCGATTAAAACAAACAAGAGTCTTCGCTTTAGCTCACTTAATCCTCCTGATTGGAGACCAGCACCTAATTTTGGGCTTCTCATTACATCCTCAAAAAAAAAACAGAACACTAAAAAATTATGCGTTTACTTTTCCACCTGCGGCTTCAATTGCTTTTTTTGCACCCGCAGTAACTTTAATTCCCTGTAATGTGACTGGTTTTTTGATTTCACCAGACGCAAATACTTTTACAAACTCAATAGTAGAAGAAATTAAATTAGCTTCTTTCAAAGAAAAAATATCAACCACATCCGTTTTCAAATTATTTAATTCACTTAAACGAATTTCAGCCGTTACCATGGCTTTACGAGAAATAAAACCAAACTTGGGGAGACGACGCTGCAAAGGCATTTGACCACCTTCAAAACCTGGTTTATGAGATAAACCAGCACGAGCATGCTGCCCTTTATGGCCACGTCCAGCAGTTTTACCTAAACCTGAACCAACGCCGCGTCCTAAACGTTTTCTTGCTTGTTTTGCGCCAGCAGCTGGCTTAATTGTATTTAACAACATTTCAAATTCCCCAAAAAAATACTTATACTTCTTGCACATCCAATAGATAGAAAGCTTTTTGAATCATACCGCGATTACAAGCCGTATCTTCAACGACAACGCTTTGATGAATACGACGTAAACCCAACCCTTTCACACATTCAGCATGTAGTGGTTTACGGCCAAACTTGCTATGCACCAAAGTAACTTTTAATTTTTTACCTGATGTTTTTGTTTTCTTTTTATTTTCTACCATGTGACTACTCATCTGTTCCTAATAATTCTTTTACCGTTTTGCCGCGTTTTTTAGCAACCATCTCAGGTGTTAACATGTTAATCAACCCTTTGATCGTGGCACGAACAACGTTAACGGGATTGGTTGAACCCACATTCTTCGCTAATACATTTCTCACGCCCATCACTTCAAAAACAGCACGTGCCGCACCACCTGCAATCACGCCTGTACCTTCAGATGCTGGTAACAACAATAATTTACTCGCACCATGACGAGCAATAATTTCGTGATACAAAGTACCATTTTTTAATTGAATTTGGATCATGTTGCGACGTGCCGCATCTGTTGCTTTTTGAATTGCAATAGGTACTTCTTTCGCTTTACCTTGACCGAAACCCACTTTGCCTTGGCCATCACCAATCACAACGAGGGCGGAAAAGCCAAATACTCGACCACCTTTAACCACTTTCGCTGTACGTCTTACGTCGACCAATTTATCAATTAGGCCATCTGTTTGAACGGAACTGTCTGTCGCAACTTGTGCTGTCATATTAATTACCTTTTAAAACTCAACTCCACCTTCACGCGCTGCATCTGCCAAAGCCTTAATGCGACCATGATAGCGATAACCAGAACGATCAAATGCCAATGTTGTAATACCTGCTTCTTTACAGCGTTTTGCTAATAGCGCACCTGTTAAGGCTGCCGCTTTTGCATTTCCACCGTGTTTAGCTTGTGAACCCACTTCTTCATCTAAAGTAGAAGCGGATGCTAAAACAGTCGCACCACAAGATGAAAACACTTGCGCATAAATGTGATTCGCAGAGCGGAAAACAGTTAAACGATTAACGCCTAAGCGACGAATCGCATGTCTTGTTCGACCCGCTCTTCTTATCCGTGAGGATTTTTTATCTGACTTAATCATTACTTCTTCTTACCCTCTTTCAAAATAATTTTCTCATTATGGTAACGAATACCTTTACCCTTGTAGCACTCAGGCGGGCGCACCGCACGAATATTCGCTGCCATTTGTGCCAATAAATGTTTATCAGCGCCTTTCAAAAGAATCTCTGTATTACTTGGACATTCTGCTGTAATCCCTTTTGGTAAGGCCATAACAACGGGATGCGAATATCCAACAGATATATCTAAAGCATTACCTTGCACTTTGGCACGATAACCGACACCAACTAATAGTAATTTTTTAGTGAATCCAGTTGATACACCCGTCACCATATTTTGGATGATTGCACGCGTTGTTCCTGATTGCGCATCTGCATTTTGCGTATCATTAACAGCAGATACTTGAAGATGCCCATCTGTATGCGCTAACTTTACCACCAATGGAAACAACTTTTTTAACTCACCCAATTTACCTTTCACAATCACTTCTTGTCCGGCGATTTTAAGATCAACGCCAGCAGGAATAATTATCGGGTTCTTTGCAACTCTGCTACTCATCCCAAATCTCCTAGCTCACAACACACAAAATTTCGCCACCATGACCCAGTTTCTTTGCTGTTTTTGCAGTCATGACACCTTGAGATGTTGATACAATTGCAATACCCAAACCATTCTCAACTTCTGGTAAGTCTGATTGAGATTGATAAACACGCAAACTGGAACGACTCACTCTTTCCATACGACGAATAACAGGGCTATCTTGGAAATACTTCAAATCAATCGTCATCCAAGGATTACCATTCATTTCTTGTTCAGAAAAAGCATTAATATAACCCTCTTCCTGCAAAACTTTTGCAATCGCGATTTTAATTTTTGATTTAGGCATACCCACAGTTGCTTTCGAAACTGCCTGAGCATTTTTAATTCTGATCAGCATGTCTGCTATAGGATCTTGTAAACTCATCTTGTCATCTCACTTTCAATAGACTCAATACATTTATCGTGTTTGAAAAAACTACCAGCTCGCTTTTCTCAAGCCAGGAACATCACCACGCATCGCTGCTTCACGCAAGTGAATACGACATAAACCAAAGCGTCTCAATGTACCTCTGCTTCTGCCGCATTGTCTGCAACGGTTACGCACACGAACAGGACATTCATTGCGACGACGTTTTTGTAATTTATCAACGGCCTCGTCACGACCTTCTTCATCAATACGAATTGTTTCTTTTAACGCTTCTCGTGTTTTTTTCATACGCTCAGAAAGCATTTTTCTGTTTTTATTGCGTAACACCACACTCGTTTTTGCCATATATATCTACCCTTTTAATGGAAAGCCAAATGCCTTCAATAGCGCACGCGCCTCAGCATCATTTTTTGCTGTCGTCGTGATGGTAACATCCAATCCACGAATCACATCAATTTTATCGTACTGAATTTCTGGGAATACAATTTGTTCTTTAATACCCAAACTATAATTTCCACGACCATCAAATGATTTCGCATTAAATCCTCGAAAATCACGGATACGTGGTATTGCAATTGAAATTAAACGTTGCATAAATTCATACATTTTTTGACGACGCAAAGTTACTTTGCAACCAATCGGCCAATTTTCGCGAATTTTAAAACCCGCAATTGATTTACGAGACAATGTAGTCACGGGTTTTTGCCCAGTGATTTTTGTCATATCTTCAATAGCAAAGTTAATGATTTTTTTATCATCAACTGCTTCACCCAAACCCATATTTAAGGTGATTTTTTCAATTCTAGGAACTTGCATGACACTAGAGAAACCAAACTCTTTTTGCAATTTCTTTACTATTTCATCGTGATATTTTTTTTCTAATGCAGTTTTCATTTCATCAATCCAATATACTTATCAATCAACCAACCACGTCTACCAACTCATTATTCGATTTGAAGTAACGCGCTTTTCTTGCTCTCTCACCGGGATTTTTGCCGGGAATTATTTTAAAACCCACTCTATCCGCTTTTTTAGTCAACGGATTTAAAATAGCCAAATTCGACATCCGAATTGGAGATTCTTTCTTAACAATACCGCCCTGCTCATTTTTGTGTGGATTGGGTTTCATGTGTTTATTGATCACACCAACCCCTTCAACCAACGCAAAAAACTCATCAACAATTTTAATCACTCGACCCGAGCGACCTTTGTCTTTTCCGGTGCGTACTATTACGAGATCATCTTTTTTAATTTTATTCATTGTCATCACGCCAAATAATTTTAGTTACAATACTTCCAAAGCCAACGAAACAATTTTCATATATTTTCCAGCACGCAATTCGCGCGTCACAGGTCCGAAGATACGCGTTCCCACAGGTTGATCTTGCGCTGTCAACAACACCACTGCATTCGTATCAAAACGAATAACAGAACCATCTGAACGACGCACGCCTTTGCGAGTACGAACCACAACTGCATTCATCACTTCGCCTTTTTTTACTTTTCCACGTGGAATCGCATCTTTTACACTAACTTTAATAACGTCGCCAATACTGGCATATCGTCTTTTTGAGCCACCAAGTACTTTGATACATTGAACATGGCGCGCGCCGCTATTATCTGCGACTTCGAGTACGGTTTGTGTTTGTATCATTTTGAATAAACCCCTTAAACTTGCGCTTCAGCGCGGTGTACAATTTCCATCAACGCCCATCTTTTTGTTTTAGAAATAGGACGCGTTTCTTTAATCACAACCAAATCACCTGTATGACAAGTATTTTCTTCATCATGCGCATGAATTTTTGATGAACGTCTCACAAATTTTCCATACTTGGGATGCTTAACACGATGCTCAACAAGCACCACAATGCTTTTATTCATTTTGTCACTTACAACAATACCAGTTTGGGTACGTACTACTTTTTTAGCTTCATCTGTCATAGATCACTCACGTAAATTTTATTTCGTATCTCTTAAAACTGTTTTAACGCGTGCAATATTTCTGCGCACTTCTTTAAATAAATGCGTTTTCGGATTTTCAGACAACCCTTTATGCATTCTCAATTGAAATTGCTCTTCCAACAAAGTCAGCATCAGTTCATTTAATTCCGCTTTCGATTTTGTTTTCAATTCTTTTGCATTCATCATTACATCACCGTTCTTTGTATGAATACCGTTTTCAAAGGCAGTTTCGCAGCAGCCAGCGCCATCGCTTCTACTGCCGTTTCTCTGGGTATTCCTTCCAATTCAAACATCACACAACCAGGCTTTACTTCTGCTACCCAGTATTCAACATTACCTTTACCTTTACCTTGACGTACTTCCAACGGCTTTTTGCTGATGGGTTTGTCAGGAAAAATACGAATCATTACTTTTCCGCCACGCTTAATGTGACGTGAAATAGCACGACGAGCAGCCTCAATTTGACGTGCCGTAATACGACCACGTTCGGTTGCTCTTAAACCATATTCACCAAAAGCAACTGTGTTTCCACTGGTAGCCACACCACGGTTTCTACCTTTAAATGCTTTTCTATATTTTCTCGCTTTAGGTTGCAGCATGCGACTATTCCCCTACCTGCTTCGCTTTTTTATTGCTTTTTGTTTCCGTTATTTCTGCTGATGACGCTGCTTCAACTTGCTCGCTTTCAACTGGTTGAATTTCACCTTTGTAAATCCAAACCTTAACGCCAATAATTCCGTATGTTGTCTTTGCAATTGCTGTTGCGTAATCAATATCTGCTCTGAAAGTATGCAAAGGAACGCGTCCTTCACGAGCCCATTCAACACGTGCAATTTCTGCTCCACCCAAACGGCCACTCATATGCACTTTCACACCTTGCGCACCATGACGCATAGTGGATTGCATCGCACGTTTCATTGCACGGCGAAACATAATACGCCTTTCCAACTGTTGCGCAATACTTTCTGCAACTAACTTAGCATCTAATTCTGGCTTGCGAATTTCTTCAATAGTAATGTGCACAGGCACGTTCATAATTTTTGAAACTGCTTTGCGTAATGTGTCAACATCACTGCCTTTCTTACCAATAATAACGCCTGGGCGTGCAGAATGAATTGCAATTTTTGCATTGCGCGCAGGACGATCAATTTGGATGCGAGACACTGATGCACCCGCTAATTTTTCCATCAAATATTTTCTGACTTGCAAATCTGCATTCAAGTAATCTGCATACTCAGTATGTGCAAACCACATAGATTTCCACGTTTCTGTAATCCCAAGTCGTATACCGGTTGGATTGACTTTTTGACCCATTTATATCTCCACTAAAATACCAAGCAACTATTTTTTATCCGCTAAAATCACGGTGATATGACAACTTCTTTTTAAAACTTGAAAACCACGTCCACGTGCGCGCGCATGAAAACGCTTCATCACAGGGCCTTCATCAACAAAAATTGTTTTCACAAACAAATCATCAAGATCAGCGCCTTCGTTTTCTTGTGCATTAGCAATAGCAGAATCAACTACTTTTTTAACTGCTTTTGCTGCTGATTTAGGACTAAAACGCAATAATTCAACTGCTGATTCAGCAGATAAACCACGAACTTGATCGACAACCAAACGCGCTTTTTGTGCTGACATATCCGCGCGAATTAATTTAGCTGACACTTCCATCACATTTCTCTCTTGTTAATCTTTATTTTTTTTCTGATGACTTAGACGCTGCTGCATCAGATGCTTTTTTATCACCAGAGTGAACACGAAAAGTACGTGTCATAGAAAACTCACCCAACTTGTGTCCAACCATGTTCTCAGTAATATAAACAGGCACATGCGCTTTTCCATTATGAATGGCGATAGTCAAACCAATCATATCAGGCAAAATCATCGATCTACGCGACCAAGTTACAATCGGGCGTTTCGAATTTTCTTTTTGTGCTTTTTGCACTTTGTTTCGTAGACTCAAATCTACAAAAGGGCCTTTTTTTACTGATCTTGGCACAGGTTAATCCTCGTTAATTATTTTTTACGTCGATCACGAACAATCATCTTGTTTGTGAATTTATTTTTTCTTGTTTTATAGCCTTTTGATGGCACGCCAGTCGGACTCACTGGATGACGACCGCCAGAAGTTTTACCTTCACCACCACCATGAGGGTGATCAACTGGATTCATAGCAACACCACGAACAGTTGGGCGAACACCGCGCCAACGTGCAGCACCTGCTTTACCCAAAGAACGTAAATTATGTTCTGAGTTAGATACTTCGCCAATCGTTGCGCGACAATCGATAAATACTTTTCTCATTTCACCTGAACGCAAACGTAACACAGCATAAGCGCCTTCCTTTGCAGCCAATTGTGCAGATGTCCCTGCACTGCGAATCATTTGCGCGCCTTTTCCAGGTTTCAATTCAACGCAATGGATAGTTGAACCCATTGGTATATTATTGAGACGCATGCAGTTTCCTGCTTTAATTGGTGCATTTTCACCAGAAAGCACTTCATCACCAACATTCAAATTCTTTGGCGCAACGATGTAACGTCTTTCACCATCGGCATACAATAACAATGCAAGATGCGCACTGCGATTAGGATCATATTCCAAACGTTCAACACGCGCAGCAATACCATCTTTGTCTCTTTTAAAATCAATGACGCGATACTGTCTTTTATGACCACCGCCACGACGACGCATAGTGATGCGACCAGCATTATTTCTACCGCTAATGCGATTTTTTGGCTCCAACAAAGATTCACAAGGTTTCCCTTTGTGCAATTCTGGGCTCACCACTTTAATCAGAAATCGACGACCCGCCGATGTTGGTTTTGATTTTACTAATGCCATGTTCTTCTATCCCCAATTACGCGATATTAATTTCATGTCCCGCGTGCAAAACGACGTAGGCTTTCTTCCAAGACGCTTGGTGACCACCTGCGCGACCAAATTTAGTAGTGGTTGCAGATTTTACACGCAACACATTCACTGCTTTTACTTTCACTTGAAAAAGTTGTTCAACAGCCACTTTAATTTCTGTTTTAGATGCTGATTTTGCTACTTCAAAAACATATTGAGGGCAGCCTGATTTCCCACTGGCATGCGCTGCTTTTTCAGTTGTGTGCGTTGACAACAAAATTTTTAACAAATGCTCTCTTTTCATTTTCTTCTATCCCAAATACCTGCTTTTGAATTTACTTAGCTAAATTCTCTTCAATCTTTTTCAATGCATCAACCGTGAATAATACTTTTTCAAAAGAAAGCAAACTCACTGGATCAACTTGTGTGTAATCACAAACAGCAACATTCGGTAAATTTCTTGCTGACATGTACAGATTGTCGTTGTCACCTGCAAAAACGATTAACACATTACTTAAATCTAAGCCTTTTAAATAACTCACTAATTCCTTTGTTTTAGGAGCCGGCAAGTCTATCGCATTTGTTAACACAAAGCGATCCTGACGTACCAATTCTGACAAAATAATTTTAATGCCTTTTCGATAGGCTTTTTTATTCACTTTTTGTGAAAAATCACGCGTAACAGCTGCGAATGTTACACCACCGCCTCGCCATAATGGTCCGCGTGTTGTGCCCGCACGCGCACGACCGGAACCTTTTTGTTTCCAAGGTTTTGCGCCACCACCACGTACTTCAGCACGTGTCTTCTGTGCCTTAGACCCTTGACGCCCTGCATTCATATGCGCAGTGACAATCTGATGCACTAAACCCTCGTTATACTCACAGCCAAAAATTGCTTCTGAAAGTTCAGCTGTAGAACCGCCGTTTACTTTTAATTTCATTTAGCTGCCCCTTTTTTATTTTTTACGGTTGCATGCAAAACAACAAAACCGCCTGGAGCACCAGGAATTGCACCTTTTACCAAAATACAATTGAGTTCTTTGTTCACTTGAATAACGGTTTGATTAATCGCACTGCGTTTCACATTACCTAAATGACCCGCCATTTTTTTGCCTTTAAAAACTCGGCCTGGTGTTTGGCGTTGACCTGTCGAACCGTGTGCACGATGCGACAATGAATTACCATGCGTTGCATCTTGCATTGTAAAATGGTGACGTTTAATAACACCGGCAAATCCCTTACCTTTGCTAATACCTTGAACATCAACTTGCTGTCCTTCTTGAAAAAGGTCAACCGTCAATGAATCACCTACTTTAATAGCTGATAATTCAGATTCATTCATGCGAAATTCGCGAACCACTTGAGACGCTGCCACACCCGCTTTTGCGAAATGTCCTGCTGTGGGCTTATTAACGCGTGACAATTTTTTTTCGTTCCCTGCAGTTATCTGCACTGCACAATAACCATCTGTGTCATCTGTTTTGATTTGCACAACACGATTGGGAATCACTTGAATCACAGTAACTGGGATTGACTCACCCGCCTCTGTGAATATGCGTGTCATACCACACTTCTGACCTACTAAACCTAATGACATCTCTCTTAACTCCAAAATAAAATAATTCGCTGTGCTCTTGTTAATTATTCCACGCTAATTTGCACATCCACACCGGCTGCCAAATCTAATTTCATTAATGCGTCTACTGTTTTATCAGTTGGTTGCAAAATATCCACCAAACGTTTATGCGTACGAATTTCATACTGATCACGCGCATGTTTATCAACGTGCGGTGAAATCAAAATAGTGTATCGCTCAATTTTTGTTGGTAACAAAATAGGTCCTTTGATACGCGCACCAGTACGTTTTGCCGTATTCACGATTTCTCTAATAGAACGATCAATCAATTTATGATCGAATGCTTTTAAACGAATTCTGATACGTTGATTGCCTTTTACTATTGCCATAAAAAAATCCAAGTTATAAATTTGTTAACTGTTACTCGTTATTCACCACTCGTTATCCACAAAACTGAAACCGCGCCTTCGGCAGCGACAACAGTTAAAGGTTAACTTACGCCAATATCTTTGCGACCACACCCGCACCTACTGTACGTCCGCCTTCGCGAATCGCAAAACGCAAACCTTCTTCCATCGCAATCGGACAAATCAATTCAATGACTGTTTTGATATTGTCACCCGGCATTACCATCTCAACACCCGCTGGTAATTCAACCGCTCCTGTTACGTCTGTCGTTCTAAAATAAAACTGTGGACGATATCCTTTGAAAAAGGGCGTGTGGCGTCCACCTTCTTCTTTCGATAACACATAAATTTCTGCTTCGAATTTGGTGTGAGGCATAATCGAACCTGGTTTCGCTAATACTTGACCACGTTCCACATCTTCACGCTTCGTACCACGCAACAATACACCCACGTTATCACCCGCACGACCTTCGTCTAATAATTTGCGGAACATCTCAACACCAGTACATGTCGTCTTTGTCGTTGCTTTGATGCCGATAATTTCCATATCTTCACCTACTTTAATAATGCCACGCTCAATACGACCCGTTACCACTGTGCCTCGACCTGAAATCGAAAATACATCTTCAATCGGTAACAAAAAGGGTTTATCAATATCACGCTGCGGTGCAGGAATATAAGCATCCATCGCGTCAACCAACTTGATTATCGCTGGTACACCATATTCACCTTGATCACCTTCTAATGCTTTCAATGCTGAACCAACAATAATCGGTGTCTTGTCACCAGGAAATTTGTAGCTCGTCAACAAATCACGCACTTCTTCTTGTACCAATTCTAATAACTCAGCATCGTCTACCATGTCCGCTTTATTCAAAAATACAACAATATAAGGTACGCCAACCTGACGCGCCAATACGATGTGTTCACGTGTTTGTGGCATCGGACCATCTGCTGCAGACACAACTAAAATCGCTCCGTCCATTTGCGCAGCACCTGTGATCATGTTCTTTACATAATCCGCATGTCCTGGACAATCAACGTGTGCGTAGTGACGTTTATCACTTTCATACTCAACATGCGATGTCGCAATCGTAATACCACGCGCTTTTTCTTCAGGCGCGTTATCAATTTGATCAAACGCTCTCGCTTCACCACCAAACTTTTCAGCCATACATTTCGTCAATGCCGCCGTCAACGTTGTCTTACCATGATCAACGTGGCCAATTGTACCTACGTTTACATGCTCTTTATTTCGTACAAATTTTTCTTTTGACATGGCGTATACCCCTTATTTCACTGAATCAGTTTGTTTTTTAATAATGGCATCTGCGATACTAGCAGGTGCTTCAGAATATTTTAAAAATTCCATTGTGTATGTTGCACGACCCTGGCTCATTGAACGCAAATCAGTTGCGTAACCAAACATTTCTGCCAATGGCACTTGCGCATCCACAATTTTTCCAGAAGGACCTTCGTCCATACCATGGATAACACCGCGACGACGATTCAAATCACCAACTACATCACCCATGTAATCATCAGGTGTTACCACTTCTACTTTCATAATCGGCTCAAGTAACACTGCACCTGCTTTGCGCGCTGCTTCTTTGAAGCACATCGATCCCGCAATTTTAAATGCCATTTCACTAGAATCGACATCATGATAAGAACCATCAAACAAAGCGACTTTAACATCGACCACAGGATAACCGGCGATAACACCGTTTTCCATTTGCTCTTTAACACCTTTTTCAACAGCAGGAATGTATTCCCTGGGAATCACACCACCTACAATTTCATTGGCAAACTCAAAACCCTTACCTAATTCATTAGGCTCAATACGCAACCAAACATGACCATACTGACCACGACCACCTGTTTGACGAATATATTTACCTTCATGCTCAACTGATTTCTTAATGGTTTCACGATAAGCTACTTGCGGCTTACCTACATTTGCCTCAACTTTAAATTCACGCAACATACGATCAACAATGATCTCTAAATGCAACTCACCCATACCGGAAATAATGGTTTGGCCTGTTTCTTCATCCGTGTGAACACGGAAGGAAGGATCTTCTTGCGCTAACTTACCCAACGCAATACCCATTTTTTCCTGATCGACTTTTGTTTTAGGCTCAACAGCAACCGAAATAACTGGTTCGGGAAATTCCATTCGCTCTAACGTAATTACCTTCTCTAGATCAGACAATGTGTCGCCGGTTGTTACGTTTTTCATACCAACCAACGCAGCAATATCACCAGTATGAATTTCTTTGATTTCTTCACGTGTATTCGCATGCATTTGCAAAATACGACCAATACGTTCTTTTTTGCTTTTCACTGGATTGTAAACTGTGTCACCCGATTTTGCAGAACCCGAATAAACACGAACAAATGTTAATGTACCCACGAATGGATCGGTCATAATTTTAAATGCCAATGCTGAAAATGGTGCGCTATCATCAGCAGGTCGTGTTTCTTCTACATCGCGATCATTTAAACCATTAATCGCAGGAACATCCAAAGGCGAAGGCATATATTCGATTACTGCGTCCAACATAGCTTGAACGCCTTTGTTTTTAAATGCTGATCCGCAAAACACAGGTACAATTTCATTCTTTAATGTACGAGCACGAATACCCTGCTTGATTTCTTCATCGGACAACTCACCAGACTCTAGATATTTTTCCATCAAAACATCAGTGGATTCTGCCGCAGCTTCCACCATTTTTTCACGCCATGTTTTGCAATCTTCCAACATATTTTCTGGAATATCTTTTGCTTCATATGTCATTCCGGAATCTGCTTCGTTCCAGAAAATAGCTTTCATACGGATTAAATCAACAACACCTTGAAATTCTTCTTCTGCACCAATCGGTAATTGCATTGGCACTGGACGAGCACGCAAACGATTTTCAACCTGACCAACGACACGCAGGAAATTAGCACCCGCACGATCCATTTTGTTTACAAAAGCCAAACGTGGAACGCCATATTTATTTGCTTGACGCCATACAGTTTCACTTTGCGGCTCTACACCACCGACTGAGCAAAACACAGCAACAGCACCGTCCAATACGCGCAACGAACGCTCTACTTCAATTGTAAAGTCAACGTGACCTGGTGTATCAATAATATTAATGCGATGCTTTGGGAATTGTTTATCCATACCCTGCCAATGACAAGTTGTCGCAGCAGAAGTAATGGTAATACCACGCTCTTGTTCTTGCTCCATCCAATCCATGACAGCACTACCTTCATGCACCTCACCCATTTTGTGAGACACGCCCGTGTAATACAATACACGTTCAGTAGTTGTGGTTTTTCCCGCATCAATGTGAGCCATGATGCCAATATTACGAGTCAGATTTAATGCAATTGCGCGTGCCATATTTGATTACCACCGATAATGTGCGAATGCTTGGTTTGCTTTAGCCATGCGATGAACGTCTTCACGTTTTTTCACTGCACCACCACGATTTTCAATTGCATCCATAATTTCATTCGCTAAACGAATGACCATGGTTTTTTCATTACGCTTATTTGCATACTCAACCAACCAACGCATCGCCAAAGTAGAACGACGTACCGCACGAATCTCAACAGGTACTTGATAAGTAGAACCACCAACACGACGAGACTTTACCTCAACCTGCGGTGTAATATTATCAATCGCTGATTTAAATGCATTTAATGCTGCAATGCGTGACGCTTCGTCCAAACGAATATCGCCTGTCGGTTTTGATGCAACAGCATTTTTTCCAGAAGAATCACCTTCTTCTTCACTTTGGTGCTCAGCAACAACAGATAACTTATTTGCGCTTTTTAATTGTTTCACTACGTGATCCAAAGCGCCGTACACAGCAGATTCCGCTACGGATTTTTTTCCACCGCGCATTACCGAGTTAATAAATTTAGCCAACACCTTACTTTTAAAAAGCGGGTCAGGCAAAATTTCTCGTTTGGGGGCAGCTTTACGTCTTGCCATTTCTTATTCTCCAACATTAAAAATAAATGATTCGCTTTGCAAATCTCGTCGCATAAAAAAACGACTCTTTAAAAAATTATTCTTTCGGACGTTTCGCGCCGTATTTTGAACGACCACGTTTACGACCCGCAACACCTGCAATATCCAAGCTACCGCGCACAACGTGGTAACGCACACCAGGTAAATCCTTCACACGACCACCACGAATCAAAACCACCGAATGCTCTTGTAAATTGTGACCTTCACCACCGATGTAAGCAGTTACTTCAGCACCATTCGTCACTTTCACTCGCGCTACTTTACGTAAAGCTGAGTTTGGTTTTTTAGGTGTCGTTGTGTATACACGTGTACATACGCCACGACGCTGAGGACTACCAGCCAAAGCAGGTACATTTGTTTTCTTAGCTTTTACACTGCGTGGTTTTCTAACCAGCTGATTAATTCTAGCCATTATCTAGACTCTCCAATATTTGTCCATCATAAACTTACGCGAAAAATGATCCACACAAGAACTCATCTTTTTTGAGTAAATTCAGTGGTTTTATCATCAAAATCGATTCACAAAACCAAACTCGGTAATTCAAGCGAACGGATCGGGAATTCTAAAGATACACCGGTACTTATGTCAACAAGTTCTTAGTGATTTTTATAAATTAGTCGATTACTCACTCAATTCTAAAAAACATAGTAAAAAGGGCGTCTAAAACGCCCTTTTTGTTTCAACAAAATGATGCGATATTACTTTCATCATCACTATTCTGTTGTTTTTCCTTCTTCAGAAGAAGATTTCAACGCTTCACTCAACGCTTGCTCAACTTCAATTGCAGTGACTTCTTTCACAGCGGGTTGATGTACTTCTTCAATTAATGCTAATGCCGCTTTGCGACGTTTTGCATGATACGCAAAACCCGTTCCCGCTGGAATCAAACGACCAACGATAACGTTTTCTTTCAAGCCTCGTAAATTATCACGTTTTCCAGCAACAGAAGCGCCTGTTAGTACACGCGTTGTTTCTTGGAAAGAAGCAGCAGAAATAAACGATTCAGTCGCCAATGATGCTTTTGTAATACCCAGCAATAACGGCTGATAACTTGCGCGAATGCCATTGGCTTTCTCAACCGCAGCGTTAACTGAACGTAATTCTGTGTATTCTACTTGCTCACCTTTCAAGAATTCAGCATCATTTGGCTCAAGAATGATTACTTTACGCAACATCTGACGAATAATAACTTCAATATGCTTGTCATTAATTCTTACCCCTTGCAAACGGTAAACATCTTGCACTTCATTCACAATATAATTGGCTAATGTGCTCACACCCAATAAACGCAAAATATCATGCGGATCCACTGCACCATCGGCAATCACCTCACCTTTTGCTACTGTTTCACCTTCAAATACGTTGACGCGACGCCATTTTGGAATCAATGCTTCAAACGTAGCACCATCTTGCGCCGTAATAACAAGCCGACCTTTGTCTTTTGTTTCTTTACCGAAACTTACTACACCCGAAATTTCAGCTAAAATAGCTGAGTCTTTCGGTTTGCGCGCTTCAAATAAATCAGCAACTCGAGGCAAACCACCCGTGATATCACGCGTTTTTGATGTTTCCTGTGGAATACGGGCAATAACATCACCAACCGCAACTGCCGCGCCATCTTCCTTGGAAATAAATGTACCTTCCGGCAAATAATACTGAGCTGGCACTTTACCACCAGCCAAAGTAATGTCATCACCTTTTTTATCGACCAACTTAACCATTGCTCGCATTTCACGACCACCAGGTCCACGCTGCTTAGAACCACCTGCAACGACAATACTACTTAAACCTGTTAATTCATCTGTTTGACGTTTCATGGTGACACCATCAACCAAGTCAACAAACTGAATTTTACCAGCTACTTCAGTGATAATCGGGTGAGTGTGTGGATCCCATGTAGCAACAATCTGACCTGCCTTAACATGGCTTTCATCAGCAACTGACAGTACAGCACCATAAGGAAGTTTATATTGTTCACGCTCAACACCCAGTGTTTCATCGTAAACAATCACCTCACCAGAACGCGATACAGTCACTAAATTACCCGCTGCATTTTGAATCGTTTTCATGTTACTTAATCGAATCAAACCATCTGATTTGACTTGAATATTACTTGCTGCAGTTGAACGTGACGCCGCGCCCCCAATGTGAAAGGTACGCATAGTTAACTGTGTACCCGGCTCACCGATTGATTGTGCCGCAACAACACCCACTGCTTCACCTACATTCACCAAATGTCCGCGCGCTAAATCACGACCGTAACATAATGCACAAACACCTTGTGTTAATTCGCACATAATTGCCGAACGCACAATCACACGATCAATGCTGTGTCTTTCTAAAATTTCAACCGCTGCCTCATCTAGCAACGTATTTTCAGGGAATAATATGTTACCTGATTTCGGATCAATCACTGCATCAACGACCACACGACCCAATACACGTTCTTTTAACGGCTCAACAATGTCACCACCTTCAATATGTGGTTTCATTTCGATACCTTTTGTTGTACCGCAATCATTTTCAGTGATCACCAAATCCTGCGCAACGTCTACTAAACGACGCGTTAAATAACCTGAGTTTGCTGTTTTCAATGCCGTATCAGCCAAACCTTTGCGCGCACCGTGCGTTGAAATAAAGTATTGCAATACACTTAATCCTTCACGGAAATTCGCAGTAATCGGTGTTTCCATGATGGTGCCATCAGGTTTCGACATCAATCCCCGCATACCTGACAATTGACGAATCTGAGCCGCAGAACCTCTCGCGCCAGAATCAGACATCATGTAAATCGAATTAAATGAAGTTTGCTGTACTTGATTGCCTTTCGCATCAGTAACAATTTCTGTCGCCAACTTATCCATCATCGCTTTAGCAACTTGATCGTTTGCATGCGACCAAATGTCGATCACTTTATTGAAACGTTCACCTTGCGTTACTAAACCAGACGCAAATTGTTTTTCAATTTCACGCACTTCATCTTCAGCGCCAGCAATAATTTTATTTTTGCTATCGGGCACAACAAGATCGTCAATCCCAATTGAAATACCTGAATAAGTCGCGTAACGAAAACCGGTATACATTAATTGATCGGCAAAAATAACCGTATCTTTTAAGCCCAAATTACGATAACTCACGTCTAATAATTTCGAGACTGCTTTTTTCGTCATAGCACGATTAATTAATTCAAACGGTAAACCGTCTGGAACAATACGCCACAACAATAAACGACCAACCGTTGTATCTACTGTGATGTGATGCGTGCTTCTTTCTTGTGTTTTTGGATCAATTCTGACTTCAGACGTACGCGCTTTAACACGCGCCTGCAAATCAACATGTCCACCTTCATACGCACGTGTCACTTCATCCACGTCAGCAAATTTCATGCCTTCGCCAGGCGCATTCACACACTCACGCGTCATGTAATACAAACCTAAAACCACATCCTGCGTTGGTACAATAACAGGATCACCATTAGCTGGATGCAATACATTATTTGTCGACATCATCAATGAACGCGCTTCCAATTGCGCTTCCAAAGTTAATGGAACGTGAACCGCCATTTGGTCACCATCGAAATCTGCGTTGTACGCAGTACAAACAAGTGGATGCAATTGAATCGCTTTACCTTCAACTAAAATAGGTTCAAATGCCTGAATACCCAAGCGATGCAACGTAGGCGCGCGATTTAATAATACGGGATGTTCGCGAATCACTTCTTCTAAAATATCCCATACTTCTGGCACTTCCATTTCGACCATTTTCTTAGCGGCTTTAATGGTTGTAGCTAAATCACGATTTTGTAATTTGCTATAAATAAAAGGCTTAAATAATTCAAGCGCCATTTTTTTAGGCAAACCACATTGGTGTAATTTTAAATTTGGACCCACCACAATGACGGAACGACCTGAATAATCGACGCGCTTACCTAATAAATTTTGACGGAAACGGCCTGATTTACCTTTGATCATATCAGCCAGTGATTTTAATGGACGTTTATTTGATCCAAGAATTGCGCGACCACGACGACCATTGTCCAACAACGCATCAACCGCTTCTTGCAACATACGTTTTTCATTACGCACAATAATATCAGGCGCATTTAATTCCAATAAACGTTTCAAGCGATTATTACGATTAATCACACGACGATACAAATCATTCAAATCAGATGTTGCAAAACGACCGCCATCTAGCGGAACCAATGGACGCAAATCTGCAGGTAAGACTGGCAACACATCTAGAATCATCCAATCAGGACGATTACCAGATACTTTAAATGCCGACAATACTTTAAGACGCTTTGTGATTTTTTTAATTTTAGTTTCAGAAGTTGTTTTTGGCAGCTCTTCATGTAATTCCGTGATTTGCTGATCTAAATCGATCTGCTTCAATAATTTCTTAATGGCTTCTGCACCCATCAATGCTTCAAAGTCATCGCCATACTCTTCCAATGCATCCAAATAAGCTTCTTCGGATAGCAATTGACCCTGAGATAATTCAGTCATACCAGGATCAGTAACCACATAAGTTTCAAAATATAAAACACGCTCAATATCGCGTAATGGCATATCCATCATCACACCAATACGAGATGGCAATGACTTCAAATACCAGATATGCGCGACAGGGCAAGCAAGTTCAATATGACCCATACGCTCACGACGTACTTTTGCCAATGTTACTTCAACGCCGCATTTTTCACAGACAACACCACGATGCTTTAAACGTTTATACTTTCCACATAAACATTCGTAATCTTTAACAGGCCCGAAAATTTTTGCGCAAAATAGCCCATCACGTTCTGGTTTAAACGTACGATAATTAATCGTTTCTGGTTTGCGCACTTCGCCAAACGACCAGGAACGAATTTCATCGGGAGATGCCAGCTTAATTCGTAATGCATCAAACTCAGTTACGCGTCTGGATTTCACTTGTCTTAGTAAATCTTTCAAGGTAATGCCCCCGTTTTAAGTTACCCGCTATTTATTATTTGTTATTCGCTATTCGTTATTTTGTAACCCGTTAACAGATCACGCATAACGGGTTACGGATAATTAATCAGATTCCAAATCAATATCAATACCAAGTGATCGAATTTCCTTAACCAATACATTAAAGGATTCTGGCATACCGGCATCCATTCGATGATCACCATCAACAATGTTTTTATACATTCTTGTACGGCCATTTACATCATCGGATTTCACTGTCAGCATTTCTTGTAATGTGTACGCAGCACCATAAGCTTCTAATGCCCACACTTCCATTTCCCCAAAACGTTGACCACCAAACTGCGCTTTACCACCTAAAGGTTGTTGCGTCACCAAGCTGTAAGAACCTGTTGAACGGGCATGCATTTTATCATCCACCAAATGGTTCAACTTCAGCATGTACATATAACCTACTGTCACTGGTCTTGAAAATTGTTTTCCTGTGCGACCATCATGCAAAATAGTTTGTCCAGATTCTGGTAAATCAGCCATTTTTAATAGATTTCTGATTTCAGCTTCAGAAGCGCCATCAAACACGGGTGTTGAAACAGGTACGCCTTCTTTCAAGTTACGCGCCAACTCCAACACTTCTTGGTCAGAGAAAGCCGCTACATTTAATTTTTGACTGTGGCTCACTTCATATACTTTTGTTAAATACTCACGAAGCGTTTGCATGGATGCTTGCTTTTTCAACAACTCACCAATTTTGCGACCCATTCCTTTTGCTGCCCAACCCAAATGCGTTTCTAATACCTGTCCAATGTTCATACGAGAAGGAACACCCAATGGATTCAAAACAATATCAACTGGCGTGCCATCTTCTAAATACGGCATATCTTCAACAGGAACAATTGTTGAAATAACCCCTTTATTACCATGACGACCAGCCATTTTATCACCAGGCTGAATACGGCGTTTTACAGCTAAATACACTTTAACAATTTTAATCACACCAGGCGCCAAATCATCACCTTGCACTAATTTATTACGCATGGCTTTTATTTTGTCATCACGCTCTGAATGCAACACCTGATATTTTTGATGCGCTGCTTCTAAGCGTTGATTGGATTTATCATCTCGTGCGCGAATGGCAAACCATTTTTCACGCGGCAGATTTTCTAAATAAGCTTCTGTAACTTTTGAACCTGATTTTAATTTATCGGGTCCACCATCAACAACCAGACCAACCAATAATTTTTCTAAAGACGCGAACAAAGCTTCTTCTCGAATATACAACTCAGCATCTAAGTCTTTTTGCATTTGAGTCATTTGTTCTTCTTCGAGTTGCAATGCACGCTCATCTTTTTTCACGCCATCACGAATAAAAACGCGAACGTCAATAACCGTACCAGTAACACCTGGCGGTACGCGCAATGAAGAATCTTTTACATCAGATGCTTTTTCACCAAAAATAGCACGTAATAATTTTTCTTCAGGCGTTAATTGTGTTTCACCTTTCGGTGTTACTTTACCCACCAAAATATCACCTGGATTCACTTCCGCACCAACATAAACCACACCAGATTCATCCAATTTTGATAATGCGCCTTCGCCCACATTTGGAATATCCGCTGTAATTTCTTCCGCACCCAATTTTGTATCTCGAGAAATACAAGTGAGATCTTGAATATGGATAGAGGTAAAACGATCTTCTTCTACTAATTTTTCAGAAATTAAAATGGAATCTTCAAAGTTGTAACCATTCCAAGGCATAAATGCGACCATCAAATTTTGACCCAGTGATAATTCACCCAAGTCTGTTGATGGGCCATCTGCCAATACATCACCTATTTGAACCTGATCACCCACATTCACAATCGGACGTTGGTTAATACAGGTATTTTGATTAGAACGTGTGTATTTAATCAGGTTGTAAATATCGATACCAATTTCTTCACCTTCAATCAATGCCTTTTCATCAACGCGCACCACAATGCGAGACGCATCAACTGAAACCACTGAACCTGGTCGCTTTGCTGCAACAGTTACGCCGGAGTCCACTGCAACAATCCGCTCCATACCCGTTCCAACCAACGGCTTTTCAGGACAAATTGTTGGAACAGCTTGACGCTGCATGTTAGATCCCATCAAAGCACGGTTCGCATCATCATGTTCTAAGAATGGAATCAAAGCTGCCGCCACCGACACAATTTGTCGAGGCGACACATCCATAAAATTAATACGATCTTGTGTTGTTAAAGTAAATTCACCTTTATGGCGGCAAGAAACCAGCTCATCTAACAAACGGCCTTTTGCATCCATGGTTGTGCTAGCTTGCGCGATGTAGTAATCACCTTCTTCAATTGCAGATAAATAAACCAGCTCAGTCGTCACATGACCATCCACAACACGACGATATGGACTTTCTAAAAATCCATACTCATTTGTACGCGCGTAAACTGCGAGTGAGTTAATCAAACCAATGTTTGGACCTTCAGGTGTTTCAATTGGACAAACGCGACCATAATGCGTTGGATGCACGTCACGCACTTCAAAACCAGCGCGTTCACGTGTCAAACCGCCCGGTCCTAAAGCTGAAACACGACGTTTGTGAGTCACTTCTGACAAAGGATTGTTTTGATCCATAAACTGCGATAACTGACTTGATCCGAAAAATTCTTTGATTGCTGCTGAAACTGGTTTTGCATTTACTAAGTCTTGTGGCATCAATGTATCAACATCAGCCAAGCTCAAACGATCTTTAACCGCACGTTCAACACGCACCAAGCCCACTCGGAATTGATTTTCAGTCATTTCACCGACACTACGAACACGACGATTGCCTAAATGATCAATATCATCAATCTCACCTTGACCATCGCGAATATTAACTAATACACGCAAGACATCAACGATATCTTCTTTCGACAGCGTACCAGAACCTGTTAAATCTGTTCTACCAACACGACGATTAAATTTCATACGTCCAACAACAGATAAATCATAACGCTCAGGCGCAAAGAATAAACTTTCGAACAAACTTTCTGCTGAATCTTTTGTGGGTGGCTCACCTGGACGCATGATACGATAAATTTCAACGAGCGCATCCATTTTTGAAGTGCTGGTGTCTAATTTTAACGTATCAGAAATATAAGCACCACGTTCAATTTCATTAATATATAACACGTCAATCGTAGCAATACCTGCTTTGCGCAACGCTGCAATTAAATCCGCTGTGAGTGTTTGATTGGCTTCTGCCAATAGTTCACCTGTAGATTTATCAATAATCGTTTTTGCTAATACGCGACCTATTAAATATTCTTCAGTAACTTCAAGTTTTTTAATCTTTGCTTTTTCAATACGACGAATGTGTCGTGCTGAAATACGACGATCAGCTTCAACAATGACTTCTCCATTTTCATCAAGAATATCCATCGCTGCTAATTCGCCTCGTAAACGATGCGGCACAAGATCTAAAACAATTTTTTCTTTTTCCAAACGAAACAAATTAGTTTCATAGAATAAATTTAAAATTTCTTCGGGGGTATAATCCAGCGCACGCAAAATAACAGTCGCAGGTAATTTGCGACGACGATCAATGCGGACAAATAAACAATCTTTTGGATCAAATTCAAAATCCAACCATGATCCGCGGTAAGGGATAATACGTGCAGAATATAATAATTTTCCAGATGAGTGAGTCTTACCTTTGTCATGCTCAAAAAACACACCTGGCGAACGATGCAGTTGTGAAACAACAACACGCTCTGTGCCATTAATTACGAGGCTTCCAGTCCCTGTCATCAAGGGAAGTTCACCCATGTATACTTCTTGTTCTTTAATCGCTTTGATTGCTGTGTTGTCTTTCGAAATTTCTCTATCATAGACAACCATGCGCATTTTTACTTTAAGTGGCGCAGCAAAAGTTAAACCTCGCAACTTACATTCTTTCACATCAAATAAAGGTTCACCCAAATGATAAGAAACATATTCCAAACGTGCATTGCCAGAATAGCTTTCAATCGGAAATACAGAATTAAAAGCAGAATGCAGACCGGTATCAGTTCGCTTTTCAACAGGGATATTCGCTTGTAAAAACTGCTCGTAAGAATCTATTTGGATGCCGAGCAAATAAGGCATTTGCATCACCTCAGATTGACTCTGCCCCAAACGCAACCTAACCCGTTTTTTTTCCGATCCTGAAGTTACTGTATAACGATCATTGTGGTGAGTATGCTTTGTCATATCGGAAATCGCCTCTTACGTATGTGCCAAAAAAAATAGAAAGACGCGACATAAATCGCGTCTCTTAGCTGTATCTCTCTGAGACGTTACTCACGCCTCATCTCTACAACAGGTTATTTAACTTCGACAGTTGCACCAGCTTCAGTCAATTTTTTCTTAATTTCTTCAGCTTCTGCTTTCGCAACTGCTTCTTTCACTGTTGCAGGAACCGCTTCAACCATGTCTTTCGCTTCTTTCAAGCCCAAACCGGTTACAGCACGAATCACTTTGATCACGTCAATTTTATTTGCACCAAAGCTGCTCATAACAACATCAAATTCAGTTTTTTCTTCAACAGCAGGACCAGCAGCAGCAGGACCAGCAACCGCAACAGCAGCCGCCGCAGAAACACCAAACTTTTCTTCCATCATTTTCACTAAATCACAAACATCCATCACGCTCATGTTTGCGACTGCTTCTAAGATTTGATCTTTTGTAATAGCTTGTGTCATTTTCAAATACCTTCAGTTAATTTAATTTTTTTAGCAGGGAAATAAATACTTACCCCGCTGCTTCTTACTATGCTGCTTTCTTTTTTTCTGCCACTGCCGCAAAAACACGCGCCGTTTGTGCCGTTGGTTCATTCAACGTACGCACAAATTGAGTGACAGGTGCGTTCATCACTACTGCTAACTGTGTCAACGCTTCATGCAATGTTGGCAAGCTTGCTACTGCTTTTAATTGAGCAGCAGGCAATAATTGGCCTGACAATGCAAGACCACGCACAGTGAGTTGTTCAGAAAATTCGAAATCTCGCACAACACGAGCAGCAGCACCAGGATCTTCTTGTGAAAAAAGCAGCACAATCGGACCGGTTAATACCTCAGAAAGACAGGCAAAATCAGTGTCCTTCAATGCTCTACGTGCCAATGTATTACGATAAACACCAACAGAAACACTTGATTTCCGTGCATTTTTACGCAATGCATTCATCACAGAGACAGTCAGGCCACGATAATCAGCAGCAACAGCAGATAGCGCAGAATTCGCAACTTCTGATATTCCCGCAACAATCGCCTTTTTATCTTCTAAATTTAAAGCCACCGTTACTCTCCGCTAGAGTGATTTGTACATTATTAATACTTAACAACGCACAACACTAGTTCCAATATTTAAAACAAAAAACCAAAAGAGATTTTTTGTTTCCCCATTGACGGTGCAAAATCTTTTTGCGACACATCATCTACGCAGGCTGTTTTCACATTAAGAATTTTAAAAAATTAAAATTCACCTGCGGTCTTCGACGACAAATAATTTGTCGCGAAACTTTTCAGCAAGCACACTTGTGCCGCTCTAAACATTAAGCGAAGCAATATCCACTGCAAAAGCAGGACCCATAGTTGAAGAAACAGAAATTTTCCTCAAATAAGTACCTTTCGCTGTTGCTGGTTTTGCTTTTTTTAGATCCTGTAACAACGCTTCTAAATTTTGTTTAATTGCATCATTGTTAAAACTTGCTTTACCAATAGAGCAATGAATGATGCCATTTTTATCTGTACGATAACGAACCTGGCCACCTTTAGCATTTTTAACAGCCATCGCCACATCGTTTGAAACCGTTCCTACTTTTGGATTCGGCATCAAACCTCTTGGTCCCAAAATTTGGCCCAATTGACCGACAATACGCATTGAATCAGGAGTTGCAATCACAACATCCGCCGCAAAATCACCTGATTTTACTTTTTCAGCCAAATCATCAAAGCCAACAATATCTGCGCCTGCTGCTTTTGCTTTATCAGCTTGATCGCCTTGCGCAAACACCGCAACGCGTACTGATTTACCAGTACCATTCGGTAACACGGTTGCGCCTCGCACACCTTGATCAGACTTGCTGGCATCCACACCTAATACAATCGCCACATCAAAACTCTCATCAAATTTTGCTGTTGCACATTTCTTTACAGAATCAACAGCCTCTAAAATAGGATGTTGTTTTCCAATTTCAAGATTTTGTCTTACCACTTTTTGTTTTTTTGAATGTTTACTCACGTTCGCGAACCCCCTCAACATCAATACCCATACTACGCGCTGTACCTGCAATCGTACGAATAGCCGCTTCTAAATCAGCAGCAGTTAAATCAGGCTCTTTCATTTTTGCAATTTCTTCGAGTTGTTTACGCGTTGCCTTGCCTACTTTTGTTGTATTTGGCGTAGCACTACCACTTTTTCCACTCAACACTAACTTGCTCAGCAAAACTGATGCAGGTGGTGTTTTTGTAATAAATGTAAAGCTGCGATCTGTATATACAGTAATAACCACTGGTGTTGGCATACCTTTTTCGATGCCTTGGGTTTTTGCATTAAATGCTTTACAAAATTCCATGATATTAACACCATGCTGACCCAATGCTGGACCAACTGGCGGACTTGGATTTGCCTCTCCTGCTTTTACTTGCAGTTTGATATAGGCTTGAATTTTCTTTGCCACTTTTATTACCCTCTTTTGTGGGTTCTGACGTTACTCCGACATTGGAGCAACTCCCCGGATATCAGGATCAGAAAGCAGTAATCAATTAACTTGACCACAAACCCCCAACCACAGACCCTAACTCTTTTCTACCTGACTAAATTCCAGTTCAACCGGTGTTGAACGACCAAAAATAGAAACGGAAACCCGCAATCTATTTTTTTCATAATTCACATCTTCAACCACACCATTAAAATCAGCGAATGGACCATCCGTAACGCGAACCACTTCGCCTGGCTCAAACAATACTTTTGGTTTTGGCTTACTTTCACCTTCTTCAAGACGACGCAAAATAGAAGCAGCCTCTTTATCAGTAATCGCAGCTGGTTTTTCTGCTGTGCCACCAATAAAACCCAACACTTTTGGCACACTTTTCACAAGATGCCAAGTATCACTGTCCATTTCCATTTGTACTAAAACATAACCCGGGAAAAACTTGCGCTCGCTTTTTCTTTTTTGACCCGCTTTCATCTCAACCACTTCTTCGGTAGGAACAATAATTTCCCCGAAACGATCTTCGCATCCTTTCAAACGAATACGCTCACCCAATGCTTTCACAACATAATTTTCAAAGCCAGAATAAGCATGAATGACGTACCAACGTTTTTTGATTTCTTCTGTCATAATCTGCTATCAACCTCTCTGACCCGTGAGCCAACCAACCAACCAAAAGAACACCGTGTCCAATCCCCATAAAACAAGCGCAGCAAAAACGACCATAGCAACAACAATTAGCGTCGTTTGAAACGTTTCTTGCCGAGTTGGCCACACAACTTTACGTAACTCAACACGAGCTGCTTTTGCAAAAGACCAAAAAACTCGGCCCGTTGTTGTTTGCAATGCAGTCAACAACGCAACAATAGCAATAAGAATGCCAGCTGCTGCTCGCAGCGCCCATGCAACATCACTAAAATAAGTGTTGGCAACTATACCACCAATTACGAGCAAAGAAACAATTGTCCACTTTAATCCGTTAAAACGAGCTTGCTGCTGTACATCTTGACCAGCAACTCTGATATTGTTTTTATGATCCATATTCAACACAACCCGCCAACAAAAAATCAAAACGTCCATTTACATCAAAACAGGCCAGGAGGGAATCGAACCCCCAACCTACGGTTTTGGAGACCGTCGCTCTGCCAATTGAGCTACTGACCTAAGAAAAATAATTGGCAATCTATCAATAAATACAAATCACCAATCACTAACCGCACATTACGCCAATATCTTTGCGACCACGCCCGCACCTACTGTACGTCCGCCTTCGCGAATCGCAAAACGCAAACCTTCTTCCATCGCAATCGGACAAATCAATTCAATGACTGTTTTGATATTGTCACCCGGCATTACCATCTCAACACCCGCTGGTAATTCAACCGCTCCTGTTACGTCTGTCGTTCTAAAATAAAACTGTGGACGATATCCTTTGAAAAAGGGCGTGTGGCGTCCACCTTCTTCTTTCGATAACACATAAATTTCTGCTTCGAATTTGGTGTGAGGCATAATCGAACCTGGTTTCGCTAATACTTGACCACGTTCCACATCTTCACGCTTCGTACCACGCAACAATACACCCACGTTATCACCCGCACGACCTTCGTCTAATAATTTGCGGAACATCTCAACACCAGTACATGTCGTCTTTGTCGTTGCTTTGATGCCGATAATTTCCATATCTTCACCTACTTTAATAATGCCACGCTCAATACGACCCGTTACCACTGTGCCTCGACCTGAAATCGAAAATACATCTTCAATCGGTAACAAAAAGGGTTTATCAATATCACGCTGCGGTGCAGGAATATAAGCATCCATCGCGTCAACCAACTTGATTATCGCTGGTACACCATATTCACCTTGATCACCTTCTAATGCTTTCAATGCTGAACCAACAATAATCGGTGTCTTGTCACCAGGAAATTTGTAGCTCGTCAACAAATCACGCACTTCTTCTTGTACCAATTCTAATAACTCAGCATCGTCTACCATGTCCGCTTTATTCAAAAATACAACAATATAAGGTACGCCAACCTGACGCGCCAATACGATGTGTTCACGTGTTTGTGGCATCGGACCATCTGCTGCAGACACAACTAAAATCGCTCCGTCCATTTGCGCAGCACCTGTGATCATGTTCTTTACATAATCCGCATGTCCTGGACAATCAACGTGTGCGTAGTGACGTTTATCACTTTCATACTCAACATGCGATGTCGCAATCGTAATACCACGCGCTTTTTCTTCAGGCGCGTTATCAATTTGATCAAACGCTCTCGCTTCACCACCAAACTTTTCAGCCATACATTTCGTCAATGCCGCCGTCAACGTTGTCTTACCATGATCAACGTGGCCAATTGTACCTACGTTTACATGCTCTTTATTTCGTACAAATTTTTCTTTTGACATGGCTTAAATCCTCTTAAAAATTCTCGATAACCCAAACTTACAACTCAAAGCCCACAACCAGGATTGAACCGGTGACCTCTTCCTTACCAAGGAAGTGCTCTACCACTGAGCTATGTGGGCACAACCTCATTCTCACCAGTAAGGAACGCCTAATTAACAAGCGTCACTAATATATACAACACAGCGGGTGATGGGAATCGAACCCACACCATCAGCTTGGAAGGCTGAGGTTCTACCGTTGAACTACACCCGCATCGTTTCAACTGAAACTCAATTTTATGGAGGGGGAAGGATTCGAACCTTCGAAGGCGAAGCCGTCAGATTTACAGTCTGATCCCTTTGACCGCTCGGGAACCCCTCCGAACATATAAAAATTAAGGGGCTTATTTTGCGGAAATCACAGGGTTATGTCAACAGAAAGCGAAGATTATTTTATCGTTAGAAGCGTTTCACAAAACAAGCAAGGCTCCACATTATTTAAAAAGACCGACGGACACATAAAGTGATCGCTTTAAATAAATTAGCGCGGCAAAAATTGATACATTAAAAAATTTTCATCGTATCTCACTTTTTAATAAACTTTTATTTGAAGATTAAGCGAACTCACCGCCCCCTGCACACAAAAAGCTGCGAAATAATTGTCAAACTGATTCAAAGCAACTAATTGTAACGCCCATTTTTTTGCAGCGATAAAATCGCCTTGCACACTAACCAGCGCAGATTTTTTACCCGCAGAAATAGCCACTTCAAAATTTGACAACCCAAACGATAAGCCCAAACCTGTTGCTTTGATAAACGCTTCTTTGCATGTCCATATTTGATAAAAATCGGCTTTGTTTTTGATTGCTTGGAATTCAGCAGGGGTAAAAAATCGCCTTGCTAAGGCCAAATAATCTCGATGCTCCTGCACGCACTCAATATCAACGCCAATTTCAAGATCGCGTGTCACCCCCATTAAAAAATAATCACCTGAATGCGAGACATTAAACTGCAGCGCACGATTTTTCAAAAATGGCTTCCCATGATCACCCAATTCAAATTCAATTTCAGCTGGATTTTGCTGCAAATATCGCGAAAGAATCTCGCGAGTCATTGCTTTTTGCGCAATAAATTTTTTCTGATCAGATTCTTTTGCGAATTTTTTTGCACGCTCCAATTCCAGCAATGAAATTATTTTTTCATAATATGCCAACTGCATATCAGAACACGCCAATTTTTCGCCATATAAATGTACAGTATTTGCTTCCAAAATCACCTCAACACCATTTAACCACGAAATTGTATTGTTCATGAAAAAAGTAAACAACAAGAACTTGCAATCCATTTATAAATTACATAGAATTTGCGTTCTTTAATTGCTGGCGTAGCTCAGTTGGGTTTCGAGTGACCGAATGCAAAGCATTCGCAGCACGAGAAACGCCACACACGATGTGTGGCAGGGTGCAATAGCGATGAAGACAAATGCAGTACAAGGATGTACGTGATACGTTGTAAATTATGCTGGCGTAGCTCAGTTGGTAGAGCGGCTGATTTGTAATCAGCGGGTCGAGGGTTCAAATCCTTTCGCCAGCTTCAATAAAAAAATCATTCTGGATCAATACATCAAAACATTCCAAGTCATTGATAACATCTCATATTAATTTTTCAATAAGTGCGATATTAAAAAAGTTTGTTTTTGCAGGATATCTTTACTCAATTGGTTATATGCTTGACGATTGGCCTTCATACTTAACAATAGAGCAAGTCCCTAAGGCATCACGAAAATGAAAAGCTTGCTGATGGGCAGAAGTTGATTAAATTTTATCTGCACCGTAAAATGTGCAGAAGAAATGTTTGCGGTAAAAAAAGTCAAACTGTGATGTATTTACCACAGAAGCTTATTTAACCTGACGATGCGAACTACACCAGTATCAAGCACTGAAAATTATTAAAACCAAAGGCATTGAAGTGGCGCTGTCAATCTTGCCATTTTTTATAAAGATCACAACGCCCTGTTTCAAAAAACGCACCCAAAACGGATAATTTTTCTCTTTGTTTTTCTTGCATGCGCCTGATTTTTTAGACGATCAACATAGAGCTCCTTGTTGATTTTCAAAAATTACAATACTAATTTATAGTGTCATGTTTGTAATCAGCGACTGAGGATTCAAATCCATTCGCCAGCTTCTTCTTTTCGCAAATCTCCTTGTTTTAAGTTAATCTAAAATTCTCCACTAATCCATCATGCTCGGGATAAAAAATATGCGCAATGCCATCGATAAAACGATACTACCATTATCTTATTGCTTGGCTTTGTTTTATTGGTTTCATTCTGAAAATCCCGATATATTTGCTATTTCAGCAAAAACAGCAAGCACTGCTTTGCTGGCTCTCCACAGCTATAAAACGGCAGCACCTCATTTGGCAAATCAAGCAGGTATTACAATGGGCCTGCATTGTGCTGGCGATTTTTTAATTGAACTACCCGGAAACACAGTTTTATATGCGCTTGTTGCTTTTTTCTTTGGGCACAGCAGCTACTTTTCGCTTTTACAAAAAAACAGCCTGTCGCTTGCAGAAGTCGCTCAATCAAAAAAATTAATGTTAGGTGCATTTGGAATTTATGCTGGTGGATTTACGCAACTATTAATCTCAACTACATCAGGAATCATGCAGTATGCGATTCCATTTTATAGTTTGGCATTATCCAGCATGTTTGTTATCGCATGCTTACAGAAAGAAAACACATTGCGCATTTCTGCTGGTGCCAGTGCATATGTTGTTTCAGATATGCTGATTGCAACTAATTTGTTTTTGACAAAAATACCCTGCTCGAGCCGCACAACATGGCCGCTTTATTTTCTAGCCCAAAATTTTTTACGCTGCGCTTACCAAAAAAAATCGACAAGCACACCTGTATTTACAAACTGATAATATGAATACGTCGATTCAAACCATTTTATGATGGGTTGACAGCAATGCCATATTTATCAAACATAAGATTAGAATTAGCATACGACACGTAATAATCACGACTGCCATTGATCATGCCCGTATTCATCAAATTCACAGAAGCATTATTATTTGACAAAGTTTCTGGATGCAAAAGCACTTTCATTCGCTCATGATTAATGAGCCAAGGGATGACTACCCCACATCTTTGTATAAAACGTATCGCTGCAAAGGTAGATTTACTTTTTGATATCCAATTGGAGGCTGACTGTGATCATTTTGATACTGCAGATAAAAAGGCTCGCCTGGTTTTTTCGTTAACGCAATTTGATGATATCGATAAAAATAAGTGTGCAAATTCCAATTTTGAAATAATGTTGGATTGACTGAAATGGCTGAGTTATTGGGAACAAGCGTACTGATCATATTCACCTCTTGCAACATCGGAGCCTCACGTCCATATAATTTCACCAACATAATACTAGTGGCTATAAAAAAAGCGCCTGTGAATATTAATATTTTTTTGTAATAAGCCGCATGAATATTGGTGCACGAAATCCAACGGGCCATAATAGGGGTTAATATTGCTAAACACATTAAAATAAAAAATGGGTAAGCTTGCAAAAAGTAATGCATCATTTGTCTTGAGCTGGCTAACACTGGCAAAGAAGCAGATAGGCCAATCAATAAAAAAAATAATGCGTTTTTATTGACAGTGTTTTCTTTCATCACAGACGAAAAAGTTTTTTGAGATTTTTTTGCCCACACCGCAAACACAACACCAATAACAAAAAATAATGGCAACAAATTAACAAGGATTAGCGGGATGCCAATCAAATGCGAAAAACCCCTATAATTTCCATTGCCAATACGTGCATGCGTAAATGTCGCAATCACTTGTTGAGAAAGATATTGTCGTATAAAGGCATAGGCAGGATGGTATGACAACACCGCCCACAACATGAGCGCGGTGAAAAAAATTAAGAAAAAAGTTTGTGATAAAATTATTTTCCATGTGTGCTTGCGAAAAACACAATGATAAATAAGAGGTGTTAGCAATGGGAAAAAGGCTTGTAACCCATTAGAAAAAAATGCAGCTGATATGCAAGCACTTGCAAATAACATGCATAAGATGCCTATTTTTTGAGGATTTAATAGAGCACGTAAACTGGCCCATACAGAAAAAGTGGTAAACATCGTGAGCAAATCTTCAATTGCATTAGACGCATAGGTACGAGTAGTTAATGGCACTGCCACCCAACAAAACAAGACTAGCCATAATAAATGACGAGAAGAGGAAGATTCTAACTGATACCAAATTAAAACAGTTGCCCATAAGCTTAATAGCAGAGTAAACAAGCAATACACACTATCAACAATAAAATTGTCACCGAACAGCCGAAAAAAAAGCGAATGAATATACATACTCAATGAAGGATGTTCATAAAAGGGTGGAAAAAAACTAGGCGTATGCACGGGCAGCACAACGCTGGGCGTATAAACAGGATGCCATAATGAACCAATGTTATGCGCCATATTCCAGGCAATAGAGGCATACACGCCGCCATCTGAACCCATTTCTTTTTGCACTAATACTGACAATGTTATTAAAAAAAACAAAGCAAAAGAAAACAAAAACCAAGGTAAGTTTTTTCGAAATAAAAAATGATTCAGATTTTTATTTATTTTTTTATTCATTTTCAAATTAAATTAGTTAAAAAAAAACCCACAGGGATTTAAGCTGTGGGTTTTTATACAATTAAAATCCTGGCGGTGTCCTACTTTCGCATAGAATACACCATACTATCATCGGCGCTGAGCGTTTTCACTTCTGAGTTCGGGATGGGATCAGGTGGTTCCCGCTCGCTATAGCCACCAGGAAACTGGTAGATGTGATCGAAAAAAATTTCGAAAACCACATCAAATTCTTTTGATGAGAAAAAACTAAAAAAACAAGGGTCAAAATTTCTAAATTAAGATCAGAAATCATTTAAGGTTGTATGGTAAGACTCACGGTTAATTAGTACAAGTTAGCTTCACACATTGCTGTGCTTTCACACCTTGCCTATCAACGTTGTCGTCTTCAACGAACCTTTAGACTCGTGCAAGCACGAGTGTGAGATCTCATCTTAAGGAAGGCTTCCCGCTTAGATGCTTTCAGCGGTTATCCTGTCCGTACATAGCTACCCGGCAAGTGCCACTGGCGTGACAACCGGAACACCAGAGGTACGTCCACTCCGGTCCTCTCGTACTAGGAGTAGCTCCTCTCAAATCTCAAACGCCCACGGTAGATAGGGACCGAACTGTCTCACGACGTTCTAAACCCAGCTCGCGTACCACTTTAAATGGCGAACAGCCATACCCTTGGGACCGGCTACAGCCCCAGGATGTGATGAGCCGACATCGAGGTGCCAAACACCGCCGTCGATATGAACTCTTGGGCGGTATCAGCCTGTTATCCCCGGAGTACCTTTTATCCGTTGAGCGATGGCCCTTCCATGAAGAACCACCGGATCACTAAAGCCTACTTTCGTACCTGCTCGACTTGTCAGTCTTACAGTCAAGCACCCTTTTGCTTTTACACACATTGCGCGATTTCCGACCGCGCTGAGGGTACCATTGCGCTCCTCCGTTACTCTTTAGGAGGAGACCGCCCCAGTCAAACTACCCACCATGCACTGTTCCCAATCCGGATAACGGATCAAGGTTAGAACCCCAAAGACATCAGGGTGGTATTTCAAGGTTGGCTCGACTCAAGCTAGCGCCTGAGCTTCAAAGCCTCCCACCTATCCTACACAAACATATTCAAAGTTCAGTGCAAAGCTATAGTAAAGGTTCACGGGGTCTTTCCGTCTAGCCGCGGGTATACTGCATCTTCACAGCAAATTCAATTTCACTGAGTCTTGGGTGGAGACAGTGTGGCCATCGTTACGCCATTCGTGCAGGTCGGAACTTACCCGACAAGGAATTTCGCTACCTTAGGACCGTTATAGTTACGGCCGCCGTTTACTGGGGCTTCGATCAGAAGCTTCGTCCGAAGACTAACCTCATCAATTAACCTTCCAGCACCGGGCAGGCGTCACACCCTATACTTCCTCTTACGAGTTCGCAGAGTGCTGTGTTTTTAATAAACAGTCGCAGCCACCTAGTATTTGCAACCGCTTTCAGCTCGAGACGCGAAGTCTTTCACCTAAGAGCGGCGCACCTTCTCCCGAAGTTACGGTGCCATTTTGCCTAGTTCCTTCACCCAAGTTCTCTCAAGCGCCTGAGTATTCTCTACTTATCCACCTGTGTCGGTTTGGGGTACGGTTTCACAATATCTGAAGCTTAGAGACTTTTCCTGGAAGCATGGTATCAATCACTTTTTTCACTCCCGAAAGAGCTACTATCGTATTCACATCTCGAAATTAAGTTTCCGGATTTACCTAAAAACTCTTTCTACCTGCTTAAACCACCACAACCATCGGGTGGCTGACCTAACCTTCTCCGTCCTCCCATCGCAATATTGCAAAGTACAGGAATATTAACCTGTTTCCCATCGACTACGCGTTTCCGCCTCGCCTTAGGGGCCGACTCACCCTGCTCCGATTAACGTTGAGCAGGAAACCTTGGATTTTCGGCGTGCAAGTTTTTCACTCGCATTATCGTTACTTATGTCAGCATTCGCACTTCTGATATCTCCAGCCAACTTAACAATTGACCTTCACAGACTTACAGAACGCTCCGCTACCGCGTTAGGTAAAAACCTAACACCCGCAGCTTCGGTATGTGGCTTGAGCCCCGTTGGATCTTCCGCGCAGGACGACTCGACCAGTGAGCTATTACGCTTTCTTTAAAAGATGGCTGCTTCTAAGCCAACCTCCTGGCTGTCTATGCCTTCCCACATCGTTTCCCACTTAGCCACAATTTTGGGACCTTAGCTGGCGGTCTGGGCTGTTTCCCTCTTCACGACGGACCTTATCACCCGCCGTGTGTCTCCCGTACTTAAACTTCTCGGTATTCGGAGTTTGCATCGGTTTGGTAGACCGGGATGGTCCCCTAGCCGAAACAGTGCTCTACCCCCGAGAGTCATATACGAGGCGCTACCTAAATAGCTTTCGCGGAGAACCAGCTATCTCCGAGCTTGATTAGCCTTTCACTCCTATCCACAACTCATCCCCGAACTTTTCAACGGTCGTGGGTTCGGGCCTCCAGTCAGTGTTACCTGACTTTCACCCTGGCCATGGATAGATCGCTCGGTTTCGGGTCTACTCACAGCGACTTAACGCCCTATTCAGACTCGGTTTCCCTACGCCTACCCTAAAAGGTTAAGCTTGCCACTGTAAGTAAGTCGCTGACCCATTATACAAAAGGTACGCAGTTACTATTCCGAAGAATAGCTTCCACTGCTTGTACGCATACGGTTTCAGATTCTATTTCACTCCCCTCGCCGGGGTTCTTTTCACCTTTCCCTCACGGTACTAGTTCACTATCGGTCAGTAAGTAGTATTTAGCCTTAGAGGATGGTCCCCCTATCTTCAATCAGGATATCACGTGTCCCGACCTACTCTTCGTTACCCACTTTATCCACCTTTTCGCGTACAGGGCTATCACCTGCTATGGCTGAGCTTTCCATCTCATTCTGCTAAAGTGAAAAAAGATTTAGTAACTGGGCTGTTCCGCGTTCGCTCGCCACTACTAACGGAATCTCGGTTGATTTCTTTTCCTCCGGGTACTTAGATGTTTCAGTTCTCCGGGTTCGCTTCATTCACCTATGAATTCAGTGAATGATCACATGCAAGCATGTGGGGTTTCCCCATTCGGAAATCTTCGGGTCAAAGCCTGTTTGCCGGCTCACCGAAGCTTATCGCAGACTACTACGTCCTTCATCGCCTCTTACTGCCAAGGCATCCACCGTATGCGCTTAATTACTTACCATACAACCTCAAATGATTCCTTTTGGTCACCATTCAAAGAAATAAAATAAATAACTGAAGCTTAATTAAAAATTGCTGAATTTCTTGATTTTTTGTAAAAATGCATTTTACCCGGCCAATCAAAATATTTTAATTAAAAATTAAAGTATCTTAAAAGACCTTCGTTTTTTCTCACCAAATTGTTAAAGAACATCGAAACTAAACATCGCAAGATGCTTAAAAAATAAAACTCTAAAGTATTATTTTTTAAGCAATGAAAATAAAATGGAGCCAGGCGGGATCGAACCGCCGACCCCCTGCTTGCAAGGCAGGTGCTCTCCCAGCTGAGCTATGACCCCAAAGAAAATGGTGGGCCTGAGTAGACTTGAACTACTGACCCCACGCTTATCAAGCGTGTGCTCTAACCAACTGAGCTACAGGCCCAAGCTCAAAATCATCCCAATTATTTTCATTAAAAGCAGTTTGTGTGGGTCTCAGGCAAAGTCATTACAATTTTATTAAGGAGGTGATCCAGCCGCAGGTTCCCCTACGGCTACCTTGTTACGACTTCACCCCAGTCATGAAGCACACCGTGGTAATCGCCCTCCTTGCGGTTAGGCTAACTACTTCTGGTGCAATCCACTCCCATGGTGTGACGGGCGGTGTGTACAAGGCCCGAGAACGTATTCACCGCGACGTTCTGATTCGCGATTACTAGCGATTCCAACTTCATGGAGTCGAGTTGCAGACTCCAATCCGGACTACGAGCAGCTTTTTGGGATTAGCTCCACCTCGCGGCTTCGCAACCCTTTGTACTGCCCATTGTAGCACGCGTGTAGCCCTACTCGTAAGGGCCATGATGACTTGACATCATCCCCACCTTCCTCCGGTTTATCACCGGCGGTCTCCTTAGAGTTCCCACCATTATGTGCTGGCAACTAAGGACAAGGGTTGCGCTCGTTACGGGACTTAACCCAACATCTCACGACACGAGCTGACGACAGCCATGCAGCACCTGTCTTTCGGTTCCCGAAGGCACTCATCTATTTCTAGAAGATTCCGAAGATGTCAAGAGTAGGTAAGGTTCTTCGCGTTGCATCGAATTAAACCGCATGCTCCACCGCTTGTGCGGGCCCCCGTCAATTCCTTTGAGTTTTAACCTTGCGGCCGTACTCCCCAGGCGGAGAACTTAACGCGTTAGCTTCGATACTAAGGGGTTGACCCCCCCAACATCTAGTTCTCATCGTTGACGGCGTGGACTACCAGGGTCTCTAATCCTGTTTGCTCCCCACGCTTTCGCACCTAAGTGTCAATATTGGTCCAGGAAGCCGCTTTCGCCACTGATGTTCCTTCCGATATCTACGCATTTCACCGCTACACCGGAAATTCCACTTCCCTCTACCATATTCTAGACGCCCAGTATCGAATGCAATTCCCAAGTTAAGCTCGGGGATTTCACATCCGACTTAAGCATCCACCTACGTGCGCTTTACGCCCAGTAATTCCGATTAACGCTTGCACTCTCTGTATTACCGCGGCTGCTGGCACAGAGTTAGCCAGTGCTTTTTCTGTTGGTAACGTCATCACTCATAATTATTAGCCATGAGCTTTTCTTCCCAACTAAAAGTGCTTTACAACCCTAAGGCCTTCTTCACACACACGGCGTTGCTGGATCAGGCTTTCGCCCATTGTCCAATATTCCCCACTGCTGCCTCCCGTAGGAGTCTGGGCCGTGTCTCAGTCCCAGTGTGGCTGATCATCCTCTCAGACCAGCTACGGATCGTCGCCTTGGTAGGCTTTTACCCCACCAACTAGCTAATCCGACATAGGCTCATCTTTTAGCGTGAGGTCTTACGATCCCCCACTTTGCTCCGTAGAGATTATGCGGTATTAGCCCGAGTTTCCCCGGGTTATCCCCCACTACAAGGCAGATTCCTATGTATTACTCACCCGTCCGCCACTCGCCACCCATAGTATTGCTACTACTGTGCTGCCGTGCGACTTGCATGTGTTAAGCACGCCGTTAGCGTTCAATCTGAGCCAGGATCAAACTCTTCAGTTGAAACTGGCAGTGACTAATCAAAGAAAGTCACAAAATCTTTTCGCCTAAGCTTTCGCCTAGGACTTAAATATACTCAATCGTAATTGACTATTACTAAGACCCACACAAACTGCTTTATTTCGATATTCAAATTTTTAAAGAGCGATCTCTTTCGAGAAGTTTCCCTTATCGGGAAGGAGGATCATTCTACTCAGTTCCATCTCGTTGTCAACATCGTTTTTTACTTTTTTTCAAAAACTTTATTGAGCAACGCTGTTCCTCAAAAACACCTTGTTTTCAGCAAGTTGTTGTCACATCCGATGTGGAATGCAAGATACACAGGATTTTAAAACATGGCAACATCTTTTTTCATTTTTTTTAAAATAATTTCACTGTGCTCAAAACAAAGCCATTTTTTAGACTAAAATGATTATTTAAATTACAAAACACATCGCATATCAATATATCTATGCCATTTTTTTACAAACACGAACCCGCTTAAATTTTCTCTTGCCTACTTGATAGATATCAATCTTATTGAAACATACTAAACGCTTTCCATCTTCCACACGCTCGCCATTTATTTTGACAGCACCTTGTTGAATCATGCGAATGGCTTCAGATGTACTGCTAACCAAACCCGCCGCCTTTAATAAATGCGCGATACCCATTTCACTATCTGCGTGCAACTCCATCAACTCCAATTCTTCTGGAATCTCATTTTTTTGAAACCGTGCAACAAAACCCTCATGTGCCTGCTTCGCTGCAACATTCCCATGAAAACGCGCAACCAATTCCAACGCCAATTCAAATTTCACATCACGCGGATTTTTGCCTTCTTTAATTGCAATCCGAAACGTTTCAACCTCTGAAACTGAGCGAAAACTAAGTAAACTAAAATAGCGCCACATTAATTCATCCGAAACGGACATTACTTTTCCGAACATGTCATCTGGCGCATCAGTTATGCCTATATAGTTGTTTAAAGATTTAGACATCTTCTGTACGCCATCTAATCCTTCAAGCAAAGGCATCGTAATAACGCACTGTGGCTTTTGATGATAGTGTCTTTGTAATTCACGACCCACAAGCAAATTAAATTTTTGATCTGTACCACCCAACTCCACGTCTGCTTTCATGGCAACCGAATCGTATCCTTGCACTAAGGGATATAAAAATTCATGGATGGCGATAGGTTGATTAGACGCATAACGCTTGGAAAAATCATCCCGCTCTAAAATGCGCGCAACAGTATAAAGTGATGCTAAACGAATCAAATCAGCCGCAGATTGTTTCCCCATCCATTCTGAATTGAACATCACTGTTGTTTTACTGCGATCCAATATTTTAAAAACTTGGTCAGTATATGTTTTTGCATTCACTGCAATTTCTTCAGATGAAAGTGGCTTTCTTGTTACATTACGACCCGATGGATCACCAATCATCGCAGTAAAATCACCCACTAAAAATAAAATATCGTGACCCAATTCCTGAAACTGTCGCAATTTATTAATCACAACTGTGTGACCAAAATGCAAATCGGCTGCGGTAGGATCCACACCTAATTTCACGCGTAATGGTTTGCCGCTTTCAAGTCGCTCAATTAAACGGTCTTCACCAATAACTTCATCTGCGCCATGGCGAATAACGTTTAATGCTTCTGATGCTGATTTCATCTAATTTAAAACTCCATGAAAAAAAAGTTGACCACTATCGCTTTGATGATTATGGTAATGAACGAATTTGACAAAGCAATGGAACAAGCGCATGAACCACACCAAACGGACACCCAATAGACGATTACACTACCTATTGATCGCCATTGCCACACTTATCATCGGCGCCATTATAAGTTACTTTTTCAAAAATCTCACGCAAGCAATTGCGCAAAAAAATAGATTGATTGTGATCAGCAAATCAACTGGACTAGCAAACAAGTCAACAAAAAATAAAATCACAACAAAACCAACAGAACAAATCACAGAAGCAATGCGTTTTAGAACAGGCATTATTTACCGTAATTTACAGCAAGCAGCGATAAACGCCGGACTTACTGAAAAAATGATTTTACAACTGAATAAAATGTTTGCACACTCGCCGATCACCCATCATATTCAACCAGGAGATCGCCTAGAAGTACTTTATCATGAATATTTTTTAAATGATCATCGCAATCATCCCGGCCATATTGTGGCCGCTGAAATTATTGGAAAAAACAAGGATTACAAGGTAGTTCGCTTCACAACACCTCATGACAAAATCAGCTATTACAAAACCAATGGTCAAAGCACAAAACCGAAGTTTAATAGAATTCCATTGCATTACGTACGCATTGGATCTTACTTTTCACTTCATCGCATGGACCCCATTCTGCATAAAGTACGTCCGCATTTAGGTGTTGATTTTGATGCACCAATGGGCACACCCATTCATTCAATTGGCAATGGTATCGTTGTTTTTTGTGGACAAATGCGAGGCTACGGCAATGTGATCATTGTACGTTACAACAACACTTACAAATCCCTGTACGCGCATCTCAGACAATTTGCCAATCACATGAAAGATGATGAGCATGTCAAAAAAGGGGAAGTACTCGGCTATGTTGGCATGACTGGTTGGACAACAGGCCCACACTTACATTATGGCGTTTATAAAAATGGGGTTGCCGTAAACCCACTCACCGTGCAATTTCCCAGCAGCGCGTCCATACCTGAAAAATATCGCCACGCATTTTTTAACGATGAAGACCACTGGTTCGATGAAATGCAATTATTTGCAAGCGCAGATCACATCACTCAAAAGAAAAAAAATGAGCACAAGATTGCTAAACGATAAACAACTTTACATCGGCTTAATGTCCGGCACGAGCATGGATGGCGTTGATGCAGCGCTACTGTCATTTGAAAATGAAAAAATAAAGTTGCTCGGCGCAATATCATGGCCGATTCCAGTCGAAATAAAATCAGCATTAAACACACTGTCATTCAGTGAACATGTCGATATTCGACTGCTGGGTGAAACTGATACTCAAATGGGACGTTTATTTACAGACAGTGTTCTAAATTTATTACAAAAAACAAATACGGATGCGAAACATATCACCGCAATTGGTTCACACGGCCAAACCATTTATCATCATCCCAATTCCAAACACCCTTTTACCATGCAAATTGGTGATGCCAATATTATTGCTGCAAAAACACATATCACGACTGTTGCTGATTTTCGTCGACGTGATATTGCATTAGGCGGACAAGGCGCACCACTGGTTCCGGCTTTTCATGATTATTTATTTCAAGACAGAGCAAGTGATCAAATGGTATTAAATATTGGTGGCATCGCTAACATTACTTATTTACCCACCGACAAAACAAAAAACATAACGGGGTTTGATACAGGCCCAGGTAACACTTTGCTAGATTTATGGCACGAAAAGCATCGACAATTGCCGTGTGATTTTAATGGCGAATGGGCTAGATCCGGAAAATTAGATACCCCTTTATTTACCCATTTACTGAGTGATGATTATTTTCAAAAAGCATTTCCCAAAAGCACAGGACGAGAATATTTTAATTTAAAATGGCTTGATAGAAAATTAACCGCTTTTGGAAAAAGCAGTGCGCCAGCAGATATTCAAAACACACTGACGGAATTCACTGCAAAAAGCATTGCGGATGCCATACAGCTCATTTCCAAAAACGGAGAAACAGTTTGGGTGTGCGGCGGCGGCATAGAGAATCTTTTTTTAATGCAACGACTACAAGCCCACTTACCCAACTACAAAATTAAATCCACATCAGAAGCAGGCATCGACCCAAAATGGATAGAAGCCGCTGCATTTGCCTGGCTTGCCAAACAAACACTCTTAAAAAAACCGGGGAATTGCATCAGCGTCACAGGTGCAAAACAAGAAACCGTGCTGGGAGCCATTTACGCTGCGCATGAAGCATGATGCGTTGTCATGACAACAACCTCAATGTTAATCCCTTTTATTGTCGGACTGTCCAAATAACTTTTCAAATAATCTGACAATAAAATTGCTACCACACTTTTGTTTTCTGATGACGCATGATGAAAAAATAATTCACCCGAAGGTTTTCGAATACAAAAACCCATATGTGACACATGTAAATTTGTACCTATTTTATCTTTCAAGTTCCAATTTGGCCGCACGATTTCAATGATACTGACATCCGGAATTTGATCAAAAATAAATATGCATGGTTTTTTATTTTCATCAAATAATTTATTCAGCGGCAAATAAGCGATACGCGCATTTTCTTTTTTGCATCTCGATGCATATTTTTTTAAAAGAGCAGCTCGATCTGCGCTTTCACTTTCCGCTTTTTTTAAAAACCAATTTGGCTTGTCAATCTCACCTTCTGCCAATAATACCAGAGGTACTTTTCTCTGATCCAAAATATCACCAGTGATATCGCGCATCATTTCGTTTTTCTGGTTTTGTGGATTCCAATCCAAACTCGTAAAATGAAACCGATTTTCATATCGCGGCACTGCATCATAATAATTAATTTGCACTAGTTTTTTTTGAAACGAATCAACGTCACCAGTTAATGCTAATGCCAAAATATTGTTTACATAGGTCACACAATCAAATCCATCAAACCGAAACAATGGCGCTGAATCAAACTCAGCATTAATTCCTTCGCCTTGCGGATTGGCGATATACGGCTTTCCTAAAAATAACTGACTGAGAAACGCAATGCGTATTGAAATCACTGATAACGCATTCAAGGCGGGCAAAGATAGTATTTTTTCTGCATCGCAATCAGGCATCATCTAGTGCAAACTAACTGTTAAAGAAGCCGCTTCTAAACTAGCAACAAGAGGCTGAGATGGTTTTTTGCTACTGCATTTTGATATCACACACACAACCAACGCTGCTGTTGCCAACATGCCAGACAAAATGGCCAATGAAACCCACCAAGGCGCATCCCTACTGACGCAGAATTTCTCATAATCAAGAGAACCAAAAAAACTGCTATCAGAACAATTAACACGCATGCCTATTTCCTTTTATTCGATTTCAGACAAGCCACACAATATAATGTAAATTGTAGCTAATCAATAAAAAACAAAGCGGGCTCATTCGGATGAAAAAAACAAGGGCAGGCATCGTCATTATATTTATTTTTCTTACCAGCAGTGTGTTTGCGCAATGGAATAATCCTCATTCAGAAAATAAAAACAAAAAAATAATGTATGGCGCATTTGTCAGTGCACCTAAAACACTAGACCCTGCACGCGCTTATTCATCCGATGAAACACAATTGATCGCGCAAATTTACGAACCACCTTTACAATATGCTTATTTAAAACGCCCATATCAACTCATCCCTTTAACATTAAAAAAAATGCCTACTATCACTTATGTCAAAAAAAATGGGGAAATTATTTATACCATTTATGATTTACAAATCAAAAAGGGTATCTACTATCAACCGCACCCTGCTTTTGCTAACAATATCCCTATTCATAACCCACAAACACTGAATGATTTTAAAAAAACAGGTACACGCGAGTTGACGGCTCAAGATTATGTCTATCAAATTAAACGACTGGCTAGCCCAACAGTGAATTCACCCATTTTTGGTGTAATGGAAAACCACATTGTCGGTTTAAAAGGATATGCGAAAACACTTCAAAATGCTTACCAAGCTGAATTAGCCAAAGGCATCAAAAATCCCTATCTGGATTTGCGTCAATTCCCACTAAGCGGCGTTACTATTGTTAATCGTTATGAATATCAAATTAAAATTTATGGCAAATATCCGCAATTTTTATATTGGCTTGCAATGCCCTTCTTTGCGCCAATTCCTTGGGAAGCAGATTTATTTTATTCAAACCCCGCCTTAAAAGAAAATAATATCACACTAGATTGGTATCCCATCGGAACCGGCCCCTATTTATTAAAAGAAAATAATCCCAATCAAAAAATGGTGTTGGAAAAAAATCCCCACTTTCGAGGCGAACCTTTTCCAAATAGCACACACCTTAACGACCAAATAAGTGGCTATACAAAAAATGCTGGGGAAATAATGCCATTTGTGGATCAACTTGTATTAACGCTTGATAAAGAAAGCGTGCCACGCTGGAATAAATTCTTACAAGGTTATTATGATCGCTCTGGTATTAGTGCTGATAGTTTTGATCAAGCCATTCAACTCGACAAAAATGGCAATCCCATTTTAACTCAAACCATGCGAGATAAAGGCATTCGCTTGCAAACCACCATCAACCCTTCTGTTTTTTATATCGGTTTCAACATGCAAGATGATGTCGTTGGAGGGTTATCTGAAAAAAACAAAAAACTCAGGCAGGCAATTGCCATTGCAATTGATTACGAAGAATACATTCAATTGTTTTTAAATGGACGCGGCATTCCCGCACAATCTCCTATTCCGCCAGGCATTTTTGGTTATGAAAAAAACCACATCAACAAAGCCATTTATTTTTGGGATAAAAACCATGCTCGACGAAAACCCTTGTCTGTTGCGAAAAAATTATTAGCACAAGCAGGATACCCCAATGGCATTAACCCAAAAACAGGAAAACCATTGGTTTTAAATTATGACGTCACGTCCAGCGGAAACCCCGATGATCGATCCCAATTAAACTGGATGCGAAAACAATTTGCAAAATTAGGAATTGCATTAAATATCCGCCAAACGGAATATAATCGTTTTCAAGACAAAGTACGCAATGGAAATGCACAAATTTTTTCATGGGGATGGTTGGCAGATTATCCTGACCCAGAAAATTTTTTATTTTTATTATATTCTGCGAATGGCAAAGTCAAACATGGCGGTGAAAATGCCAGTAATTATAACAATCCTCAATTTGATCTCTTATTCAATGAAATGAAAAGTCTACCCAATGGAAAAAAGCGTCTTGAAAAAATTCGCGAACTGCTCGCTTTAATTCAAAATGACACGCCTTGGGTTTGGGGTTTTCATCCAATTGATTTCACCCTGTCACACAGTTGGGTCGAAAATACGAAGCCCCACGCTATCGCCAACAACACACTCAAATATCAAAATCTCGATCCTACATTACGAGCACAATTACAAAAAAAATGGAATAAACCCGTTTTGTGGCCATTATGGGTGCTGCTGGGATTTTTAGTTTTAATTTTTATTCCACTGGTCGTAACCTATTGGAGACGTGAACAGACACCATCTACCAAAAAATATTAATATTGGAATAGCATTACTGCAATTATTTATTGACTCATTGATATAACACAAAATCCATTTTTAGCGACAAAAACAGTGATTTGATCTGACACTGGATCAAAAGTACCTGACGCCGGCAAGCAATTAAGTGTTTGGTGACCTGGTTTAGTTAATACATTGCCATTCGCATCCATTTGACTTAATCTCAGCATCGCATGGAAACTATAAGCCTGATAGTTCTTATTATCCGGCCAATAATCTTTAATAAATTTTGTCGCATCACCTTTGGTTTTTGTAATAACACAAGCATCCCCAGATGAAGCGGTGCAATCATACTGATTTTCACCCAATATCGGCGTAAAACTTAATTCTGTCGGACACATCCCAAGCAAAGATGAGGCACAATCCGAAGGTGCTGCATGAGCAAAAAACTGTAGATTCACGCTCAATGAGGCTACTTTAGGAGATAAATACTCGGAGCTCACTTTAACTTGATATGTTTTCACAGCGGCAAAAAGTGGAGATGCTGCTGTTTTTTTATCTGCCGTATAAACTGGAAAGCAACATAAAAAAACAACAAATCCAACAACACCAGCCAGTTTATTCATAACATCCCCACAGAATGATTGTTCACTTACATAAAGGTATAGTATAAAAACAAGGTGTTCTCCAACCGCAATTTGGATTTCAAATGCTTACTTACCTTATTCGCCGTATTATTTATGCCATTCCCATTTTAATTGGTGTGAATATCATTACCTTCGCCTTGTTTTTCATGGTGAATTCACCAGATGACATGGCACGCATGCATTTGGGACAAAAACACGTCACAGCCAATGCCATTGAGAAATGGAAAAAACAAAAAGGCTATGACAAACCCCTTTTCTTAAACGCACCACAGGCTGGCATAAAAAAAATTACGGACACTTTATTTTTTACAAAATCACTTGAATTGTTTACCTTTGAATTTGGAAAGTCAGACCAGGGTCGTGATATCAGCCATGATATTTATCAGCGAATGTGGCCAAGTCTTGCGCTGGCCATTCCCACTTTAATAGTAGGGCTAGGAATTAATATCACCTATGCTTTATTGATCGCTTTATTTCGCGGCACTTTTTTTGATTATTTTTCAATGGGCATTTGTGTTGTCATGATGTCTGTCTCCGGATTGTTCTATATCATCCTTGGGCAGTTTTTGCTGGGAAAATTATTAAATCTTGTTCCCATTTCTGGATATCACAGTGGGCTTGATGCAATTAAGTTTTTAATTTTACCCGTACTGGTTGGCATGATCAGCGGCATTGGCGCTGGCACACGCTGGTATCGCACTATTTTTCTTGAAGAAATTAATAAAGACTATGTTCGCACTGCACGCGCAAAAGGGTTATCTGAACTGACTGTATTATTTAAACATGTCTTGAAAAATGCAATGATTCCTATTTTAACAGGTGTTGTTGTGATTATTCCTACCTTATTCATGGGCAGTTTAATTATGGAGTCTTTTTTTGGCATTCCTGGATTGGGCAGCTACACTATCGAAGCTATTCAACAACAAGATTTTGAAATTGTGCGCGTGATGGTTTTTCTCGGCACGGTTTTTTACATCATCGGATTAATGCTTACCGATATCTCCTATACATGGGTTGACCCAAGAGTGAGGCTGCGATGACATTAGCCTTGCTGCCTAGCGATTACATTGTTTGGGTTTTATTTTTTTTATTTGTTATCGCACTATTTTGGATCCGAACACAACCGCATTATCGTGCGCAATGGAAACAAGTATTCCAAAAAAAAATAGCGATGATTGCTTTCGTCATTTTAGGTGTTTTTGCAATCATTGGACTATTAGATTCCATTCACATACAAATCATGCAACATCATCTGCCACAACAAAAAAGCATTTTAGATCTCGTGTTATCGCTGCTAAACACACAAGATGAAAAAACATATACTGCCCCCTTTGCTGTTGCACTACATCCTACACCGCCACACGATATTATTTTACGATCCATGAAAGGATTTTTATTTGGCGCATTGAGTTATGCCATTGTTGCAGGCATATGGATTTATATATGTCGTCATAAAAAAAATAAACTTGCTATTGCTTGGCGCGAAGCGATGATGACAATCGGCATTATTTGGATTTTAATTTGCGTACTCACGATGCTTGCGCAAAATTATCATATCTTTGGTACCAATAAAATTGGACAAGATATGTTTTACGAAACCATTAAAAGTGTTCGAACTGGTTTGTTAATTGGCACATTAACAACACTTTTTATGCTACCCTTCGCCTTGTTTTTCGGAACCATTGCGGGTTATTTTGGTGGCTTCATCGATGATGTGATTCAATATTTATATACTACGCTCAGCTCAATTCCAGGCGTATTATTAATTACCGCTATGATTCTGGTGATGCAGGTTGTAATTTCAAATCATCCCGCTTTATTTCCAACCATTGCCGATCGTGCTGATGCACGCTTATTAACGTTATGTTTTATTTTAGGCATTACGAGCTGGGCCAGCTTGTGCCGCTTATTACGCGCAGAAACATTAAAATTGCGTGAGCAAGATTTTGTATTAGCCGCTATCGCAATGGGCGCTAAAAAAATTCCGATTATTATTCGCCACATTTTACCCAACGTCATGCATATTATTTTAATTACAATTGTATTGGATTTTAGCGGATTGGTTTTAGCTGAAGCCGTTCTATCGTATGTGGGTGTGGGAGTTGATCCCACCACCGCCAGCTGGGGAAATATGATTAATACATCACGCTTAGAACTGGCACGCGAACCAATAGTGTGGTGGCCGCTGTGCGCAGCACTGGTGATGATGTTTTTTCTTGTGTTATCAGCAAATTTATTTTCAGATGCGGTACGCGATGCGTTTGATCCGCGAGCAGGAAAAACGTAAAATTGATGCGATCAAAAAAACACTAACTCAATGCTCACAGCACAGATAAGCGTTGAGCACGAATCTGACTCACCAACTTTAGCTAAAAATAACTTCAGTTTCACACGCTGATTTAAGTACTCGCTAAATCGCCTTTTTTTTCAAGCCATGCTTTACGATCACTTGCACGTTTTTTAGCAAGCAACATATCCATGATGCCTTCTTCTTTTGAATGATCTTGCAATGTAAGCTGCACCAAACGTCGCGTATCAGGGCTCATTGTGGTTTCGCGCAATTGCAATGGATTCATTTCTCCTAACCCTTTAAATCGCTGAATATTCACTTTGCCTTTCAATCCTTCCGCTTGAATACGGTCCAACACACCTTCTTTTTCATCTTCATCTAATGCATAAAAAACAGATTTGCCAATATCTACACGAAATAAAGGCGGCATTGCAACATAGACATGCCCAGCTAACACCAGCGGACGAAAATGTTTTAAAAATAATGCGCATAATAAAGTAGCAATATGCGCGCCATCCGAGTCTGCATCCGCTAAAATGCAAATTTTTCCATAACGCAATCCACTAAAATCATCTGATCCCGGATCAACACCAATGGCAACAGCAATATCATGCACTTCATTCGAAGCCAATACTTCTTCTGATGACACTTCCCATGTATTTAAAATTTTTCCACGCAGTGGCATTACCGCTTGAAAAGTACGATCACGGGCTTGTTTTGCAGAACCACCCGCAGAATCCCCTTCCACTAAAAATAATTCTGAACGCGTCGCATCTTGATCAGAGCAATCTGTTAATTTTCCAGGCAAAGCAGGGCCACTCGTAATTTTTTTACGCACAACCGCTTTTTCAGAACGCATGCGTTTTTGTGCATTCGCAATAAACAATTCAACCAGTTGTTTTCCTAACTCAACATGTTGGTTAAGCCATAAACTCAACGCATCTTTGACAACACCTGACACAAAGACAGCTGCTTGGCGTGCTGTCAATCTTTCTTTCGTTTGCCCTGCAAATTGTGCATGTTGTAATTTAATCGATAAAATATAGCGGCAGTGTTCCCACACATCTTCCGGATTTAATTTGATTGTGCGTGGTAATAACTTATGAATTTCACAAAATTCTCGCACTGCTTCTAAAATACCTGCGCGCAATCCATTCACATGCGTGCCACCTTGCGCAGTAGGAATTAAATTCACATAACTTTCTGACACACCTGCTTCTGCATTGGGCAACCAAGTAAGCGCCCAATCCACTGCTTCACTGTCACCTGAAAAATGACCCATAAAAGGATCCACTGGGATTTGCTCGCACTGTTGCAAGCTATCTAATAAATAAGATTTTAAACCGTCCTCATAAAACCACGATTGCTGCTCATCTTTTTTTTCATCATAAAAATTAACTGTTAATCCTGGACACAACACTGCTTTTGCGCGCAACGTTGCCAACAAAGCGGATAAAACAAACTTGGGTGAATCAAAGTATTTTTCATTAGGTGAAAAATAAATAGCTGTACCACTCTCACGCTTATCGCAAGATTCCACTATTTTTAATTTTCCTTGTGCCACACCATCTTTAAATGACATTTCATACACATCGCCCTTTTTTTTCACACGCACAATTAATACTTTTGCCAATGCATTCACAACAGAAATACCAACGCCATGCAAACCGCCAGAAAATTCATACGTTTTTTTTGAAAATTTCGCACCAGAATGTAAACGCGTTAAAATTAACTCCACACCCGATACTTTATGTTGCGGATGAACATCAACTGGCATGCCTCGACCATCATCTGTTACCGTTAATGCATTGTCTTTATGCAACGTAACATTAATTTGTTTTGCATGTCCTGCAATGGCTTCATCAACGCTATTGTCGATCACTTCATGTGCCAAATGATTTGGATGCGATGTATCCGTGTACATTCCGGGGTTTCGTCGTACTGGATCCAACCCCATTAACACTTCAATTGCTTCTGCTGTATATGCATCACCGCGTTGTTTTGCCACCATAAATTACATCCTTAAAAATAAAATCGGAAGTTGCGAAAAAGAGCAGCTTCGCGTAGTCTACCATCCACACATTTAGCAAGTGAGGATTGTGCTATGAACACCATATCCAATGTTTCTGGAAGTGTATCGAAATCCAGTGCCAAAAAAAACTGGAGCACATTCATCCCTTGGATTATTTTCGGTACAGGCATCTTATACTACTGCTTTGCTTATTTGTTGCGTGTTTATCCTAGCGTGATGGAACACCATTTGCTATCTCGTTTTCACGTTAACGTAAAAGATTTTGGACTGATCACCGGATTTTATTATTTTGCTTATGCTCCCATGCAATTACCCGTTGGAGTCACAGTCGATCACTTTGGCGCAAGACGTTCATTATTATTGGGATGCGTCATTGCTTGTACAGGCGTGTTATTATTTGCGCATACCCACACCATTGATGTTGCATTATTTGCACGCTTCTTAATTGGACTAGGCGCTGCATTTGCTTATGTTACTGCATTAAAAATTGCCTCATTGTGGTTGCCTCGCAGCATGTTTGCAACTGCAACAGGCTTACTAACCAGCGCCGGTATGTTAGCTGCTATCGCAACTGATAATTATTTAACACATTTAATTCATATCACCCCTTTTCACAACGTATTATTATTTCCAGCTTATGTTGGTTTCGCTTTACTCATTTGTATTTTTTTATTCGTTAAAAATAAAAAAGGGGTTAATGCCGACGGACAACGCATTACCAAAAGCACTTCTTATTCTGAGTTGTACCGTCAATTATGGCGCATTATGAAAATGCCACAAATGTGGTTAATTGGTTTGGTTGGTGCCTTACTATACTTACCCTCTTCTGTTTTTGTTGATGCCTGGGCAATTCCATTTTTAAAGTCAGCACGCCATTTCACAAGCACACAAGCAGCCATGGGCGCATCACTCACACTCGCTGGCTGGATTATTTCCAGCTTCACTGCAGGCTATTTATCTGATCGTTTTAAAACACGCAAAATCCCACTCATGATTGCCGCTGTGGGTTCCACCATCGTTTGCTCAACTATTATATTCGCTCCTATTAATAACCACCTCATCGTCTATGCGCTACTATTCACGCTCGGCCTGTTTTGCGGACCACACCCGCTGTGCTTTTCACTCAGCAAAGAAAATTGTCCTCATGAAATTTCAGGTACAGCAGTGGCATTTGCTAATTTTGTCATTATGGCAGGCGGCATGATTCTTCAACCCTTGGTTGGATGGTTTTTATCTTATTTGCATGGGGCATCTACAGCAGGAACACCTACTATTTACTCTACTTGGGATTTTTCAATTGCATTAAGCATTATTCCAATTGGTCTCATCATTGCTTACTTTGTAACATTATTTATCCAAGAAACTTTTGGGAAACACAATTAACTGATTAATACATGCGCCTTATTTACACGTTCATTTATTATTTAATAATGCCATTTGTGTTAATTCGGTTGCTATGGCGATCACGTCATACATCCGAATACCGCAAAAGATGGAGCGAACGATTTGGTTATGCCCCCTGCACGATATACAAAAAAAACATATGGATACATGCTGTTTCTGTTGGTGAAACCATTGCTGCCATCCCGCTCGTGAATGCGCTGATTAAGCAATACCATCCGCATTATCATTTCATTGTTACGACAACCACACCAACAGGTTCTGAATTAGTCAAAAAACACTTAAAAAATCGTGTCACACATACCTACGCACCATTCGATGTGCCTACTGCTGTGTCCCGCTTTCTCAAACGCGCTAATATAAAATTGTGCATAATCATGGAAACTGAGTTATGGCCAAACCTATTAACTATTTGCAATAAACAAAAGATTCCTATTTTATTGGCCAATGGACGGTTGTCCGAACAATCCAGTAAGCGTTATCAACTCATTCACAGATTAACAAAACAAATGCTGGGCGCTTATCACACTGTTGCTGCACAAGGCGTGCTGGATGGCGAACGTTATTTGCAATTGGGATTAGACCCCAGAAAATTGGTTATCACGGGTAATATCAAATTTGATTTAGAAATTCCTGCTGAATTAATTGAACAAGGCAAGATAATCAAACAACAAATTGGCATTGAACGTCGCGCATTGATTGCCGCTAGCACACACGAAGGCGAAGATGCCATTATTCTTGCTGCGTTCAAAAAAATTCGCGCTGAAATACCCAATTTATTTTTAATTTTAGCACCACGACACCCCGATCGTTTTCAAAAAATAGCTGAGCTGTGTAAACAAATGCATTTTGAAACCGCCCTACGATCACAACAAACACCCATTACCACAACCACTGATATTTTATTAGTGGATACGATTGGTGAATTACAAATGATTTATGCTGCTGCTGATATTGCTTTTGTTGGAGGCAGCTTAGTTCCTGTTGGCGGACATAACTTAATTGAACCTGCCGTATTAGGATTACCCATTTTAACAGGGCCACACTTACATAACTTCACTGAGATCAGCAAATTATTACAAAACGCAGGGGCTGCGCAAATTGTTAATCATGCAAAAGACATTGCCGATGCCGTCATCGCATTATGCTCCGCAAAAGAATTACGCGAAAAAATCGGTAAATGTGCAAAAGAAACCATTGAAACCAACCGCGGCGCATTACAAAAACACCTTGAATGCATCGAACGCTGCTTAATCCTGATATAATATAAGCAATGAAGTCAACATAACAAAATGGTTTTATTATGTTAGGTTATCCCGATTTGATCGATCAACTGCATCGCGATATCGAATATGCCAACTACACTGGAAAACATGCGGCAGTGATGCACTTGATTGTGCACCGCAGCAAAAAAAAAGAATTTATTGAGCATTCTCACATTCTTGATTTATTAAGCAAGATAAAAAAACCTTCCTTCTCTGTATTTCATTTACAAGACAATGCATTTTGCTTACTTTATCATTGCGTGAACGATCTCAAAAAACTGTAAGCCCCCACAAATCCCACCCCGCCACATAGCCTTATCAGCTTAAAATTTCAGAATTAATGAACTGAGGCAACAGTGTTGTTGGGTCAATCTCGCCGCGGCGCATGGCGTGCGCTTGGTTGAGAA
>Ga0210006_1000040_pt1 | contig 102285 bp, 102 predicted proteins | sample CryGey02umfilter_2_FD_185452 | JGI IMG/M metagenome (GOLD analysis project Ga0210006, IMG submission 185452) | Groundwater microbial communities from aquifer in Utah, USA - Crystal Geyser 4/10/14 0.2 um filter (SPAdes) (version 3) | ecosystem: Environmental > Aquatic > Deep subsurface >... | reverse complement strand
TCCATGGCCACCTTCTTCCACTGGCTGATCTGCGCCGGGTGGATTTGGTGTTCACTAGCCAACTCGCTTGTGGTTTTACCCCCTTCAGGGCCTCCAGCGCCACCTTCGCCTTGAACTGCGCACTGTGTCGTTTGTGTTTTCCGGGCATCGCTTGGCTCCTCGCTCTCGCCAATCATGCCCCCTCGGTCTTAACAAAACCTACTGTCCAGTTTTTGGGGTCCACTTCAGGGGACAACCTCGACGCCTTGAAGTTGTTGCAGGAAACCTATCTGGGCAAGGTCAAAATGATTTACATCGATCCCCCTTACAACACGGGCAACGATTTTATTTATGAAGATGATTTTGCGGTCGAAAAGTCAGAATACGAGCTGATTGACGGTGTGCGAGATGATGAAGGGAATAAGCTTTTTGATGAAGAGAAATGGAAACAAAATTCTTCTTTGAACGGCCGTTTTCATTCCGATTGGCTTTCAATGATTTATTCCAGATTAAAACTGGCCAGGAATCTATTGTCGGATGATGGCGTGATATTTATTAGCATTGATGATGGTGAGGCCCATAACCTGAAGAAAGCATGTGATGAAATTTTCGGAGAATCGAACTTCATAGCCAACTTAGTTTGGGATAGAAATCGAAAAAATGACGCGAAATATTTTTCGGTTGGACACGAATATATGGCTGTATATTTCAAAGACAAATACTTTGCCCAAAGCCAAGGAACTCTTTTTCGCGCCCCGAAGGATGGGGTTGATGAGCTGAAATATTTGTTTAACAAGCTTCGCGCTGAATTTAATGACAACTGGGATGCGGTAAGGGAACAAATATTAGATTATTATGCGTCAATTTCAGACGAAGACCCAAGAGCACCTATCAAACGCTTTAGGAAAATCGATCACAAAGGCCCTTACAGGGATGACGGTAACATAAACTGGCCAGGTGGTGGTGGCCCGAAGTATGAAGTTATTCATCCCGAAACAAAAAGACCTTGCAAGCTGCCTGCAAGCGGGTGGAGGTATCCTACGCCACAACGCTTTTGGGAGGAATTTTACAAGGGTAGAGTCGTATTTGGCCCAGATGAATCTACCGTTCCAAGAGTTCGCACTAACCTTTTCGAAAACAACGATCAGGTAATGAAGAGCGTACACTATAGTTACGCTCAAACAGCAACCAACAAATTTATAGAAATTTTTGATGGTATTCGGGTCTTTGAAAACCCAAAGCCAGTCACTGACATCGTTCAAATAGTACGTTATGTAACAGGTCCTGATGATATTGTTGTAGACTTCTTCGCAGGTTCAGCCACCACTGCTCATGCTGTTATGCAGCTTAATTCAGAAGACGGTGGGAATCGTAAATTCATCATGGTGCAGCTCCCCGAGCCTTGCGCTGAAAACTCGGAGGCTTTTAAGGCGGGCTACAAAACCATTGCCGAAATTGGCAAGGAGCGCATCAGGCGTGCAGGAGCACGCATAAAGGCTGAAGGCGAAAGGCTGAAGGCTGAAAAAAAAGCAAAAGAAGACACCCTATTTTCCGATTCCGACATTCATCCTTCATCCCTCAGCTTTCATAATTCCCTCGATGTCGGCTTCCGCGTCCTGAAAATCGACACCTCCAACATGGCCGATGTCTATTACACCCCCGACGCCCTCGATCAAAACACCCTGTTTACCCAAACCGACAACATCAAACCGGACCGCACCCCCGAAGACTTGCTCTTCCAGGTGTTGCTGGATTGGGGGGTGGATTTGACGCTCCCGATTCGCAAGCGAATCGTCCGCGTCAAAAAGGATGAATTAGGAAGGATGAAGGATGAAAAAGAACCTTCCGAAACTTCATCCCTCATCCCTCATCCTTCATCCTTTAACGAGGAATTCGAAGTCTACTTTGTAGACGAGAATGCGCTGGTCGCCTGCTTCGACACCGGTATTACCGAGGCGCTGGTCAAGGAGCTGGCCGGGTACAAACCCCTGCGGGTGGTCTTCCGCGACCACGGTTTTGTCAGCGACGCAGTGAAAATCAACGCCGAACAGATCTTCAAACAGCTCTCCCCCGGCACCGAAGTCAAGGCGATTTGAGGAGGTACGACATGGACGCCCATCTGGTGGAGCTGCACCGGCGGTTCGACGCATTGGCTCAGACCGTTCCCGACGAAGAGATCGAGTTCTGGTTCGCCCGTGATTTGCAGCAGCCCTTGGGTTATGCCCGCTGGGAGAACTTCCTGACCGCCATCGAGCGGGCCGTCGAGTCGTGCCGGACCACGGGATACGACCCCACCGACCATTTTCGTGGCGTCACGAAAATGGTCGATCTGGGCAGCGGCGCCAAACGGGAAATCGACGATTTCATGTTGACCCGTTATGCCTGTTATCTGGTCGCCCAGAACGGCGACCCGCGCAAACCTCCCATCGCTTTCGCCCAGAGCTACTTCGCAGTCCAAACCCGCAAGCAGGAGATCGTCGAAGAGCGGATGCGCTTGCAGGACCGTCTGGAGGCTCGGGATCGCCTGCGTACATCAGAGAAGGAGCTGTCCCAGAACATCTACGAGCGGGGGGTGGACGACGCGGGGTTTGCCCGAATCCGCTCCAGGGGGGATGCCGCCCTGTTTGGTGGGCAAACCACCCAGGCGATGAAAAGCCGCTACGGCATCGTGAAAAGCCGCCCCTTGGCCGACTTTCTTCCCACGCTCACCATCGCGGCGAAAAACCTGGCCACGGAAATGACCAACCACAACGTGCGCCAAGCCGACTTGCAGGGCGAACGGGCGATCACTGCCGAGCACGTCCAGAACAATCAAAGCGTTCGCGACATGCTCGGACAGCGCGGCATTCAGCCCGAAGAGCTTCCCCCCGAGGAGGACATCAAGAAATTGGAGCGGCGGGTCAAATCCGAGGAAAAACGCTTGGGGCAAACGGCGCGCCGTCTACCGCCCTCCCGCGAAGGTGAGTCGTCATGAAACTGAGGTTCAAGGTTCAGCCCTACCAAACCGCCGCCGTGGATTCGGTGGTCGATTGTTTCGCGGGGCAGCCCCATACGGCCGCCGCCCACTATCGCATCGATCCGGGTCGGGCCGGACAGAGCAAAACCCTCGAACTGAACGATCCCGGCTTTCGCAACGAACGGGTGCGGCTGAGCGACCGGCAACTGCTGGAGAACATCCAGGCGGTGCAGAAACGGCAGAACCTCCCCCTTGCTCCGCAACTGATTTTCACCCCAGCCTGCCCGATCAACCTCGACATCGAGATGGAGACCGGGACCGGCAAGACCTACTGCTACATCAAGACCATCTTCGAGCTGAACAAGCGGTACGGCTGGGGCAAGTTCGTGGTGGTGGTCCCCAGCATCGCCATCCGCGAAGGGGTTTATAAGTCGCTGGAGATCACCGCCGGGCACTTCTTGGAGCAATACGGCAAGAAGGCGCGGTTTTTCATCTACAACTCCAGGCAGCTGCATCAACTGGAGAGCTTTTCCTCCGACGCGGGCATCAACGTCATGGTCATCAACATCCAGGCGTTTAATGCCAGCGGCAAAGACAACCGGCGTATTTACGAAGAGCTCGACGATTTTCAATCGCGCCGCCCCATCGACGTCATCAGCGCCAACCATCCCATCCTGATTCTGGACGAACCGCAGAAGATGGAGGGGAAGAAAACTCTCGATTCCTTGGCCAAGTTTAAACCGCTGGCGACCCTGCGTTATTCGGCCACCCACAAAACCCAGTACAACAAGATCCATCGCCTCGACGCCCTGGATGCCTACAACCAAAAGCTGGTGAAGAAGATCGCCGTGCGGGGGATTTCGGTGCGGGGGCTGGCCGGCACCCATGGCTACCTCTACCTGGAGGGGATCGAAATCTCCAAGGCGGCTCCCGTGGCCCGCATCGAGCTGGAGGTGAAACAGAAAACCGGCATCAAGCGGACGATCAAACGGGTACGGCGGGGCGACAACCTCTTCGATTTGAGCGATGGGCTGGCTCAATACCAGGGATTTGTGGTGGCTCAGATCGACGCCAACCGCGACATCGTGGAATTCGCCAACGGCCAGGTTCTGGCAACGGGCGAGGCGACCGGCGATGTGAACGAGGAGACGCTGCGACGGATTCAGATCCGCGAAACCATCCGCGCCCACCTTGAGAAGGAGCGACAGCTCCATCCCCAGGGGATCAAGGTGCTTTCGTTGTTCTTCATCGACGAGGTGGCCAAATACCGCGACTACGACGTTGACGATACGAAGGGGATCTACGCCCGGATGTTCGAGGAGGAGTACGGTCGTCTTGCGCAAGAGATCCTGGGACAGCTCCCCCTGGAGACCGAGGCCTACCGTCGTTATCTGGCGGGTATCGAAGCGGGGCGCACCCACAACGGCTATTTCTCGATCGACAAAAAGACCCGACATCTGACCGACCCCTCCGTCAAAAAGCGGGGGGAAGAGGCGGGACTTTCGGACGACGTCGATGCCTACGATCTGATCTTGAAAGACAAAGAGCGGTTGCTCGGTTTCGACGAACCGGTCCGCTTCATCTTTTCGCACTCGGCGCTGCGCGAGGGGTGGGACAATCCCAATGTCTTCGCCATGTGCATGCTCAAACACAGCGACAACACGATCTCACGCCGTCAGGAGGTGGGGCGCGGATTGCGCTTGGCGGTCGATCAACACGGCGAGCGGATGGATCACCCCGCCACGGTGCACGACATCAACGTCCTCACCGTGGTTGCCAGCGAGAGTTACAAGGATTTCGTCGGCAATCTGCAAAGAGAGATGGTCGAGTCCCTCTCCGAGCGGCCCCGCAAGGCCGACGAAACCTATTTCACCGGCAAAATATTGGTGACCGAGACCGGCCCGGTCGAGATGACCTCCTCCTTGGCCAAACAGCTCTACCGCTACCTGCTCAAAAACGATTACACCGACGATGCCGATCAGGTGACGGCGACCTACCACGAGGCCAGGGCCGAGGAGGTATTGGCCCCGCTTCCGGCAGACTTGGCGCCCTACGCAGCCCAGGTCTTCGCCCTGATCGATTCGGTCTTCAGCACCGCCCAACTGCCCAGCATCGACGATGGCCGCAACGCCAAAACCAACCCCCTCAACAACGCCAACTTCCACAAAAAGGAATTCCAGGCGTTGTGGGCGCGGATCAACCAAAAAGCGATCTACCAGGTGGCGTTCGATTCCGAGGAGTTGGTGCGCAACTGCATTAAAACCCTGAACAAGGATCTCAAGGTCGACCCGTTGCAGTTTGTCGTCGAAAAAGGGCTTCAGGCCGACCACATCGCCGATGGTCAATTGCAGGATGGAACGGGGTTCCGGATTGCGGAGACATCGACCCACACCTACGACGCCACGGCCTATTCCCACGTTCGCTACGATCTGCTGGGCCACTTGGCCGAACACACCCAACTGACCCGAAACACCCTGGCTAACATCCTGGGGGGAATCGATCCGGCGGTTTTTGGGCAATTCCGATTGAATCCCGAGGATTTTTTGGCCACGGCCAGTCGCCTGATCAACGAACAGAAGGCGACGATCATCGTCGAGAGGCTCACCTACGACGCCCTTGAGGACCGCTACAACAGCGACATCTTCACCGCCAACGCAACCAAGCAGGATTTCTCGAAAGCGGGCGGCAAGCTCAATCGGCACGTCTACGACTACGTGGTGACCGATTCGAAGAACGAGCGAAACTTCGTCGAACAGCTCGATGCCAGCAGCGAGGTGGTGGTGTACGCCAAGCTACCGCGCGGTTTTTTGATTCCCACCCCCGTGGGCGATTACAACCCGGACTGGGCCATCGCGTTCAAGGAGGGGACGGTCCAGCATGTTTACTTCGTGGCCGAAACCAAGGGGTCGCTTTCAAGCCTCAATCTGCGCGGCATCGAAGAGAAAAAGATCGAGTGTGCCCGCAAATTCTTTGAGGAGATCAATCGCAAAATCGATCCGGAGCGTGTGAAGTACGACGTGGTGGATAGCTTCGCGAAGTTGATGGCAATCGTTGGGCATTAATTTGTGGAGTGCAGCCGACCCTTGGCCACCTTTTTAGTCACGTGACCCCAGCAGCAGATGATCTCAAATATGAAAGAACTTGATGAACACTCCGACCGAAACCCACCTCTCCGCCTACACCCCGCCCCCCTTCCTGATCGAGCACACCGACCTCACCTTCGACCTCGCCGCCGAAGCGACCACGGTGGTCTCGACCCTGAAGCTACGGCGCAATCCCAAGGCGGTCGATCCCAAGGCCCCGCTCATCCTCGACGGCCAAGAGCTTGAGCTGGTCGCCATTGCCCTCGACGGGCAGCCCCTCGATGCCTCGGCCTACACCGTCGACGACGACCACCTGACCTTGCCCGACGCTCCCGACGCCTTCGTTTTGAGCATCACCGTCCGCATCCATCCCGAGCGCAACACCGCGCTTGAGGGGCTGTATGCCTCCAGCGGGAATCTGGCTACCCAGTGCGAAGCGGAGGGGTTTCGCAAGATCACCTATTACCTCGACCGCCCCGATGTGCTCGCCCCCTTCACGGTGCGCCTCGAATCCGAAATATCCCGCTACCCGGTCCTGCTTTCCAACGGCAATCCCGGCGAAACCGGCGACCTGCCCAGCGGGCGTCACTTCGCGGTGTGGAACGACCCCTTCCCCAAGCCCTGTTACCTCTTCGCCCTGGTGGCGGGGGATCTGGTCACCCTGAGCGACAGCTTCACCACCATGAGCGGGCGGCAGGTCGGGCTGCGCATCCACGTCCAGACCCACAACACCGATCAATGCGACCACGCCATGGCCTCGATCAAAAAGTCGATGGCCTGGGACGAGAAGGTCTACGGGCGGGAGTACGACCTGGAGGTCTACCAGATCGTCGCGGTGGACGACTTCAACATGGGGGCGATGGAGAACAAGGGGCTGAACATCTTCAACTCCAAGTACGTGCTGGCCCGCCCCGATACCGCTACCGACACCGACTTCGAGGGGATCGAGGGGGTGATCGGGCATGAGTATTTTCATAACTGGTCGGGCAACCGGGTCACCTGCCGCGACTGGTTCCAGCTTTCGCTCAAGGAGGGGTTCACCGTCTTTCGCGATCAGGAGTTCACCAGCGACGTCACCTCCCGCCCGGTGAAGCGGATCGAGGATGTGGCGCGGCTGCGCACCTTCCAGTTTGCCGAGGACGGCGGCCCCATGGCCCACCCGGTCCGCCCCGAGTCCTACATCGAAATCAACAACTTCTACACCCTGACGGTGTACGAAAAGGGGGCCGAGGTGGTGCGGATGATCCACACCCTGCTCGGCCCGGCCCTCTTCCGCGAGGGTTGCGACCTCTACTTCGCACGGCACGACGGCCAGGCGGCGACGGTGGAGGACTTCGTGGCGGCGATGAGCGCAGTCAGCGGCCGCGACTTCACCCCCTTTTGGAGTTGGTACCGTCAGGCGGGGACGCCGGTGGTGACGGTGACCTCCGCGTTCGATCCCAGCTTGGGCGTCTGCACCCTCACCCTAACCCAATCCTGCCCCCCCTCCCCCGGTCAGCCCGAGAAGGGTCCGTACCTGATCCCCTTCAAAATCGGGGCGCTGGGCCGTGCGGGCCATCCGCTGGCGCTGCGTTTGCGGGGGGCCCATACGGCGGCGGAGAACCATCTGATCGAACTGACGCAGCCGGTCACCGAGGTGGTCTTCGAGGGGTTGAACGAGGAGCCGGTGTGGTCGCTCAACCGCGGCTTCTCGGCTCCGATCAAGGTCGAGGCGGCGCTGGACGAGGCGGCGCTGGCGCTGTTGGCCGGGAGCGATCCCGATTCGGTCAACCGCTGGGACGCCATGCAGCAGCTCGCCACCCGGCAAATCATGGGGCTGATCCCCAGCTTTCAGGGGCGCAGCGAGACCCCGCCCCAAGTGAGCGCGGGGCTGATCGAGGCTTTCGCCCGCACCCTGGCGGACGAAAGCCTCGACCCGGCCCTGGCCGCCGCCGCCCTGACCCTGCCCGCCGAGGGGTACCTGGCCGAGCAGATCCCTTATGGAACGACGGTACCGGTGGTCGATCCGGTGGCGATTTTCGAGGCGCGCCAGTTCGTGCGCCGCTCCCTGGCCCAAAAGCTGGAAGAGCACTGGCAGGCCGCCTACGAACGTACCCTAAGCACCGACCCCTACCGGTTCACTCCAGAGCAGACCGGCAAGCGGCGGCTCAAAAACCTGGCGCTGGCGACCCTGCTCAGCCTGCCCGATCCCAAACACCAAACGATGGGGTGGTGGCAGTTCGAGGATGCCTCGAACATGACCGACCAGCTCGCCGCCCTGACCGCTCTGGTCCACAACGACGCCCCCCAGGCCGCGGCGGCGCTGGAGCAGTTCTACGCGCAGTGGCGGGGGGAGGCGCTGGTGCTCGACAAGTGGTTCGCCATCCAGGCGACCGCCCCGACTCCGGGGGCGCTGGATCGCGTCAAGGGGCTGATGGACCACCCCGACTTCAGCATGCGCAACCCCAACCGGATGCGGGCGCTGATCGCCAGTTTTGCCTCCGGCAACCCGAGCCGCTTCCACGAGGCGAGCGGGGCTGGGTACGCCTTTTTGGCCGAGCGGATTTTGGATCTGAACGAAACCAACCCCCAGGTCGCCTCGCGTTTGCTGACCCCGCTGACCCGCTGGCGCCGTTTCGATGTGGAGCGGCAAGGATTGATGAAGGGGGCGCTGGAGCGCATCGCTGCCCACCCCAACCTCTCGAAGGATGTCTTCGAGGTGGTGAGCAAGAGTTTGAAGGGGTAAGAGGGGGAGGTCGGGGCGGGGTCACGGCTTGGGGACGGGATTGCCCCCCCCATCGCGGCGAGGGCGCCGCTCCTACAAAACCCCGACCGTCCCCTCGCCAGTGGCAGGCCATCTCTGCGCCGAAGGGCAGGGTGGTGCTCTTTGGAGGGCCACGCTCCGTCGTGGCCGGTTTTTCTTCGTCGAACCAAAGGCGGACGCGACGCAGCGCGTCCCTCCAGGGGCGCTTCATGAGCGCGGGGATGAGGTGCCGGGTTGCCCCCCCAATCGCGGCGAGGGCGCCGCTCCTACAAAAACCCCGACCGTCCCCTCGCCAGGGGCAGGCCACCTCTGCGCCGAAGGGCAGGGTGGTGCTCTTTGGAGGGCCACGCTCCGTCGTGGCCGGTTTTTCTTCGTCGAACCAAAGGCGGACGCGACGAAGCGCGTCCCTCCAGGGGGCGCTTCATGAGCGCGGGGATGAGGTGCCGGATTGCCCCCCCCAATCGCGGCGAGGGCGCCGCTCCTACAAAACCCCGACCGCCCCTCTCCAGGGGCAGGCCATCTCTGCGCCGATGGCGCAGGGTGGTGCTCTTTGGAGGGCCACGCTCCGTCGTGGCCGGTTTTACCTCATCGAACCAAAGGCGGATGCGACGCAGCGCGTCCCTCCAGGGGCGCTTCATGAGCGCGGGGATGAGGTGCCGGGTTGCCCCCCCCTATCGCGGCGAGGGCGCCGCTCCTACACAAAATTTTAACCGTCACCCCACCTGTTTTGGCTTCGCTTGCAAAATCAGCAGAGCTTCGGCGACTTAGGTCGCCTCCTACCGACGTTCCTGATTTTGGCGGCCCATCCGTGGGCCGCTCGGAAGCGCTCATCCATCAGCGCTTCCTTGGGTGAGGATGTAGGGCGGGCCATAAGAGCCCTGAATGATCGCCTTCATGACACCCTCAGGGCAGGGGTGTGGTCATTCCACCATCACCGTTTTTGGAGGGTCCTGACCCGTCAAGGGGGTGGGGGCGTCTGCTTGGCCTTGCGGAAGAGCCAGACGATTTGCGCCGCTTGCAGCAAGAGCAATCCGGCCAGCAGCATAGAGACTTGTTTGAGAAGACCGAAGAATGCTTCGTCCGACTGGGCATGGGCGTACTGCGCCTCGAACCCACCGCGCAGCAACTTGAGCACCTCATCATCGCCCGGCTCGATCTCCCCCTGCTCCACCTGGGTTAAAAAGTGACGCATCGATTCGAATTGCTCCGGAGAGATCCCGGTCGTCACCCCCCGGTCGAGCATCTGCCACACCAACAAAACCATGCCTAAACAAACCGCCTGAAATACCAGGAGTGAGACCATCGAATCTTTTGTCATGAATGCTCCTGGGCGGTGAGATTGAAGGGGATGTATGGGTTGGAAAAAGTCTGCCAGGGGAGGTGGCTCGGGGCGAGAGGGGATGACAAACGACCTGGGGCATGTGCGTCGCTCCCACACAAAACCCCATCGCACGATCTCGTATGGGGAAGGCTGCCTCTGTGGCCGGAACAAGGCCGAGGTTGTTGGGGCCAGGGAAAGGTTGTGGCAACCACGCGATCTTGCGGTAGGAGGCGCGCCTCACGCCGATGCCCTTAGGGAAACGCCGATTCAAGGCCTCCTGCCTTGAATCAGCACGCCTGGCAAAAACCAAAAGCTTCGGCGACTTAGGTCGCTTCCTACTGACGTTCCTGATTTTGGCGGCCATCCGTGGGCCGCTCGGAAGCGCTAATAAATCAGCGCTTCCTTAGGTTTTGGCTGGGGGTATGGGAACAATGTTTCCCCTTCAATCGCGGACAGAGGTCCGCTCCCACAGGCTTCGATGAAAGGTTATGGGTGGTGGGCACGGGATTGCTCCCCCAATCGCGGCGAGGGCGCCGCTCCTACAGCAAACCCCACCATCCAACTTCGCAACTGGAGGGCCACGCTCTGTCGTGGCCGGTTTTTCTTCATCGAACCAAAGGCGGACGCGACGAAGCGCGTCCCTCCAGGGGGCAATTCATGAGCGCGGGGATGAGGTGCCGGGTTGCCCCCCCCATCGCGGCGAGGGCGCCGCTCCTACAGCAAACCCACCATCCAACTTCGCAACTGGAGGGCCACGCTCTGTCGTGGCCGGTTTTTCTTCATCGAACCAAAGGCGGACGCACGCAGCACGTCCCTCCAGGGGGCGCTTCATGAGCGCGGGGATGAGGTCACGGGATTGCCCCCCCCATCGCGGCGAGGGCGCCGCTCCTACAAAACCCCGACCGCCCCTCGCCAGGGGCAGGCCATCTCTGCGCCGAAGGGCAGGGTGGTGCTCTTTGGAGGGCCACGCTCCGTCGTGGCCGGTTTTACCTCATCGAACCAAAGGCGGACGCGACGAAGCGCGTCCCTCCAGGGGGCAATTCATGAGCGCGGGGATGAGGTGCCGGGTTGCCCCCCCAATCGCGGCGAGGGCGCCGCTCCTACAAAACCCCCGACCGTCCCCTCGCCAGGGGCAGGCCATCTCTGCGCCGAAGGGCAGGGTGGTGCTCTTTGGAGGGCCACGCTCTGTCGTGGCCGGTTTTACCTCATCGAACCAAAGGCAGACGCGACGAAGCGCGTCCCTCCAGGGGGCAGTTCATGAGCGCGGGGATGAGGTGCCGGGTTGCCCCCCCAATCGCGGCGAGGGCGCCGCTCCTACAAAACCCATTGACGCCAAGACCTACAGCCGCTGCTCCAACGCCCACACCACATGCTCACGCACCAAATCGGGAACCCCCCGCTCCAGCACAATCCGTAACGCCGCCGCCCCCTCGGCGCTACGGTCGTTGCCCAGCGCCACCGCCACATTGCGGCGCAGATGGGTCGCCCCGATCCGCTCCATGGCGGTTCCCCGGATGCGCCGCTTGAGCTCCCCCGAAGGGAGCAACAGCAGCTTGGCAAGCACTGGCGCCCGCCATACCTCGGGCAGGCTCATGGCCGGTTCGGCGGGGGTAGGGTGGCGGTTGAAGGGGCAAGCCAGCTGGCAGTCGTCGCAGCCGAAAATGCGGTTGCCGATCAAGGGGCGTAGCGCCACCGGGATCGACCCCCGGTGCTCGATGGTCAGGTAGCTGATGCATTGGCGGGCCTCGATCCGCCCGGCGCCGTCGAGCGCCCCGGTAGGGCAGGCGGGGATGCAATCGCGGCAGGTGCCGCAGGAGCCCACCTTGGGCTTTGTGGTGGCGTCGCCCCCCCTCCTCCACCCGCCTTCTCCACCCTCTGGGCGCCCCTGGAAGAGGAGGGGGCGCTGAGGGACGACATCGTGGGTCGAGGCATGCCCCCCTTTCCCACACCTGGGAAGGGTCGAATGCGACGACATCCGTTCAACCTCCAGCGTGCTGAGCAAGCCGCACAAAAAGCCGTAACTCCCCACCCCCGGCACGATCAGATTGGTGTGCCTCCCTTGGAATCCCATTCCTGCAGACGCCGCCAACACCTTCTCGGGAACCGGGGCGCTGTCGACAAAGGGACGCCACCGCCCCCCCCACGCTGCCGCTTCGATGTGCCTCAACACCCGATCAAGCTTGGCGCGCGCCACCGCGTGGTAGTCGGCCTGGGTGACATAGCGCGAGACGTAGCCGCGTCGGCTATCGCCCAGCACCGCCAGGTCTTCCCCCTCCCCCCCCCGGTAGGGGAGCCAGAACAGCAGTGCGGATTGGGCGCCGGGCAACACATGATTCATATCCCAGCGCGGGGGGGAGGCAAGGTACTCCATCGCGCCGTGGCGTCCTTGGGCCAAAAAGGCGGTCAGGTCGCGTTGGAAGTTGGCGGGAGGGGGCAAGGGGGCAATGGCGACGCGATGCAGCCCCGCCTCGGTGGCCCAGGATTGCAGGTGTGTCAGGGGGGTCATGGAAGGCAGGGCCGACAAGGGCTCGGTGGATGCGTTGCGCTTATCCACCTTATCTCAACGAGGCTCCCTGCATTTTGGTGGTAGGGCGGTTTCAGAAGGGACGCGTTCCGTCGCATCCAGACCACGACAGTGCTCGTCCCTCCCAGAAACCCCACCCTTCCGCCTGGGGGTAGGGTGGATAAGCGCAGCGCATCCACTGCATCCACACGCCAAGAAGCCGCGTCCCCCATCACTCGGCCAACGGCGCCAGAATCTCGGGCAGCGCCGGGACGATTTTGCTGTTGGGGTAAAAACGGTCCATGCCGCGCCGCTTCAGATCGGGGATCCGCTCGTCGCTGTGGGGGCCAAAGCCGATGATGATGGTGTTCAGGCAATGGGTACGCCGCACCGTGTCGATCACCTGCTCGGCGCTCATGGCACGGAACTTCAAATCGAGCAGGACCACCCGGTGTTCCAGGATTTCCTCCCATCGGGCCAGGGTCTCGGGTCCCGCGATGCGGGTCACCGCCCAACCCAAGAGGGCGATCGCCCCCTCGATGCGGGTACGGGTCATCAGTTCGTCGCAGGCGAGCAAAAGCTTGGGTTGCATGAAGAAACTCCGATAAAGCCTTGAATGGATTCTAAAAATGTTCGGGGAAAGGCCCCTTGCTTGAATCCCATCGACACTGCCATGATCGACCCATGAACAACAATGACAATCACAACGGCGAGGCTCCCTCCCGCAAAATCCTGATCGTCGGCGCCAACCGCCTCGGCCTTGAGCTGGGCAAGGGGCTTGGGGCGGAGCACTGCGTGCTGATGGACTCTCAGCCCGAGGCGCTGTCCCGCGCCGATCAAGAGGGGCTGACCATCCGCCACGGCGAGGCGACCAGCCGGTTGGTCCTGGAGCGGCTGCACCTCAAGGAATTCGCCACCCTCATCGCCGCCACCTACGACGACACCTACAACCTTGAAACCTGCCGCGCCGCCCAGCAGGTCGCCCCTGAAATCCGCATGATGGCGGTGCAAAACGATCCGGAGGCCACCGCCCGGTTCACAGAACTCGGGATCGAGACGGTCTCGGTGGTCAACAACGTGGTCGGCGCCTTCAAAAGCCGGATTTTCACCAGCTCCACCAAACCGGTCGGCCTGGGCATGACCGCCGGGGAGATCGTCGAGGTTACGGTCCATCCCCTCTCACGGCTGTGCTACGTCCCCATCGCCCAATTGGCGGCCCGCAACTGGCGCATCGGCATGATCTACCGTGATCGGGAGATCGTCTTTCCCCGCCCCTGGCTGTCGCTGCAACCCCACGACCGGGTCGTTCTGACCGGTATGCCCAAGATGGTGGAGATCATCACTGGGCTGCTCACCACCGGAAAGCCGCAATTTCCCATGCAGTTCGGTCCGGCGGTGTTGCTGCCGCTGATGCTCGGCGAGGAGCGCGACCGCCCCCTGGTCGTCGAGGCCATCACCATGGCCCGCCACACCGGCATCCAGGAGATCGACGTCCTCATCGGTCGCCCCTACGAAAAGATTGAGATCCCCCCGCTGGTGGCGCAGATCGAAGAGGCTCTGCCGGGGGTGCAAATCAACCTAATCGCCACCCGCCTGGGACTGATTCCCGCCCTGCTCGAACATGTGCAACGCAAGGATTACGGGGTCGTCGTCGTCCCCCCCTTTCCCCGCTCGACCCTCGATCTGAGCCTAAAACGGGGTAGCCCCATTGTTGATCTGCTCCATCAGGGGGGATGCCCGATTTTGCTGGCGACCGGCCAAAGCGATTACCGCACCGCCCTGCTACCGGTGACCGGGGCGCTGAGCACCCGTCGCACCCTCGATTTGGTGCTCGACATGACCAGCCAGGTCGGGCTCGCCCTGACCGCCCTGAGCGTCTCCCCCCCCAATCTGGTGCTGGGGCAAACCGAGCGGCTGGCGATGCGTACCGCCCAAAATCTGCTGGTCGAAAGCGCCCGCATCCACAACCTTGAAATCACCTTCAAACGTGATAAGTCGGGCAATCCGATCCGGCAGGTGCTGGCCACCGCCCGCAACCACGACCTGCTGGTTTTGCCGCTGGATGCCCAAAACCCCATGACCCTGAGCCGCCGCATTCTGCGCCCCGACGTCAGCTACTTCCTGGCCCACCAAAGCCCCATCTCGACCCTGATTCTCCCCGCCATTCCGGACAGTCCGGAGGGCTCGTGAGCGGCCATTTCGCCGTCGCGCTGATTTTTATCAGCCTAGGCGCCTTCATCATCCCCTTTTTGGCCCGCCGCGTTCGCATCCCGGTGGCGGCCGCCGAAATCCTCTTTGGCTTTTTTCTGACCCTGGTGGGGCCGGGCCACAAGATGGTGACGATGGAGTGGTTTGAGGTCTTGAGCGAGATTGGCTTCATCACCCTGATGTTTCTGGCGGGGCTTGAAATCGATCTGGCCGAGCTGTGGCAACACGGCAAACAGAAGCTGGCGTTGGGGGTTCGCTTCTTTCTCGGCGCGCTGGTCACCTCCCTGGTCGCCGGAATGCTGATCGGATTGCACCCCTTCGTCGCCCTTGCCCTAGCGCTGATTGCCGCCGGGATCGTCCTGCCGACCCTCAAGGAGCACGGAGTGGGGGAAAACCGGATGGAAGAGCTGATGGTGATCGCCCTCATGGGGGAATTCCTCTCGATTATGGTCCTGACCCTGGTCGATCTGTCGGCCAAAGCCAACGACTGGACCGAGGTGTTGATCCACTTGGGGGGGGTGGGGGCGGTGGTCGCGGTCACCCTGGTGTTGCTGGTCGGGGGAAGGCTGATGGTCTGGTGGTTCCCCGAACCCCACGAAAAGCTGATGCTCGCCCCCGATCCGATGGAGGTCGGGATCCGGGCGGCGCTAGCACTGATGTTTTTCATGGCGGGGCTGGCGATCTTGCTGGGGATCGAGGCGATCCTGGGGGCCTTTTTGGCGGGGGTGATTTTCGCCTCGGTGTTTAAGGAACGCACCGAGCTGGAAGAGAAACTCTCCGGCTGGGCCTACGGATTTTTGATTCCGCTGTTTTTCATGTCGGTCGGAATGCGCTTCGATCTGGCCCAACTGGACACAGACACCATCCTGGGGCTGATGCCCCCGCTGATCGGCATCCTGGTTCTCAACCGACTGGCCGGCGCCATGGCGCTACCCCACCGCCAACCCTGGCGGGAACGGGCCACGGGAGCGGTGCTCCTAAGCGCCCCCTTAACCCTCTGGGTGGTCAGCGCCTCCATCGGCGAACACACCGGTTTGATCGACACCGGCTCCGCCGATGCCTTGATTTTGCTGGCTCTGCTCACCAGTATCGTCGCCCCCACCCTCTTCCGCCGTTGGGAACCGCGTGTAGGGCACCACGGGGGCTGAGGGGGGCACCCTGCGAAGTCGCCGCGCCATCCCGCGACGCCAACCCCACGCTGCAAGAAACCGTCCCCGCATTTGACAGACCGCTTATTTAGGTATTAGGGTTCCGAAATAATCTACTTGAATTGCTCACCCTCATTCGCTCGCGCCCTACCGCCGGCTTTTATTGCAGAAGAAAGGGTTCCTCCATGATTAAGCGCCTGCTCCTTGTCACCGTCGGTACCCTCGGCGTCATCGCCGCGTGTGTTCTGATTTTTCTTGATCAAATCAAGGGCAACATCATCGCCATCGGCCTGATTTCGACCCTGGTCTTGATCGTGGTCGACGTGGCCTGGACCGTTTTCGAAATCAAGAACGCGATTGCCAAGGACGACGAGATCCATGCCCAGAGGGAGGCCAAAGAGAAGGCGCGCTTGGCCGAGCTGGAGGCCAAGGTTGCAGCGGAAGAGAATGAAATCCACCAGGACGAGGACAAAATCGCCGCCCTGGAGGCCAAGCTGGCTGCGGTGGAGGCGGCCCTCAGGGGGCACAACCTGCTCGAAAAAGATCCCAGGGTTGCCGAGGTGGAGCGGCGCAACGCCGAGATCATCGCCAAGGCTACCGGCCAAGCTTGATTCGACGGTGGATGGACACAAAAAAACCCCGCTTTTGCGGGGTTTTTTTGTGTTTGCAGGTGTGTTTGCAGGCCAGGATCGAAGCGGCAACACGGTCAAGCCGCCCCAACCTTCCCCAGGTTCGAACCGCTCCAGCTTCGCTTCGGCGACAGAGGTCGCCTCCCACAGGTAGGGATGGTCGTTCGGGGTTGGGTGTGGTTTTGGTGGGAGCGGACTTCTGTCCGCGAATTGAAGCGGCAACACGGTCAAGCCGCCCCAACCTTCCCCAGGTTCGAACCGCTCTAGCTTCGCTTCGGCGACAGAGGTCGCCTCCCACAGTAGGAATGATCGTTCGGGGTTGGGGGTGGTTTTGGTGGGAGCACCCCTCCGCTCACCGTGAGCTTATCGAAGGGGGCTCCGACAGGTTCTTAAACCTTGCTTTGCTCGATCATCGCGTAGGCGTTGTGGTTGTGGATCGACTCGAAGTTCTCGGCCTCGACCTGAAACCAGGTGATCCGCTCATCGTCGAGCAGCCTCGCCGCCACGTCGCGCACGGTGTCCTCAACAAAGCGGGGGTTTTCGTAGGCGTGCTCGGTGACCCATTTTTCATCGGGACGTTTGAGCACCCCGAAAAGCTCACAGCTGGCCTCCTCCTCCACCACCCGAATCAAATCCTCGATCCAGATCTTCTCGGTCCCGCGCACCCGCACCGTCACCAAAGAGCGCTGGTTGTGGGCGCCGTATTGGCTGATCGCCTTGGAGCAGGGGCACAGTGATGTCACCGGTACCGCCACCTCAGTGATGAAATCGAGAACCGCCCCCTCGCGCCCCGCCCGAAAGGTGACCTGATAATCCATCAGACTTTCGGCCTCAGAGACCGGCGCCTTTTTCATGATGAAATAGTCGAAGGTCATCTCGATGTGGGCCGCCTCGGCCTCCAGTCGGGTTTGCATGTGGGCCAGGATCTCGCCGATCCGCTCCACCGAGATCTCCCGGTGATGCTCCGAAAGCACCTCCAAGAAGCGGCTCATGTGGGTCCCTTTGAAGTGGTGGGGCAGGTTGACGTACATGTTGATGTTGGCGGTGGTGTGCTGCCGCCCCCCCCCCTTCACCGCGAGGGTGATGGGGTAGCGGATCTCCTTGACCCCCACCTTGTTGATGTCGATATGCCTGGAGTCGCAGCGGTTTTGCACGTCTTCCAGGCAATCGACGCAGGGGTCGGCCTTGGCTAGATCGGGAATGGTCATGAGGTCAGTTCCTCGTAATCGCAGTAGCTGTTTTCGGTCTCCCAGACCCGAACCTTGCTCACCTGACCGCCGCAGCCCAACAGCCGCTGGGCCGCCTGCCCATAGATGTGGGCGGCGATGTTCTCGGCGGTGGCGTTGAGCGCCTGAAAGGGGGGCAGGTCGTTGAGGTGGTGGTGGTCGAGGGTGGCCAAGATGTCGCGCAGCGTCTGCTTAACCACCTTGAAGTCGACCGCAATGCCCACCTTGTCGAGTGTTGTGGCGGTGACAAACAGCTCCACCTGCCAGTTGTGGCCGTGCATGCGGGCACAATCGCCGTCATAGCCGCGCAGCGCGTGGCTGGCGGCGAAGGTGTGGGCCACACGCAGGGTGTAGCGACGCACAAGGGTTTCAGACGACACAGCGGCGGCGGGCGACGGCACGGGGGTTGGAACCTCGGGAGGAGAGACCTTTGCAAAAGGGGTGGGCGAATCCTGGCTCGGGGGGGGGCAACCACGGCGTAAACCCTGGTTGGCCAAGAGATCGGCCCGCTCGTTGCCGGGATGACCCGCGTGCCCCTTGACCCAGTGCCAGGTGACCTGATGACGATGGGCCTGCTGTTCGAGTTCCATCCATAAATCTTGGTTTTTCACCGGATGGCCGTTGGCGGTCCGCCACCCTTTGCGCTTCCAGCCCGGCAGCCACTCGGTGATCCCCTGGCGCAGGTAGTTGGAATCGGTGTGCAGATCGATCCGGCAATGAACCTGTAAAAAGCGCAACGCCTCGATGGCCGCCTTGAGCTCCATCCGGTTGTTGGTGGTGTCGGGCTCGCCGCCGCACAGCTCTTTTTCTCGCCCGTCGTTCACCAGCAGGGCGCCCCAGCCGCCGGGGCCGGGATTGCCGGAACAGGCGCCGTCGGTGTAGATGGTGACATGATCGCTCATTGTTTGGATTTCTCGTCTGCATCGCCCCCATAGGGGCTTCGTTCAAAAGGTGAATGCCGGATTCCCGGCATGATAGGCTTCGTCCATGGGCATCATCCGTCTACTTCCCGATCCTTTGGTCAACCAAATCGCCGCAGGCGAGGTGGTGGAGCGCCCCGCGTCTGTCCTCAAGGAACTGCTTGAAAACAGCCTGGATGCCGGTGCCGACCGCATCGAGGTGCGGGTCGAAGGTGCAGGCAAACAGCGCATTTTGATTCGTGATAACGGCTCGGGCATGGACGAGGACGACGCCTTCATGGCGCTTACCCGTCATGCCACCAGCAAAATCGCCAACTTCGACGATCTGAGTGCCATCGCCACCTTCGGTTTTCGCGGCGAAGCGATCCCCTCGATTGCCTCGGTGAGCAAATTCACCCTAACCACCCGCCCCGACAGCCAAGAGGCGGCGATCCGTCTGCTGCTTTCAGGGGGGGCGGTGCGCCACCGGGAAACGGTGGCCGCTCCGGTGGGGACTACCATCGAGGTGCGTGATCTGTTCTTCAATACCCCGGCCCGCCGGCGCTTTTTAAGGGCCGACCGCACCGAGTGGCAACACCTCGAAACCGTTTTCGTCGAAACCGCGCTGGCCCACCCCGAAGCCCGCATGAGCCTATACCACGACGACCGCCTGGTGCGACAGGCCTTGGGTCGGACGTTGGAGGAGCGGCTGGGCGATTTGATGGGGGCTTGGTTCGTCGACAACGGGGTGCCGGTGGCGGCGGGGCCGGGCGACCTAAGGGTCGAAGGGTGGGTGGGACTGCCCACGGCGGCGCGGCGGGGGGCGGCCATCCATCTGTTCGTCAACCGCCGACCGGTGCGGGATCGTGCCATCACGAACGCCCTGCGTCGAGCCTACCGGGGCACGGTGGAGGGGGGACTCCTCCCCGAGGCGGTCCTGTTTTTGACCCTCGATCCCGCGTCGGTCGACGTTAACGTCCACCCCACCAAACAAGAGGTTCGCTTCCGGGAGATCGGTCGGGTGTTGGCCACTGTGACCGGCGCAGTGGAATCGGCGCTGCTGGGGGCGGGCCACCGGGTTGCAGCCCCTGCCGCCCTAAGCGACCCCACCATCGAGGCCCCCTCCCCCAACATCCCCCCCCCCGAGTTCACCCCCCGGCAGACGCCGGTACAACCGGGGTTTGCTTTCAACGAGGGCAGGTTTCCCCCCCCTGTTCGCGATGAGGCCAGGGAGTCGGCGCCTCGGTTCGACCGCGGGTTCGAACCGGCCGTCGCCCCCGCGTGGTGCGAAGAGATCGCCAGCCCCTCTTCCCCTACATCCCCCCCGGCCAACAACCTCCCCTTGGGCAGCGCCATCGGCCAGATCGACAATGCCTACATCGTCGCCGACCGGGGCGACGCCCTGGTGATCGTCGATCAACATGCCGCCCACGAGCGGATCGTCCTTGAAGAACTGCGCCAGGAGCGGCGCGAGGGGGTGGTGGCGGCCCAGGGGCTGCTGCTGCCGGTCATCCGCGAGGTCTCCTTGGCCGATGAAGAGCGGCTGGAGCAGGCTCAAGATGAGCTTTCCGCCCTGGGGGTGCGCATTGAGCCGATGGGGCGGCGGCGCTGGGTACTGGCAGCGATACCGCAGGCGCTGGGACAGGTCGACCCCGAGGGGTTCTTCACCGAACTACTGGGCGATCTCTCTGAAGGGGGGCGTGGCGATGCCATTGCCGAACGATTGCTGCAACGCTGGGCGACCTGGGCCTGCCACCACTCGGTGCGGGCGGGACGCGCCATGGGGCTAAAGGAGTGCGACGCCATCCTGCGCGCCATAGAGCAGACCCCCTTGTCGGGGCAGTGCAACCATGGCCGCCCCACCCATGTGGTGCTGGATCGGATCACCCTCGAAAAACTGTTTCATCGCAGGTAAGGAAAACGCTTCTTGAATGTAGGAGCCCGGTCTCCGGGCGATACAAGCGCCACCACCCACTCAGCCACTCGCTTTTGCGACAGGGCACCAATGCATCGATGCCGTCTTTTTCATCGTTGAATCGCCCGGAGACCGGGCCCTACAAACCCATCGTAAAGTCATGTCCCCACCCCTCGTCGTTCTCATCGCCCCCACCGCCTCGGGTAAAAGCCGCCTAGCCGCCCTGGCTGCGGCCCAGGCTGGTGCCAGCGTGGTCAACATGGATGCCCTGCAGCACTACGCCGGGATGGCGGTCGGCACCGCCCAACCCGACAGCGAAGAGACCCGTTTGGCCCCCCACCTTGGCTACGGCTGGCTCGACCCGGCCCAGCCCTTCTCGGTGGGGCAGTACCTAGAGCGGTTTGTCCCCATCGTTCAGGCGGAGCTGGCCAAGGGGCGCGGCGTGGTGTTGGTGGGGGGGACGGGGCTCTACCTCAACGCTCTGCTGTTCGGCATCGCCGACATTCCGGCAATCCCCGAAACGGTGCGGCGACAGGTGTTGGACGATCTAGAACGGGAGGGGTCCGAGGCGACCCATCGCCGCTTGGCGCAGCTCGATCCCGAAACGGCGCGGCGCCTGCATCCCGCCGACCGACAGCGGGTGGGCAGGGCGCTGGAGGTGGCGCTGGCCACCGGAACCCCTTTAAGCCAATGGCAGCAAGCCACCCACCCCCCCGACCTGCAATTAACGGTGGCCACCCTGGAGATCGACCGGGAAACCCTGGGAAGGCGCTCCGACCGGCGGCTTGAGGCGATGTGGAAGGGGGGCTTATTGGAGGAGGCGCGCACCTTGCTGGCGAGAGCCCTCGACCCCAACCTGCCTGCCATGAAGGGGCTGGGTTACCCCCATGCGCTCGCCTTTTTGCGCGGGGAACTGCAAGAGGAGGAGGCACTCGCCGCCGCCCAGCTTGGGACCCGGCAGTACATCAAGCGGCAGGAGACCTGGATTCGGGGCTTGATCCGCAAGGGGGTGGCATTCGAAAGACTGGAGGGCGAGCGAGGGGTGGCGCAGCTGGCAGGATTGCTGGGGGGATGAAACAGGACGGGGGGAGCCCCCCCCCACGCTATGTGCCTGATGTCGTGTTCACGCCCAACAGGGGCCAAACCTTGTCGTAACAGGGATGGCCCCGAGTATCGCGGGCCAGATCGGCCAGGGTTATCCCATCAAGCACCGCGATGAAGGCGTCCTTGGCCCGCTCGAAGGAATCCTTGATGGCACAGGCGAAGACCAGATTGCACACCGTGACTTTTTCTGGCCCCCCCTCCTTCATACATTCGGCAATGGCAAAACCGGGTTCGGTCAGGCGAACGACCTGCCCAACCCCGATCTCTCCAGGCGCCACCGCCAAACGGAATCCCCCCCCTTTGCCCCGCGAGGTTTCGAGTAATCCGGACCGAGCCAATTTGTTCACGACCTTGGTCAGATGGTTTTTCGAGACGTCGAAGGTTTCGGCAAGCTGGGAAACGGTGGTGGCGCAATCGGTGTGCATCGCCAGATACAGCAGCACCCGCAAGGCGTAATCGGTGTGGACGGTGAGTTGCAAGAGTGATCCTTTCAGTGAATTTCGCGCCGCATTCGGCTGGCAACGACGAATCTTAATATGCGTGGAAAATATTGATTTAGTTCGACTTTTTAGCCGCGACTTCTGCGGGCGAATCTTAGCCCGAGCCGATTGGGTTTTCCCACCCCCGCATCGCTTTCGTTGAGCCTGATTTGCGAATCGGCCAATCTTGAATGAGTCCCCCTGACGCTTGAGAGGCCCCCATGACCCACCGATTACACCGCTGGCTCGACGAGCCTGCCCCACCCGACAGCCCCACGGTATGGGAGATTTCCCGCTTTCTGGCCCAAACCCAGGCGTTGGTGGAGGGGCATTGGGATCGGGTGCTGCTGCGCGGTGAAATCCGCCAGCTTTCTGCCGCCACCAGCGGCCACGGCTACCTCACCCTGGTCGACGCCTCGGGGCAGCCGGGGTCGCTGGCCTGTGTGGTCTGGCGGGGGCAATTCGGTCGGCTTCGCTCGATTTTACGGGAGGGTGAAGAGGTGGTCGTCATGGGCCGCCCCACCCTTTATCCCCCAACCGGGCGGTTTCAATTTGTCATCGAGCAGGCCGAACCGGCAGGGGAAGGGCAGCGCCGCCTCGCTTTAGAGGCGCTACGCCGCAAGCTGATCGTCGAGGGGCTGATCGACCCCAACCGCCGCCGCCCCCTGCCCCCTCTACCCCGCATCGTCGGTCTGGTGGTCAGCGGCTCGGGGGCGGTGTTGCACGACATGCTGCAGGTCGCCGCCGAGCGGCTGCCGGTGCTTTTTCTGCACGCCGAGGCCCCCGCGCAAGGGGCGGAGGCAGTGGCGGGCAACATCGCCGCCTTGCGAGCGCTGATTGCCGACGGACGGGCCGAAGCCATCGTGATCGCCCGTGGAGGGGGGAGCAAAGAGGATCTGGCTGCGTATGACGAAGAGCCGCTGCTGCGGGCGGTGGCGGCCTGCCCGATTCCGACAGTGAGCGCCATCGGCCACGAGGTCGATTCCCCCCTACTCGACGAGGTGGCCGACGCCCGCGCCCCAACCCCCTCGGCCGCCATCGCCCTGTTGCTGCCCACCAAGGGGGAGCTCCACGAGCGGATCGGGATGCTGCAACGCCGTCTGCAACGGCGCACCGCCCACACGTTGTCGGAATTGGCGTTGGCCCAACAACGGCTGGCAGGCCGACTGAAGGACCCCCAAACCCTGCTCTTGCTCAGCCGCAGCCGTCTCGACCAGTGGCGCCGCCAAGCCCAGGAGGGGTGGCAACGGGCGCTGCGATCTCGCGAAACCGGGCTGGAGGGATTCAAGGCCCGCCTTCGCGCCGCCTCCCCCGCCACCGCATTGCACCGCCGGGCGCTGCACCGCCAGCAGCTCCAGTCCCGTCTCGACCGGGCCGCTGCCGCCTGTATTGCCGAGCCGAGGCAAAACCTATCTCGCCTAGAACGCCGTTTAGAACAGGGTTGGCGCACCCATCAGCCGCTGTTGCTGGCGCTGGACGAAACCGGCGCCGTGATCGACGCCGCCGCCCGATTGCGCGAGGGGCAAGCATTGACCCTGCGCTTTGCCGATGGCCGGGTCGGGGTGCGGGTGGAGGAGATCGAGAGGCGATAGGGGATTGACGCGCACCGAGGTTCTCCCTGAGCGCGCTGGAAGGTTTGGCCCCTTCATTCGCGGTCGGGCACAGATTGCAACGATCCGATCCGGCTCTTTGGGCGGGCGGGGGTTGAGGTCGCCGATTGCCCCTTCATTCGCGGTCGGGGACCGCTCCTACAAAAACCCCACCTCCAACCGTCATCTTCGCTTGTAGAAGGCCACTTCTGTGGCCGAAGCGAAGCTGCGGTGCTTCGGTCGGGCACAGGTTGCACCATCCGATCCGGCTCTTTGGACGGGCAGGGGTTGAGGTCGCCGAATTGCCCCTTCATTCGCGGTCGGGGACCGATCCTACAAAAAACCGCCCCCGACCATCATCTTCGCTTGTAGAGGGCCACTTCTGTGGCCGAAGCGAAGCTGCGGTGCTTCGGTCGGGCACAGGTTGTAGCCACGATCCGATCCGGCTCTTTGGACGGGCGAGGGTTGAGGTCGCCGATTGCCCCTTCATTCGCGGTCGGGGACCGCTCCTACAAAAATCCCGCCCCCGACCGTCATCTTCGCTTGTAGAGGGCCTCTTCTGTGGCCGAAGCGAAGCCGAGGTGCTTCGGTCGGGCACAGGTTGTGGCACCGATCCGATCCGGCTCTTTGGACGGGCGGGGGTTGAGGTCGTCGATTGCCCCTTCATTCGCAGTCGGGGACCGCTCCTACAAAAATCCCACCCCCGACCGTCATCTTCGCTTGTAGAAGGCCACTTCTGTGGCCGAAGCGAAGCTGCGGTGCTTCGGTGCTTCGGTCGAGCACAGATTGCAACGATCCGATCCGGCTCTTTGGACGGGCGGGGGTTAGGGTGGCGGGGTTGCCCCTTCATTCGCGGTCGGGGACCGCTCCTACAAAAATCCCACCCCCGACCGTCATCTTCGCTGTAGAGGGCCACTTCTGTGGCCGAAGCGAAGCCGAGGTGCTTCGGTCGGGCACAGATTGTGGCACCGATCCGATCCGGCTCTTTGGACGGGAGGGGGTTGAGGTCGCCGATTGCCCCTTCATTCGCGGTCGGGGACCGCTCCTACAGGCAAAGAGTCGCCGCCATCCCGGCATGAACTACCGGTTGAACGAGGCATGTAGGGGGCGACATCCACCTTACCCCCCCACCAAATCCCCCAGCCCCCCCACCTGCTGCGGATCGACCCCCAACCATCCCGCCGCCAACTTGAGCAGAGGCAACGGATCGCTCAGGCGGTCGCGCAGCGAGGGGGCGTTTCGCGATTTCGATAGCTTCTCGCCGTCTTCCCCAACCAGTAGCGGATGATGAACAAACCGCCCCGCCGCGAACCTTTCGGCCCCAAAAAGGGGGGCCATGCTGCGTTGCAGGGCGGTCGAGGGGGCCAGATCCTCGCCGCGCACCACCAAATTCACCCCCATGTCCCGGTCGGCCAACAGCGAGGCCAGCTGATAGGCCGGGTTGTCGTCCCGTGTCCAGAGCACCGGATCGCCCCGCTCCCACCCCGTCACCTCGCAATCCAGACGCAGCCGCAGTGCCGAATCGCCCGGTCGCAAAGAGTGGCCCGAATCCCGGCAAAACCCTGGATATGCCCCCTCGGCATCGACCTGCTGAATCTGTCGGCGCGAACAGGTGCAGGCAAAGAGGGGGCCGCCCTGCTGCCAAAGATTCATCACCTCTTGCCGGTAGGCGTCGCGGTGGCGATGGAAGGCGTGTTGGCGCTCGAACTGGTCGGGGGTGTTGGGCCCCTCGTCCCATTCGAGTCCGAGCCAATCGAGATCGCGGAAGATCGATTCCACGTATTCGGGGCGGCAGCGCTCCCGATCCATGTCGTCGATACGCAGCCAAAGCCGCCCACCCACCCGGCGGGTCAAAACCCAGGTGAGGATGAAATTCAGGGCGTTGCCCCGGTGCAGGTGGCCGCTGGGGGTGGGGGCGAGGCGGGAGACGACGGGAAGGGGCGGGTTCATGGCGTCGGCAGCATCGGGATCAATCAGTGGGTGGGTGTTGTCCCAGGAACGGCCCGGTTATCCTGCCTCATCCTTTTCGATCTTCAACCGCAGGGTGTCCCATGATCCATCATCTCGTTCTCTGGCAGGTTCGCGACGACGTCGCCGACAAGGCGGCCACCTTGGCCGAATTCAAGCAGCGCCTCGAAGCGCTGATCCCCCTTATCCCCGAAATCCGCCTCTTGCGGGTCGGCATCAACGAACTAGAGGGGCCGACCGCCTCCGACATCGCCCTGATCTCATCCTTCAACTCCTGGGACGACCTCGATGCCTACCAAAACCACCCCGCCCACCAAGAGGTGGTGGCGTTTGTGAAGGGGGTGGCGAGCGAACGGCGGGCGGTGGATTGGGCCGACTAAGGAAGCGCTGATTGAATAGCGCTTCCGAGCGACCCAGGGATGGGTCGCCAAATTCAGGAACGTCCGTGGGAGGCGACCCCGTCGCCGAAGCTCTGCTGATTTTAAACGCGATGCCTTTAATCGGCGTTTCCCTGAGGGGTGGTCCCTGGGGCCAAAGGGCTGTTCGTTGGCGCTTGAAGAAATGGTTTGGGCGTGCCTTCGCCATCACCTGGGGGACGGGCGATGCTGGCGATGCCCCAATCCCCGTCGCGCAACATGAAAACCCAACGTTCCAGCATAAGGTCACCATGAGCCCACTCGATCTGACCAGGCTTTTCGAGCCGTTCGACACCATGAGCTAACCGGTGCGCCGCCGCCTTTCACACCTCGCCCAAGGGGTGGTCGACGCCGCCATCGCCCGGATTCCCCAACCCCTACCCCCCCTGGAGCGGCTTCAAGCGGGCAAAATCGTCTCGCACCGGGGGGAGCGGGAGGGGGGGGCCGTCGAGAACACCTTGGCCGCCTTCGACCCGGTACTGGCGGCGGGGGTGTGGGGGCTGGAATTCGATGTGCGCTGGAGCAGCGACGGGATCCCGGTGGTCATCCACGACCCCGACGCCATGCGCTGCTTTGGCCGCCCCCTGATCGTCGCCCGCAGCACCTTTGCCCAAATCCGCGCCGCCGTCCCCGAAATCCCCAGCCTTGAAGAGGTGCTGGCCCGCTACGGCGGCAAGCTCCATCTGATGGTCGAACTCAAAGACGATCACCCCACCCACATCGTCCCCCGCCGCCAAACCTTGCAAAAGCTGCTCGCCCCCCTGACCCCCGGCGAGCAGTTTCACATCCTCACCCTCGATCCCAAGCTGCTGCGCTGGACCGACTTTTTACCCCCCGACGCCCAAGTTTTGGTCGGAACCGGCGGCATGGGCACCTTGAGCCGACACGCCCTGCGGGAGGGGCTCGGTGGGGTGGCGGGCCATTACCTGCTGATGTCGGAGCGCCACCAGCAGGCCCACACCGAGGCACGGCAACAGACGGGGGTCGGCTTTATCACCTCGCGCAACGGTTTAAAACGGGCGCTCAATCGGGGGGTGAACTGGATTTTTTCGAACCATGCGGTGCGGTTGGAGCGGTGGCGGCGGGGGATGGTGGAGGCAAGGAGAGGGTAACGATTGGAACCGCCACCAACCGACGCAACCCGCTTGTTCACCCATTGACGGCATGTCGCCACGAGGCTTGGCGACACCATGACCGCGATACGACAAACGGATCTTTTCGTGCAATGGCTTAACGCGCTTCGAAAGGTGCAAGCCAAGGGGAATCTCTAAGGAAGCGCTGATTTATTCGCGCTTCCGAGCGACCCAGGGATGGGTCGCCAAAATCAGGAACGTAAGTGACTGATTTTGCAAGCGAAGCAAAAACGACGTCGCCTCAAGGCGCCTACTTTTGGTTTTTGTGTAGCGTGCTGATTCAAGGCAGGAGCCTTGAATCAGCGTTTCCCTAAAATCGAACCGGCGCTTCCCGTGATTCGTGGCGGCAGTGGGGTATGGTGGTTGGTGGGGTTGGTCGCTTGCCAAGCCCATCATGCCCCGCTGCCAACGAGCAACGACGGCAATTCGAATACCTACTTTTACGCCGCTCGCGACGAACCTTTTTACGGCCGCGCCGAAGCGGGCGCCGCCGTGGCGAGGAGGAGACGAGGTCATGGAGGATCCCTTCTTGAAGGGCGTACATAATCCAAGACCAACCCGCCGCAGCCGCCACGCGGCCATCGGGTTCCACCCGAACCGTCACCCCTTGGACACCGACGAGGCACCCCCATGACCCTCTGGATCGCCCTGCTGCGCGGTATCAACGTCGGCGGCAACCACAAACTATCCATGAAGGATCTAACCGCACTGCTCCACGATTTGGGGGCTTCACAGGTCAAAACCTACATCCAAAGCGGCAACGTGGTGTTGCATCACCCCAGTCCCGACCGCCAAACCCTGGCCCAAGCCATCACAACCGCCATCGCCGAGGCCCACGGTTTCGCCCCCCATGTTTTGCTGTTGACCCACGCCGAACTGACCCGGGCCATGGACGCCAACCCCTTCCCCGGGGGGGTGCTTGATCCCAAATCGCTGCACCTGTTTTTCATGGATGCCCCGCCCCCGAACCCCGATTTGGCCGGACTCGAAGGGGTGCGGATCGGCTCGGAGCAGTTTGCCCTGCTCGGCGCGACGTTCTACCTGCTCGCCCCCGAGGGGATCGGCCGTTCCAGGCTGGCTGCCAAGGTCGAGCGGGCGCTGGGGATGGCGGCGACCGCCCGAAATTGGAACACCTGCCAGAAGATGCGGGATCTGGTCGACCACCTCGCCTGAAACCGCCCCCACGCTTCGCCCCCCACACCGTCGCGCCAACACGGGAGTCCTTCACATTGGCTCGAAGAGGGCTAGCATCAAGGGATCAAAGAACCACCCCCCATTGAAAGGTCGTCAGGAGGTCCGCCATGGACATCGCCCAAGTCCCCGCCAGTCGTGGAAAAGCCTGGTTTTCGCAAGGTTGGGCGCTCTACAAAAAGGCCCCACTCCCCTTCACAGTCATGGGGCTGATCGCCCTGTGCCTTCAGCTCATGGGCAGTTTCAATCCCATGCTTCAGGTGGTTGTCTGCCTGCTGTCTCCGGTGCTCCTGTCGGGGCTGTTTTGGGGGGCGCAGCGGGCCGAACGGGGGGAGTCGGTCGACATCGGTTTGATTTTTCAAGGTTTCCGCGAGAAGACCGCCCCCCTGCTCAAACTCGGGGCGATCATGCTTGGCTTTTTGGGGATGATTGTGTTGGTCCTGATCGTCACCATCGCCCCGGCGATGCTCGATGCCATCGCCCAGACGGGGATGACGCCTGGCGATATGGAGCAACCCATGACCCAGGAAGAGGCCATCATTCTGTTGAGCTCCATCTCATGGGGGGTGATCCCCCTGGTCGGTATGGTGGTGGCTGCGCTGCTCACGGTCGTGGCGACCTTGGGGCTGGTCTTCGCCATCCCACTGATCGTTTTTCACAACCTGGGCGCAAGCCCAGCATTTGGGGGCAGTATCAAGGCCAACCTGGTCGACTGGGCTCCCATCGGACTGGCCGGCATTTTTTGGCTGCTGTTGGCCATCCCTGCCACGATCACCTTCGTAGGGATGCTGGTCCTCTTCCCCGTGACCTTTTTGGCACTGTACGTCGCCCAAAAAGAGATCTTCCCCACCCCGCCAAGCGCTACAACCTGAGAACCCGAAAGAGCATCGATGCGGATCAATCCCCTGGGCCCCGTTCACGCCCTGCACTGGACCCGCGCGGGGTGGCAATTGCTCTGGTCGCGGGCCAGCGGCTGGCTGCTCCTCCCCTTCCCCTTCGTCCTACCCTGGTTGGGGGTGGCCGAACTCGAATTGGCGATTCCCGAACCCTGGAACGCCCTGACCCTGATCCTGCTGCCCCTCCTGACCGCCACGGTGTTGGTGGCGATGGGGCTGTTCGAGGGGCAGCTCCACCCAACGCTGGTTCCGGTTCTGCTTTGGCTGCGCCCCTTTTTGCCCCGTATCTTCACCCTGGGGGCGATTTACTGGGCGGTGGTCCATCTGCTGAGCGATTGGCCGGTTTGGCCTACCCTGGATCAGATCGTTTTGCTCCCCCCCAACGGACTGCTTTTTGAGGCATGGCGGGTGCTGACCCACGTGCTGCTCAGCGGGATTGGTCTACTCTGCCTGATGTTGATGATGTTCCGGCGCATGGCCCTGCTTCGCTCCCTGGCGTTGGCCCTCAAGGGGGCGGCGATCAACATGCTGCCGCTGGCACTGCTCGGGGCAATGACCTTTGCCTTGTTTATGTTCGGCGATTGGGGGGTGCGCATGGTGGCCGATCTACCCAACCGAACCCCCTCCTCTCTGCACCCAATCTGGCCCCATATGGCCCGGATGCTGGGGCTGCTTTGGGACTTTTTGGTGACCGCCCTGCTCTGCGCCATCACCTACTTCGCCTACCGCGACATCTACACCCCCCTTCCTGCTCGGTGATCGCCGGGGGGCGGGGGAGCCGCTATCCTTGCCCCCTCTTCCCCTTTTCTTCCTGTGCGGCGCCATGATCCCCCTTCAATCACCCTCCAAGCCCCAAACCCTAAACTTCATCGTCCCCCCCCACGACCAGGGGGACGCCTGCGATTTGCTGGCCGAGCAGACGGGGCTATCGAAAACCAAACTCAAAGAGGCGATGAACAAAGGGGCGGTGTGGATCAAACGGGGACGCAAAGAGGAGCGGCTGCGCAAGGCGACCTTTCAGGTTAAGGGGGGCGATCAACTAACCCTCTACTACGACCCGACGATCCTGGCCATCGAGCCCCCCCTGGCCGAATGCCTTTTCGACGGTACCCACTACTCGGTGTGGGATAAACCCCCCGGCCTGCTTGCCCAGGGAACCCGACAGGGGGATCACTGCGCTCTGCTGCGTCAGGTCGAAAAGCACCTGATGGGCCGCCGCGAGATTCCCCATCTGGTGCACCGACTCGACCGGGAGGCCGAGGGGCTGATGTTGATCGCCCACGGCGGGGCGGCTGCCGAGAAACTCTCGGCCCTATTCCGCGAAGGCAAAATCGCCAAACGCTACCGTATTCAGGTGCGGGGTAATCCTGCCGACACCCTGGGAAGCAACGGTTTGCTTGAAGAGCCTCTCGACGGCAAAACAGCCAAAACCGGTTTTTCGGTCGAGTCGTTCGACGAGCGACGCAACGTCGCTACCGTGATGGTCGACCTCTTCACCGGGCGCAAACACCAGATCCGCCGCCATTTTGAACTGGCCGGATACCCGGTCATGGGCGATCCCCGCTACGGCGAGAACAACAGCGACCCCGAGGGGCTGCGGCTGATGGCGGTGGAACTGCGCTTCGTCGACCCCTGGAATGGGCGAGATCGGTCGTTCGTCTTGCCTCCCGAACGGTTGCTGTTTTAAAAACCGGGCACGCCGCCGACCCTGTTCGCCCAACACCGGTCAACCCTGGATTGAACCACCCCCCCTTCGACCCGATCACCATAGGCCACGACGTGACCGACCCCTTTGAACCCTTCGACGTGGAGCTTCTAATCCGCCGCTCGGCCAAGGCGCGACGGCGACGCATTGTGGTCACCCCCGGCAAGATCGAGGTGGTCGCCCCCGAGGGGACCCCCGACCGGGAGATCCACCTGTTTTTGCGCCAGAAGGGGGAGTGGGTGCGCAGGCAGGTACGGCAAATGCAGCAACAGCGGGCATTGGTCCCCCCCCTTGCCCCCTCGGGGCTGCTCCACGGCGCTCATCTCCCCTACTTCGGCACCCTCTTGCCCCTCAAGATTGAACCGCGCCACGGCATCAACCGCCCCGCCATCGCGGTGGATGAGATGATCTCGGCCCACCTTCCAGCCCATTGGGATCACGACGTCCGGGCCCAAAAGTTGCCGGGGCTGCTCACCCAGTGGATGAAAACCGAGCTGCTTGCCGCCGCCCTGCCGCTGGCTCAGCACCACGCCGAGGCGATGGGGGTGGTTCCGGCGGGGCTACGGGTCAAGCAGCAGCGGCATTTGTGGGGCAGTTGCGGGCAGGGCGGGATCATCAACCTCAACTGGCGCCTGATCTTCGCCCCCCTGTCGGCGGTGGAATACGTAGTCGTCCACGAACTGGCTCACCTTCGCCACCGCAATCACTCCCCCCGTTTTTGGAGCATGGTCGAGCGCCACCTACCCGACTTCAGGGAGCGCCAGGAATGGCTCAAACAGCCCGAGAACATGGTGCTGTATCGGGCGTTTGAGGAGGCGTTGTAGGCGTTTTTTCTTGTCCATACCCCTCGGGAACAGCAAAGACCATCCCATGACCCCACCACCCCTGATCGACATCCACAACGCCACCATCCAGCGGGGCGAAACCGTTGTTTTTGAACACCTTAACCTGCGCCTGGAGCAGGGGGAGCACGCGGTCATCCTTGGCCCCAACGGGGCGGGCAAGACCACCCTGCTTAAACTGCTGGGGCGCGAGGTCTACCCGATGCCGGTGGCGGGCAGCCATGTCCACATTTTGGGCAAAGAGAACTGGGATGTGTGGGCGCTACGCCGCCATTTGGGGATTGTCTCGATGGATTTGCAGGATCAGGTCGAGCCCGACGTGCCTGGCTTCGAGGTGGTGTTGTCGGGGTTTTACAGCGCGCTGCGGCTTTTTGACTACATGACCTTTTCGGACGAGCAGCTTGAGCAGGCAGCACAGATCATGGATCGCCTCGGCATCACCCCCCTGAGCGAGCGCCCTTTCGGGGCGCTCTCCACCGGAGAGCAGCGCCGCCTCTTCCTCGCCCGTGCGTTGATTCACCACCCCGAAACCCTGGTGCTCGACGAGCCGACCAGCGGGCTCGATTTAAAAGCGACGTTTCAGTACTTGGCATCGATGCAGGGGCTGATGGCGCAGGGGATCGCGGTGGTGCTGGTGACCCACCACATCTTCGAGATCCCCCCCGGCATCGAACGGGTAATTTTGCTCAAGGAGGGAAAGGTGATGGCCGATGGGAAGCGGGGGGCGGTGCTGACATCACAGAATCTGAGTCGGCTGTTTGAGACGCCGGTGCGGCTGGTCGAGGCGGATGGGTTTTTGCAGGCGGTGCCGGGTTTCTAAGCATTCGTAGGAGCGCCGCCCCCGGCGCGATGGCTGGTTCAAAATCATCGCGCCGGGGCGGCGCTCCTACGAACGGTCTTGACCGTTCTCCCTGTGGGGCCGATTTACCCACCACTCCCGGCAATACCCAAAATGCAAACCAGCAACACGCCAAACCATGCAAAGATGAAGGTAAAAAACAACCTCTGCTGCGTGGGAGTATGGCGATTTATAGGCCCTCGCCTATTGAGGGGGGTTGCCCTCGATAGAATGGGACGAACGTGCCGGTCGAACCGTTGAGGATCGAAGACATCAGGTGAATGTATCCAGCGCAAATTAGAACCATCCTTAATCTGCAATTCGACCTCATCCAACCACAGGGTTGTGTGGGTCACCTTGGCACCGCAAACATCGCCCCGAGCCTCGTTCCCCGCCTCGTCGATCAGGATCAACTGCCGTCCTGCAACCCCCAGGCGAATCGACGACCAACGGCGCCAACAGACGATTTCGTCGAATATCGTCCACACCCCCAACCCCAAGAACATCAAGGCGATCAAACCGGACTGAATCACCCGGTCCTCCACGGGATCACTGACTGCCCAGATGGGGGCACCGACCAAGAACAGCTTAAGGGGCCAAAAAACCCTTTGCTGCGTTCCTCTCAAATAATCGACCCCCACGGAGGTCGGTTTTAACCACACCATCTCTTCTAGCGCCGTGGTTTCGGCATCCTCGTGAACCTGATTCGTCATGAGTTTACCTCCTTGAAACCGTTTGTTGGCCCGGCTTGGACCCCACATCCCAACGAGCCAATTTTTATATTCTTGCCTTCGAATTGCCCGGGGACCGGGCTCCTACAAGCGGCCTGAACGGTTCAGCTCGCGTGTAGGGGGGGCGGCTCCGACGAGGAGCCTGCGTTTTGTGGAAGGACGCGCTTTCGTCGCGTCCCCCTTTTGGTCGGTGAGGAAAACCCGGCCATGACGGAGCGTGGCCCTCCAAAAGGCCAAACCATCGACCCAGAGGCGAGACCTCCAGCTTGGCTTATCCCCATGAAAAACTTGTGGGAGCGCCGCCTCGGCGCGATTGCTTGTTACAAATAATCGCGGCGAGGGCGCCGCTCCCACAAATTAGCTGTTTCCCCTACGTCACTCGTGCCGTAGCGCCTCGATTGGATTGAGCCTCGCCGCCTTCATCGCCGGGTAAATCCCGAAGAACACCCCTACCGCCACCGCAAACGAAAAGGCGGTCACCACCGACCACAAGCTGATCGACACCGGCATGGCGGGCAGCGCCATGTGGGTGGTCACGGCAACCCCCGAGCCGAAGAGGATCCCGATGATTCCCCCCAGCATCGACAAGGTCACCGACTCGATCAAAAACTGAATGCGAATGTCGCGCTGCGCCGCCCCAATCGCCTTGCGCAGGCCGATTTCTCGGGTTCGCTCGCTGACCGAAACCAGCATGATGTTCATGATCCCGATGCCCCCCACCAGCAGCGAAATGCTGGCGATCCCCCCCAGCACGTAGGTGAAGGTCCCCAGGATCGCCTGGACCGTGTCGAGCATCCCCGCCTGGGTGATGATGGTGAAGTCCTCTTCGTTGCCGTGGCGGGGCATCAGCGCCGCTTTGATCTGCTCCTTGGCCTGCTCGACCATGTTTTCGTTGACCACCTTGGTGATGATTTCGATCAGCCCGTCCTGGTCGAACAGGTCCATCCCAGTGGTGACCGGAATGAAGATGTGGTCGTCCACATCCTGCCCCAGCATCGACCCCTTGCGCGCCATCATCCCAATCACCCGGAACTTGGTCTGGCCGATCTTCACCATCTTGCCCAACGGGTTTTCTTGCCCGAAAAGCTCCTTTTGGATGGTGCGGCCGATGACCACCACCCGGCGGCGCGCCTCGATGTCGGTTTTGCTGAAGAACGAGCCAACATCGACCTTCCAGGTGTAGACGTCGGCCATCGTCTCGGCGACCCCGGCCACCTGAACGTTGCGCTCGCGAATGCCGTATTTGATCGGGGCGGTCCCCGCCACCACCGGGCAGACGTAAGCGAGGGCTGTGGCCCGTTTTTCAAGCGCCAGGGCATCGCCCATCGTCAGCTTGTGCACCCCACTCATCATGGGGGGGCCGCCACCCCGGGTTTCGGTTTTACCGGGGGTGATGATGAGCATGTTGGAGCCCATCCCCATGAGCTGATCGCGGATGTACTGCTTGGCCCCCTCCCCGATGGCGACCAGCATGATCACCGAGGCAACCCCGATGATGACCCCGAGCATGGTGAGAAAAGCGCGGATTTTGTTCGAGGCGAGCGCCCCGAAGGCGATGCGCAGGTATTCCATGGGGTTCACGGCAACACCGCTGCGCCAGCGACGTCGGCATCGCGCACATCCGAAAGCAGCATGCCGTCTTGAATTGTCACCACCCGTTTGGCATGTTCGGCCACTCGGGGGTCGTGGGTGACCACCACCATCGTGCGCCCCTGATCGTGGAGCTGACCGAAGAGCTCGATGATTTCGCTGCCGGTGTGGCTGTCGAGGTTGCCGGTCGGCTCATCGGCGATGATGACGTCGGGGTTGTTGGCCAGCGCCCGAGCGAGCGCCACCCGTTGCTGCTGCCCCCCCGAGAGCTCGGTGGGGAGGTTGTCGATCTTGCTGCCCAGGCCGAGCTGGGCCAGCAGTTCGGCGGCGCGAGCCCGGCGCTCCTTGCCGCTCTTGCCTGCATAAATCATGGGCAGCGCCACGTTGTCGGCGATGGAGTACCGGGGCAGCAGATTGAAGGATTGAAAAACGAAGCCGAGGCGGTGGTTGCGTAGGGCTGCCAGTTCTGTGTCGTTCAGACCGGAAACCTCATCCCCCGCCAGGTGGTAGGTTCCGGAGGTGGGGGTGTCGAGCAGGCCGAGGATGTTGAGCAGCGTCGATTTGCCACTGCCCGAGGGGCCAACGATGGCCACAAACTCCCCTTGGGCAATGGTCAGGTCGATCCCCTTGAGCGCCTCAAACCTAACTTTGCCGGTCTGGTAGATCTTGCCGACGCCCGAAAGCCGAATCAGCGCAGCAGTCACGGCGCCCCCTTCACCACCGCCCGAATTCCCGGTGCCAGCCCCTCGACATCGAAGGAGGTCACCACCTCCTCCCCCGCGCTCAATCCCTTGCGAATCTCGGTGAGATCCCAGTTGGCCGCCCCCGGCTCGACGATTCGCTTGGCGATCCTCCCCCCCTCGACGGTGTAGACGAAGTGTTCGCCATCTTGGGTCATCACCACGTTGGTCGGCACCTTGAGAATCCCTTTGACCTCGTCGACCAAGATTTCTACATCGGCCGACATGCCGGGACGCAGGGTGGCGGGAGGGTGGTCGAGGGTCAGCTTCACCTCGACCGAGCGGCTTTGCAGCTTCTCGCCTGAAACGGCGGGGGCGATGTAGCTCAAGCGGGCAGCAAAGCTCTGCTCCGGCAGGGTATCGAACCTGATCTCCACCGCTTGACCCAGCTTGAGGCGGCTCAGGTCGATCTCGTCGATGGTGGCCCGAATGTAGAGGTGATCGAGCAGCGTGATCTGGGCAACCGTCTGCCCCAAGGTGACCAACTCCCCCTTCTTGACCGGAAGGGAGGTGATCGTCCCGGCGATGGGGGCGCGGATGACGGTGTGGTCGAGGTCGTCTTCGGCCAGCCTGAGCGCCGCCCGAGCTTGCTCCACATCGGCCTTGACCGCCTTGAGGTTTTCTTCGGCCAGCAGCACCTGATCTTTACCCGATTGGGCCCCGGCGAGTCGCGCCTTGGCGACCTCCAACTCAGCGGCAACCGCATTGAGATTACTTTCGGAGTTTTGCCCCCTATCGAAGAGCTGCTTTTGTTTGGCGTAGCGGCTTTCGACCTCGTTGTACTGGGCCTGGGCCTGACGCAAATCGTTGACGCTGCGCGCCTGCTCGACCCGCAGTTGCACCATGCCCGAACGCAGCCGCGACTGCGCCGCCTGCAACCCCGCCTGGACCTGCTTAACCCGCTGCTTGGCCGCGCCGTCGTCCAGGCGAAGCAACACCACCCCCTGCGCCACCGTTTGCCCCTCCTCCACCTCAACCCGGATGATCGAGGCGGCGACCTCGGCCCGCACCAAAGCGGTGTCGTCGGTATCGACGGTTCCGGTCTCGGTGGGGGTGACGGTGACCTTCAAATCGCCCCGCGCCACCGGCGTAGTCGCGACCTCGATCTGGGGGCCGAGCCAAATCCGGTACCCCAAACCGGCCACAACGGCGACAACAACCAACAAAGTCACGATGCGCGAACGTTGAAGCGCCATGGGATCCTCATGAAAGTGTGGAGCGGTATGCCAATGCCAAGTCTGACGCGTCGAACCGGTCAAACAAGCCACATCCTTTTGGGAAACGCCGATTCAAGGCCTCCTGCCTTGAATCGGCACGCTACGCAAAAAACGTGGTTTTTGCTTCGCTTGCAAAATCAGTCCCTTACGTTCCCGATTTTGGCGGCCCATCCCTGGGCCGCTCGGAAGCGCCATTAAAGCGGCGCTTCTTTTGGGAAACGCCGATTCAAGGCCTCCTGCCTTGAATCGGCACGCTACGCAAAAAACGTGGTTTTTGCTTCGCTTGCAAAATCAGCAGAGCTTCGGCGACTTAGGTCGCCTTCTACTGACGTTCCCGATTTTGGCGACCCATCCCTGGGTCGCTCGGAAGCGCTATTCAATCGGCGCTTCCTTTGGGGAAGCCGACCCCGACGATTTGCTCAATCGGGTTTCATTGGCTGGTCTTAATGCACATATTTGCGGCATTTGTTTGGCTTACAACAATACGACACAACCAAACGACACTGTATTTTCAACAACTTACGACATAGGCACGCCGATTGCGTAGGTTTTGCGACAATTTTCTTATCCGTGAGGGGGTTCCATGTCCAACGCCGGTTTCGACGTTTTCTTTCTGCTGATGGGCGCCGCCATGGTGCTGGCGATGCACGCTGGATTCGCCTTCTTAGAGGCGGGGACGGTACGCCGCAAAAATCAGGTCAACGCCCTGGTTCGGGTCATCACCGACTTTGGCTTTTCGACCCTGGCCTACTTCTTCATCGGGTTTTCCGTCGCCTACGGCATCCATTTTTTCAAGCCGGCCTCTGAGCTTTTGAGCCTCGGCGGCGCCAGCAACGGCTACGAACTGGTCCACTTCTTCTTTTTGCTCACCTTTGCCGCCGCCATCCCCGCCATCATTTCAGGGGGCATCACCGAGCGGGTCCGCTTTCTTCCCAATGCCATCGCCACCATTTTACTGGTCGGCTTGGTCTACCCCTTTTTCGAGGGGATGGTGTGGAGCAGCAACTTCGGCTTTCAAGATTGGATGACCAACACCTTCGGGGCCGCCTTCCACGACTTTGCAGGTTCGGTGGTGGTTCACGGCATGGGGGGCTTTTTGGCGGTGGGGGCGGTGATCCTTTTGGGGGCCCGTAAAGGGCGTTACGGCAAGGACGGCTCGGTCCGAGGGATCCTCCCCTCCTCAATTCCCTTCCTGGCGCTCGGTTCGTGGATCCTGGTGGTGGGGTGGTTCGGCTTCAACGTCATGAGCGCCGCCAAAGTCGAGGGGGCCTCGGGATTGGTGGCGGTCAACTCGCTGCTGGCGATGGTGGGGGGGCTGGTCTGCGCCTTGATCGCCGGGCGCAACGACCCCGGCTTTGTGCACAACGGCGCCCTGGCCGGACTGGTGGCGGTCTGCGCCGGCTCCGATTTGATGCACCCCATCGGGGCGCTGGCCACCGGCGCGGTCGCCGGAGCAATCTTCGTTTTCGGTTTCACCTTTTTGCAGAACAAACTCAAGATCGATGACGTGCTCGGGGTGATCCCCCTGCACGGGGTGTGTGGCGCCTGGGGCGGCATTGCAGCAGGAATCTTCGGCTTGGAGGCGCTGGGGGGGATTGGCGGCGTCACCTTCGCCAGCCAGCTCACCGGTACTCTTATCGGGGTCGCCATTGCGGTGGCGGGGGGCTTCGCGGTCTTCGGCGCGGTTAAGGCGATGATGGGACTGCGTTTGAGCGAAGAGGATGAATACCAGGGGGCCGATCTGGCGATCCACAGGATCAGCAGCAATCCCGAAGAGGACATGAGCCGGGCGTAATGTCTGCGACCATCGCTTCAAAATCCTTCCTACGGGGCTTTCGGGCCCCGTTTTTTTTTAGGGAATCCCCCCCTGAACGCCTGCTGCCACGAATAACACACATGCACACCACAGGTGCGCCGACGTATGCCCCCCACCCCTCGATTCAGGATCCCCCTCTTTCCGTGTTTTGTTCTTTCTTGCGTGACTCGAAACCTCGTCTTTCCCACTCCGAAACAAATGCCCTCCCCTAGGCACCCCCCAGTCAAGACTGCACATCATTTCAGCACTACCGATGGCCACCCCATTGGGAGCCACAGCGCAATAAACTTTATATCTATTTGATAAAATTAGTGATTTTGTTCTTGGCACACCCCGTGCTGTAAGGGAGAGCGTCGGGCAAAGCCCAAAGGTTTTCATCCTCCACCAACCCAACACGAAATGGGAGCCGCCATGAACAAGCGCATCATCACCACCTCCGCCGCCCTTTTGGCCCTGGCCGCCGTCGCCCCCGCTGCTCAAGCCGAAGACGGTCTTTCGGTTTCCGGCGACATCGGTAGCTACAGCCAGTACGTGTGGCGCGGCGTTCCCCAGACCTCCGGCGCCACCGCCGTTCAGGGCGATGTGGTTCTCGCCATGGGCGATGCCTCGCTGACCGCTTGGTTCTCCAACGCCTATACCGGTGCTTCGAGCAACAGCGGTACCGCCACCGTCGACGAGTTCGACTATGTCGGCGATTACTCCGGTTCGGTGGGCGGGATCGGTTACTCGGTCGGTTTCATCTACTACACCTACCTGTACGACAGCGGTTCCAACTTCTTGGAGATCTATGCGGGTGCCTCATTGGATGAAGCCCCCCTGGCCCCCTCGCTGACCGTCTACTCCACCGTGGGCGAGTCGGGCAGTAAGTTCTACAAGAACGGCGACCTCTGGGTCGATTTGGGCGTTTCGCAAACCGTGGGCAGCTACGACCTGGGGCTGACCCTGTCGTACGCCAACCTCAACAGCGACAAGGGAACCGGCGGCAGCGGCTTCAAACTGGCGACCTTGAGCGCCAGCAAAGATGTGGCGGCGGGCGACACCACCTTCACCCCCAGCCTGACCATGACCTACCCCTTGGTCGGCAACACCAAGACGATTTACGGCGCCACTGCCGACAAGCAGGTCATTGCCGGTGTGAGCATGGGCTTCTGATCCACAGGTTTCAGATCTCGGCGGGCCGCTGCGGCGGCCCGCCTACCCCAAGCTAAATAGAGGAGCACCCCATGAAAATGATCGTTGCAGTCATCAAGCCGTTTCGGCTCGATGCCGTCCGCGAGGCCCTCTCGCAAATTGGTGTGGAGGGGATCACCGTGACCGAGGTGAAGGGTTTCGGACGTCAACGTGGCCATACCGAGCTCTATCGTGGTGCCGAATACGTGGTCGATTTTCTGCCCAAGGTGAAGCTTGAAGTGGCAGTGGTCGACGAGAACCTCGCCCCTGCGATGGAGGCGATCCAGAGCGGCGCCCGTACCGGGAAGATCGGCGACGGCAAAATCTTCGTCCTCGACCTCGAACAGGTCATCCGCGTGCGTACCGGCGAGTCCGACGCCGAGGCCCTTTGATCCCCCACGGGAGAATCGCCATGTCCATGTATTCCAAGTTTACGAAAGGGGCCGCAACGCTGGCCCTGGCAGCCCTGCCGACGTTGGCCCTGGCCGACGACACCCCGACGATTAGCGCAGGCGACACCGCCTGGATGATCACCGCCACCGCGCTGGTCCTCTTCATGACCATCCCCGGTTTGGCCCTGTTTTACGGTGGGATGGTCCGCGCCAAGAACGTGTTGTCGGTCCTGATGCAAACCTTCGCCATCACCTCGCTGATGACGATTTTGTGGATGGTTTACGCCTACAGCCTGGCCTTCACCGATGGCGGCGGACTCAACGCCTTTGTTGGCGGTTTCGAGAAGGTCTTCCTGTCTGGGGTCGACTTCGACGCCATCAGCGGAACCATCCCCGAGACGGTCTTCATGACCTTCCAGATGACCTTCGCGATCATCACCCCCGCTTTGATCGTTGGCGCCTTCGCCGAGCGGATGAAGTTTTCTTCTATGTTGGTCTTCATGGCGCTGTGGGTGACCGCTGTGTATGCCCCGATTACCCACTGGGTGTGGGGCGGCGGCTGGTTGGCCGATAAGGGTGTGCTCGATTTCGCCGGCGGTACCGTGGTCCACATCAATGCCGGTGTTGCCGGTTTGGTCGCGGCCATCGTCTTGGGCGCCCGCAAGGGTTATCCCAAACATGCGATGCCCCCCCACAACCTGACCCTGACCATGATCGGTGCCTCGATGCTGTGGGTCGGCTGGTTTGGTTTCAACGCCGGTAGCGAATTGGCTGCCGATGGCCGTGCGGGCATGGCTCTGGCCGTCACCCAGATCGCCACCGCGATGGCGGCTCTGTCCTGGATGGGCGCCGAATGGCTGAAGTACGGCAAGCCCAGCATGCTCGGCATCGCCTCGGGCGCCGTCGCTGGTTTGGTCGCCATCACCCCCGCCTCCGGTTTCGTCGGCCCCATCGGCGCACTGGTGATCGGTTTGGTGGCTGGTGCTGCCTGCTTCTACGCGGTTGCCGTTCTCAAGCGTGCGCTGGGTTACGACGATTCGCTGGATGCCTTCGGGGTCCACGGCATCGGCGGCATCGTCGGCGCCATCCTGACCGGTGTGTTCGTCTCCGCCGACTTCGGCGGATTGGGGCTGGCCGAGGGTGTGAGCATCGGTTCCCAGGTCGGCACCCAGTTCCTGGGCGTGATCGCCACCATCGTCTACTGCGCGGTGGTCACCTTCATCATCCTCAAAGTGGTCGATCTGCTGATGGGTCTGCGGGTTACCGAAGAGGAAGAGGAGCAGGGTCTGGACATCACCCAGCACAACGAGCGTGGTTACGTGCTCGACTAAGTGGAATCAGGGCCCAGGGAGGGGCCTTCCACCCGGCAGTTTGAGTTTGAGTATTGAGTTTTTTGAGCAGAGGTTGGGAACCATTTTCATTGCCCGATGACTGCTTTTGATAACTTCCTCCTCCAGGGAAGACACTTGGGGCGCCCGAAAGGGCGCCCTTTTTTTGTGCACCACCCCCATTGTTCTGGAAAAGGGACCGGTTCTACAGACAAGCACCACATCCCTTGGCGTGCTGGAAACCGGTGCTCCCTTGGCAATACGTAGGCCGGGCGTTCAAGGATGCCCCAGCTATTTGCTGCACGTGATCCGCCTGCGTTTCTCAAACCCGCCGCCCCCCTCTCTTCCGCATAGAGTGCATGGCGTCACAGGCCTTTATGGCAAGCGGTTGATGCCCCAGATCCGGTTCTGCCCGCTGACAACCCTGTGCCTGTGTTGAATCCGTCGAAGAAGCCCCATAGGCGTCCAAACCCCCGACCTCTCGATGAATGTCTGCGCCACACGAGAAGTAACGACCCACCGTCATAAGGGCATCTCAAAAAACTTTGCGATCTCACGAGAGCGGCGGGCGCACGCGCCTACTTTGGTTTTCGACCTCCGTCTCTAAAAAGCATCGAATGGCCGTTGCTCCATCATGAAAAAAGCCCACGAAATCGTGGGCTTTTTGCTGGGATCCCGCTGTTGATTGAACTAATTCTGCGTCACCGACCCCGCCACAAACGACACCGTCCCGGTCGAGGGGAAGTACATCAACTGGTACGACATCGAGACTTCGGCCCCCTTGTACAAACCGGTCGAAGTCATCGTTCCCAGCGGTACGGGCGGTTGGCAGGAACCCAGGGTGTCCCCTTGGGCAATGTGGGCTCCAACCGCACCACCGCTCTGATGTTCGTAACTCCAATTGCTGTTCGAAACCTCGATGGTGCCGGCATGAGCGGGGTTGCCCCCAGGGAAGTGGCACATGTAGCTGCGGCCTTCATTGGGGGGGGCATTGTTCCAGAGCTGCTGGGCCGAGTTGCGCCCGTTGGTCATCTCTTCGGAGGTGATGGCGGTGGCATCTAGGGTGTAGCTGGCACCGTTCACCCCCACCGATTTATCGCCGATCAGGTTGTTGATGTTCGGGGCCAGGGTGGCGATGGCCTGCTGGGCCAAGTAGCCGTTGTTCCAGGTGTCGACGCTGCTAAAAATCCCCAGGTCGTTCAGGTAATTCTGGATTTCGACCAAAGAACGGAGCATCCCCGATTCGGCGGCCGCCTCGGCAATCTTGATGTCGCGGTAATTCACGGCGATCTCGATGTCGGTATTGGCCTCTTGCAGGGCATACACCCCCACGATGGAGATCGCCGCCATCAACACCATGGCCAGCGCCAGGACAAATCCCTTTTGGCCTGCCTTGATTTGAATAGATTGGTTCATGACGTCACCTCGTTGGGATTCGGTCAGGGGGCCTCAAAGGGGCTCGATGTTGCGCGGCATGACGATGGCCGACAGGGTGTAGATGCGATAACCGCCGTTGTAGCTGTAGTCGGCATCTTTGCTGGCGGTACGGATCGTCAGGGTCACCCGAACCGCCCGTACATCGGCCGTAACCGTGGTGGGATTGAGGGTGACCGGGTTATCGAAGTATTCGAAACTCAGGCTGTACAGATTGCGTGCGGCTGCGGCGTAGCTGCTCATGGTCGGGCTGGCCGATTGGGCCGGAGCGACGTTCAGGGCGGTTTTGCGCCCCAGGGTCGCCACCCCGTCGTCGCTGTAGGATCCATATTCCACCACATCCCAAACCTCGCTCCCCCCCACCTCTTTGATGCCGTCGATGTCGGTGGCCACGAACTGCACGTTGGTGGCATTTGCCACGTTGAACGAGCGGGCGTAACGGAGCTCCCGGGTCACCCTTTCGATCCCAACCCGGGCGTATTGCAGCATCTCGATGACATCCTCCCGCGTCTGATACCCCTTGTTGAGCGAAACGAAGATGCCGGTGATCGCCGAAAAGAAGATCCCCGCAAGAGCGAGGGTCATGAGGATTTCGATGAGTGAGTAGCCCCGCTCCCCGGTCGCCGCAGGCATGTTGTGGTGGCTGTTCATCGTACATCCCGGGTTTGCACAACGGTGTAGGGGGTGCCGTCGGCCTTGGTTTTGCCGTTCCACAGCCAATCGACGTCGACCGTCACCCGCTTCATTCCGGCAATCGGTTGGTCGGGCTCGATGTAGAGGCAAACCCGAAAATCCCAATCGCTGGAGATCCCAGGCGACAAACTGCCAGAAATACCCCATTTGTAGTATTTGGCGTTGGCGAAATTGCCGGTGGTGCAGGTTGTGGCGGCGAAGGTCGTCACCACATCCCCATAGTTGTTGGAGACCCCGATGACATCCTCAATGGTGCTGTTGGCCAGCGTGGCGGCGGTGGTGATCTGCTTGCTCAAAGCGGTGGCGCGAGCCACGGCGGACATCACCCCAGCCAGTCCTAAAAGGGCGATGGTCATCACGCTCATCGCCACCAACAATTCCAAGAGAGAGAACCCTCTCTGCCCACCAGCTTTGTCGGGGTTTGGCATCATCTCAGTCCACCTTCACCATTCCGGCAATCGAGACTTCAACCTGACGCTGTCTGCCTGAGGGGTCGGTCAGGGTGATGATCCCCTCTTCGGCGGAGCCCCGGGAATCGAAGGTAATGGAATCCACATCGGCGCTGATGGTGATGCCGGGGAAGCGATTGATCACCTGGCCGCCGATCAGGTTGTAACCCAGCGAACGCTGGCTCAACTCCCCCGCATCCTTGACGCCATCGCGGTTTTCGTCGCTCCAAACCACGTAGTTGATGGTGTTGCTCTGATAACCAACCCCACCGACGCTGAAGGCTTGGTTATTGAAGTAGAAGACGATGTCGTGCCGCTCCTTCACGCACACCATACGCTGATTCATCATGTCGCCCTTGATGAAGCGGGCCGCCGCCTTCAGACGACTGATCTCTAATATGTTGGTCACCGCCGGGACCGAAATGGCCGTGAGCAACCCTAGGATGGCCACCGCCACCAACAGATCGAACAGGGTAAAACCTGAATCACCACGCATCGTGAGTGCCTCTTTTCATCCTGCATCCCGACAGGGGTGGTCTCGACGTTTCAACAACAAAACCGCGAATCGGGTGGTTGGGTGAGAATACCGATCATTTTTGTCTGAAGAATGGGTTCGAAATCACACTCCGATAGAAAAATTGCTTCCAAAACCCCTATTAAAAAGGCTGATGGGGTGTCTCCTGCCAACACAGACCTGTGATGCCCTTTGTTCTCAGTGGTTTATGATCATGTCTTGGCATACAAGCCACCCTAGATCGCCCCCCAAAAAAGAAATAAATCATCGCATCAACGATGGTTGTTCCCTGGTCGTGAATTCATGAATGTAGGGCCCTGATACAACCTGAATCGCGCCTCCACCTCCGGCGTACAACGTTCTTCCTTGGTACGTTTTTGCCCCCCCCCGAGAACCCCATGACACCGATTTCTGCTACCCCCCGCATTGGCCTGGCCCTAGGTAGCGGCTCGGCCCGTGGCTGGGCCCACATCGGCGCCATTCGCGCCTTGCATGAAATGGGGATCCACCCCCATATCGTGGCCGGTTGTTCCATCGGGGCGCTGGTGGGGGGGGCCTACGCCGGGGGGTACCTCGAACGCCTTGAGGCCTGGGTGCAATCCCTGACTTGGCGTGAAGTCTTGCGTTTCATGGATCCGGGAATCAGCGGTGGGGGGATGTTCGCGGGGGATCGTCTGGTCGATTTTTTTAAAAGCAGGATCGGCGAGCCCAACATCGAATCCTTCCCCCTTCCGTTTGGGGCCGTGGCGACCGATATGCTCACCGGTCGCGAGGTCTGGCTGCGTCAAGGGCCGGTGATCGACGCGGTGCGGGCCAGCATCGCCCTGCCGGGGATCTTCCGCCCCCACTGCGTCGACAACCGCTGGTTGATCGACGGCGGGGTGGTTAATCCGGTCCCGGTCAGCCTGTGTAAGGCGATGGGGGCCGAGGTGGTCATTGCGGTGAACCTCAATGGCGACATCGTCGGACGCGCCTTCGCTCCCCATCAACTGCCCAAAAAGGTGGAAGAGGCCCGCGACTTCTGGGACAAGGTCGCCGACCGCTTCCCCTTTTTGCGCGGCAGCGAAGAGGAATCGTCATCCAAGGCCAAGAGCAAGGCCAAAGCCAAGGACTGCGGCATCCCCGCCCCCGGACTGTTCGACGTCATGGCCGGATCTTTAAACATCATGCAGGAGCGGATCACCAACTCCCGCATGGCGGGCGATCCCCCCGACGTCATCGTCACCCCCAGGCTGGCCCACATCGGACTGATGGAATTCGACAGGGCCGAGGAGGCGATGGCCGAGGGGCACGAGGCGGTGGTGCGGGTGGCCTCTGCCATCCGCGACGCGGTGGGATTAACAGCGTGACCCAGCGGCTGCAAACCCTCTTCCCCCTCTGGGTGCTCCTCGGGGCCGTCTGGGGGGCCTTACTCCCCGAGATCGCCAGCTCCGGCAAGGGGTGGATCGCCCCCATGCTCGCGGCCGTCATGCTCGGCATGGGACTGACCGTCACCACGAACGACCTGCGCGGGCTACGCGGCGCGGGCAAACCACTGCTGATCGGACTGGCCCTGCAATACGGGGTGATGCCGCTGTCGGCCTGGGGGATCGCCTGGGCGCTGCAACTGCCCCCTGAGCTGGCTCTGGGCTTGATCTTAGTGGGGGCCGTCCCCGGCGGTACCGCCTCAAACGTCATCGCCTTTTTGGCCAAGGGGGATGTGCCGCTGTCCATCGCCATGACCACCGCCTCAACCCTTGCCTCCCCCCTGCTTACCCCCTTTTGGATTTGGTGGCTTGCCTCAAGCTGGTTGCCGGTCGATCCGGCGGGACTGCTGATTTCGGTGGGGCAAATCGTGCTGTTGCCGGTGGCGCTTGGTATTGGGCTGCGTGCCCTGTGGAGCCCCTCCCCCACTGTGATTCAAGGGGCGCTGCCGCTCCTGTCGATGGGGGTGATCGCCTGGATCGTCGGGGTGGTTGTCGCCTTGAACCTGCATCAGCTGAACGCCGCCATCGCCCCGGTTCTGCTGGCGGTGGCGCTGCTCAACGGAGCAGGTCTGGCGTTGGGTTACCTTGGAGCGAAGCGGACAGGGCTCGACCTCAAACAGCGTCGTACTGTGGCCATCGAGGTGGGAATGCAAAACTCGGGGCTCGCCGTGGCGTTGGCCGCCGCCCATTTCGGGGGGTTAGCCGCCCTGCCAGGGGCGATCTTCTCAATCTGGCACAACCTGACCGGCCCATTGCTGGCCGCCCGCTGGCGCCGGGACTAAGGTCGCCACTCGCACCGAGACACCCTCAATTTCCGGAGCCGACATGATCGTTTTTCGCCAACTCTTTGACGACGCCACCTCGACCTATAGCTACATCCTGGGCGACCCGATCACCCGCGAGGCGGTCATCATCGACCCGGTTTTAGAGCAGGTTAAGCGGGATTTGGCGGTGCTGGAGGAGGAGAGCCTTGATCTGATCTTGATTCTCGACACCCACATTCATGCCGACCACGTCACCGGGGCCGACGCACTGCGGCGCAAGACTGGGGCCGACTACGGGGTGGGGGCCTTTGAGGGAGCCAGCGGCAGCGATATGACGGTAGAGGACGGCGACGCCATCCCCTTCGGCTTCGAGGTCATCCGTGCCATCGCCACCCCCGGCCATACCTCGGGCTGCATGACCTACCACTGGCGCAACTGCCTGTTCACCGGCGACGCATTGCTCATCGGCAAATGTGGCCGCACCGATTTTCAAAGTGGCGATGCGGGGACGCTGTTCGACTCGATCACCAAAAAGCTCTTTGAGCTTCCCGACGAGGTGCTGATCTACCCCGGCCATGACTACGCAGGCAGGCGGGTGAGCTGCATCGGCCAAGAAAAGGCGATCAATGAGCGGATCGGCGGCGGGGTCGACCGGGAGGGCTTCATCGCCAGCATGGGGGGGCTGAATCTTCCCTACCCCAAGCAGATGGATCGCGCCGTCCCCGCCAATCTGCGCGGCGGAATCGAAAGGTAGATCCCCTTCGCCTCTCCCTGGATGGGGCCGCTTAGCGCAGCCCCTCCCCCCGCAAAAGCCTCGGTCCCGCCAGCCCGAACACCCCCATCCCCATCCCCTCGCGCATCATCAACCGGCGCAGCGGACCCACCATGTTGACGGCGGCAATCGCGCTGCGGCGCAGCGTCTGGCGCACCGGGTCTTCGGTCGAGAAGAGGAAGTTGAAGCTGTCGACGTAGGCCGAGGTCAGCACCGAGTCGGGCATGCGGCCCGATTCGTAGCGTTTGAGCGCCCGCGCACCGCCGATGTCTTGTCGGGCGTAGCTCGCCTCGACCAACACCTGGGCCAGCCAGGCCACGTCGCGCACCGCCAGGTTGTAACCGAGCCCCGCCAGGGGGTGGACGGCGTGGGCGGCGTCCCCCGCCAGCCAGATGCGACCGCGCCCATAACGGTGGGCGTGGGCCAATTTGAAGGGGAAGGCAAAGCGGGGTCCGGCCTCGACGATGCGGCCCAAATCGGGGCCGAAGGCGCGCCCCAAGGTGGCGCGGAAGGCCTCGTCGTCCAGGGCGCAGACCTCTCGGGCCTGCTCGGTCGGCAGGGTCCAGACGATGGAGCAGCGGTTTTCGGTCAGGGGCAAAAAGGCGAGTGGGCCGGTGGGCAGAAAACGCTGCCAGGCCATGTTGCGGTGGGGGTATTCGGGTTTGATGGTGGCGACCACCCCGCTCTGGTGGTAGTCGTGCCCCAGGGTGGCGATGCCGAGTTGCTCGCGGATGCCGCTGTCGCGTCCATCGGCGGCAATCGCCACCTTGGCAACCAACCGCACCGTCGCGCCGTTGTCGTCGATGGTCACCGCCGCCCGCGCCCCTTCGTCCACCAAGTCGCGGGGGGCGGCGTTGCGGTAGACCCGCACTCGGCTGGCGCCGAGCAGCGCCTCGTGCAGGGCATCGACAATCGCTTGATTGTGGGCGAGCACCCCCAGGTGGGGCAGGTCGGCGTCGGATGCCTCGAAGCGAATCGTCGCCGGCGAGTCGTCGTCGAGCACCTGGATCGCCTCGATGGGATTCACCCCGCGCCGCTCCAGCCCCTCCCAAGCGCCGATGGTTTGCAGCACCCGGACCGATCCGGCCACCACGGCGCTGACCCGATGCTCCGCCCCCTGCCGGGCGTCGTGCAAGGGATCGGCCCGGTCGACCAGCGCCACCGTCAGATCGGTCTCGGCCAGGGCGAGCGCCAGGGTCGCGCCGGTCATGCCGCCCCCCAGGATCAACACATCACATTCGCGGCGGGGCAGCGGTTTATTCATGGGTCTCCCCCTGGCGGGTGGGCAAAGGCGGCGGAGCCAGATGCAGCCCCATGGTGCGGCGCATCAGCCCTTTTTTAAGCTCATCGAAACGGTCGAAGAGGTTCAATCCCTGCCGCCGTCCCCAGGCCACCGGGGGGGCGGGGCAGGTGTAGAGCAGGTTGAGCGCCTCGGTGAAGGCGATGGTGGCGTCGATGTCGCGGCGCCGCGCCTGTTCATAGCCGTCGAGCACGGCGGCGTCCCCCAGGTCCCCCCCGGCGCGGTGCCGATCGAGCACCCGCTCGGCCAACTCCGCCACGTCGCGCAGACCCAGGTTGAACCCCTGCCCCGCCAACGGATGCAGCGAGTGGGCGGCATTGCCGATCAGGGCTGCCCGCTTGGAGACCATGTGTTCGGCCCGCTCCAGCACCAATGGGAATAGGCGGCGGGGGGTGGGGGCGGAAAAGTCGCCCAGGTCGTCGCCGAAGCGAATTCGCAGGGCGCGGCAGAACTGCTCGTCGCTCAGATCGAGCAACTGCATCGCCTCCTTGCGTTTGGCGGTCCAGACCATGGCCATGCGGTTTTCGGGAAGCGGCAGCAGCGCCAGGGGACCTGCGTCGATGAAACGCTCGAAGGCGACACCTTGATGCGGTTTTTCGGGGGTGACGTTGGCGATCAGGGCATATTGGTTGTGGTGGTAGCTGTGGGATTTCAGACGCAGCATGCGGCGCACGACCGAGTTCTGGCCGTCGGCCCCGATCACCAGGGCGGCGCGGTGGGTGGCGCCGTCGCTCAGGCGGACCGAAACGTGGTCGTTCCAGGGTAGCACCGAGGCGACCCCCGCCCCTTGAATCACGGCGATCCCCGCCTCAGCGACCCGGCGATCCAGGGCGGCGAGCAGGGCGTCGTTGGGGACGACGTATCCGGCCGCCCCCTCCCCCATCTGGCTATGGTGCAGCAGCGCCCCCCCCGATTGCCCCGCCTCGCGCACCTGCACCGCCTTGATCGGCTCGGCGCCGCGCACCAAGTCCCACACCCCCCAGTGCTCCAGCCATTCGACGCTGCCACGGGCCAGCGCCGAGATCCGGGTCTCCCCCCCCGAAGGACGCCCCCCCGCCGCAGCCGGATCGACCACCGTGACGTTCAACCCTTGGCCCGCCAAGGCGGTCGCCATCGTCAGCCCCGAGAGCCCCCCCCCGGCAATCAACACATCGTTTTGCACGCCCATCGCGACCTCGTTTGCATTCGAGTCGGACCAAAGTGGCAGGCCCCGTGGGGGCAGATTACAGGTTTGCGGGGGGCGGGGGAAAGGCGTGGGGGAAAATGGGGTGGGGCTGGGAGGCGAGGCTTTGCCTCTTCAATCGCGCCGAGGGCGGCGCTCCTACCACCACATCCACCGGTTGCCCTCACGTGGAAGGCCACACCCTCGGGGCAGGAGGCCCGCCCTCGGGCTGAGGTTTTCTGGAGAGCCATGCCCGATCATGACCAGGGACGCGGCGGAACGCGTCCTTCCAAAAGTTGATACGAACCGGACGAATAAAGGTCACGCCGGAGCCAGCGAATCCCAACCCCTGCTGCGGTACTGAGACCTGCAATCGCGCACCCTCGATAGACATCGGGTGTTATGACTCCATGCGTCAGGACTTGGTCGCAGGCAACTAAAACCCCAATACCCACCACCCCCTCCCGATATAAGCACCACCCCATTCAGTGCACGCAACGCCTGAAACCTGCCTTGAACATCAAGCGAAACGAATACCTTCAACCGCAACGCCGCGTTTAACTCCATGGTTTTCTGACGCAAACGAATCACCAAAACACTGGTTGCCGCCGCGAGCAACACGATCAAACCGGCTGCGATGGCGTTCGCTGAACCTGCCATTTTGAAAAACAAAGCAATCTCGGCATCGAGAAAAACGCCAATGGCATACGCCTGAATGTAGTTTCGGGAATGGGGGCGCAAGCAACGATGCAACTCGTCGTTCGGAGATGGGTTTGCCATTTCTTCCATAACCTTGACCTCGCCGAACGGTCGGTTCCCCTAGGAGGCTGTCGGACTTGAGCGTCCGTAGCGAGCCGAGTGGGGAATCGAGGCCAAATTTTCACGGTTTTGAGGATCATAGTGGTGACTATGTGACGAAAAACCGGGGAAATTTGGACCGATTACCCGCCGGCGCAGTAGGACGGTCTCAAGTCCGACAGCCTCCTAGGGGCTCCCTGCCAGGGAGAGGGGGCTTTTGGGCACCCCTTTACCCGCTTGCGTCCCCCCCTTGGCAGGGGGAGGACAGGTGGGGGTCGAACGGTTCAATCCACCTGGCTATTCCAGTTGGAGCGCTATCTTGAACAATGAATCGCGCCGAGGCGGCGCTCCCACAAATTGTTTTCATCCCACAAATCCCTTCCCTTCCACATCCCCTCAAACCCTCACGATAAAAAGAATGTGGGAGGCCCTCCCTCGGGCCGATGCCTTTCGGTTCAACAACAAGACCTCTCCCTTAGCCTCGAAACGTTACCCGTTACCCATCGTAACGTTGTTTCGTTACCCATCGTAACACCACCAAAAAAGGGAAATTGTTTAAAGCACTGATGTTGCGTGGTTTTCTTGCGTGGCACAGCTCTTGAAGTGGAAGGGGCGCCGTCTGCACGGCTTGTTTGAAAGCGACAGGGTGGCAGCCCTGGCGCAATCGAAACGGCGCCCCCTCCGGGGCGCAGATTAACGGGCACAGCTCCAAAAACCCACCGCTTGGCGGTGAACAGGAGCGGCCCAGCCCCCATTCCCAGGAGGAAACCCATGAAGCTACGTCAGTCCGCATTGCTCGCCGCCGGTGTGATGGGCGCCGCGCTGCTCGCCACCCCCGCCTTCGCGGCCAAGATTCAGGTCGACGACAACACCTCCATCGATGTGCGCTACCTGATGCAGGTCAAGTACGAAGACCCCAGCAACGGACCCGGCGACTTCTTCATCCGCCGCTCCCGCATCATCCTGTCGGGCAACATCAACGAGACCGTCTCGTTCTTCATGGAGACCGACGACTACAACCAGGGCAAGGGGGCCAACGGGGCCGCCACCGGTTCGGGCGGCAAGGGGATCTTCACCCAGGACGCCTACGTCGACCTCAAGCTTCCTGGCGGGCTCAATCTGGCCGCCGGGTACATCTTGCTCCCCTTCTCGCACCACAACCGCCAATCGGCTGCCTCCCTGCTTGGCGTCGACTACAACCTCGACCTGGTCAAGATGCCCAACACCAACGTCTGGCGCGACACCGGCGTCGAGCTGCGCGGGCTGCTGGCCGACAACATGGTCGACTTTCGGGTTGGGGTCTTCGACGGCGGCCAGGTCGATTCCACCGGCTCCGCCCTGACCACCTCCAGCAACAGCAAGCGGATCACCGGCCGGGTGCAGATCAACCTACGCGATGCCGAGACCGGCTTCTTCTACTCCAACAACTACCTGGGTAAGAAGGAGGTGCTCTCGTTCGGCGTCGGCATCGACACCCAGAAGGATGCGGCGACCTTTGGCAAGACCTACACCGCCACCACCTTCGACGCAGTGCTCGACATGCCGCTGGGCGAGAACGTGCTGAGCGGCCAAGCGGCCTACTACACCTACAAAAACAACGGCACCAACTCCGGCAAGGGGTACTTCGTCCAGGCCGGTTACAAGGTCGGCGACCTCCAGCCGGTGGTGAAGATCGAGTCGTTCGATTTCGACACCGGCACCGATTTTTCGACCGTGCGCGCCGGGGTGAACTACCTGATCGACGGCCACGGCGCCAACGTCAAGGTGGAGTACGCCAGCAAAAAGCCCTCGGGCGGTTCGGCGGTGAACACCGTGAGCGCGCAGCTCCAGATCCTGCTATGAGGCCTCCTCCTCTCTCCTCCCTGGGGGTCGCACCTGCGGCCCCATCTTTTCGATTGCAGGAGGTTTGACCCATGACCGAACCCCGTGAACAAGCGGTTCAGATCAGCTTTTTCAATCCCACCCAACCCTCGGTCAAAGCCGAAACCAAAGCGGCCAAGATTGTGGTCGCCTTGTGGGCGCTGATCGCCTACGGCATCCCCGTCTTGATTTGGCTCACCGGCGACGAGAAGGGCAATGGCCCTCTCGTGCAGGCCCATTTCCTTGGCTTCCCGCTGCATTACTGGCTGGTCGCCCAGTTCATCACCGTCAGTTTCATCCTGCTTTGCGCGTTGTTCGTGAAGCTGTGGAACGACAACGTCAAGGAATGAGGGGAGCCGCCATGAATTTTCAACGTAAAGCCGCCGCCCTGCTGGGTCTGGCATTGAGCCTCGTCGCCGCCCCCGTTTGGGCGGCGGGCGAAGAGCTGTTTCAAATCGAACAAGGCTTCAAGGCGATCCCGGCCGGGATCATGATCGGCTTCATCCTGCTGTATCTGGGGGTGGGCTGGATGATGCGGGTACGCGACACCGCCGGATATTGGGTGGCGGGGCGCAACATCGGCACCATCGGCAACGGTATGGCCATCGCCTCCGACTGGATGAGCGCCGCCTCCTTCATGGGGATGGCCGGTCTGCTCTACCTCAAGGGGTTCTTCGGGCTGGGCTACATCATCGGCTGGACCGGCGGCTATGTGCTGCTGCTGGCACTGGTCGCCAGCCAAATCCGCCGCTTCGGTAAATACACGGTGCCCGAGTTCTTGGGGGATCGCTTCGACAGCCACGCGGTGCGCATGATCGCCGCCCTGGTCACCGTCATCATCGCCATCACCTACGCCACCGCCCAGTTCAAGGGGATCGGCCTGATCTCGGGCTGGATCTTCGGCATGGGCTACGAGGGAAGTGTCTTCTTCGCCGCCGGGGTGGTGCTGGTGTACATGCTGATGTCGGGCCAGGCGGGGGTGACCCGCAACCAGCAGATTCAATACGTGGTGCTGATTACCGGTTTCTTGATTCCCCTGTGGCCGCTGCTGACCGCCGCCACCGGCGAGGCTGTGGTGCTGCCCCAGATCGAGTACGGCGCCATCGTTTCTCAGGTGGGGGCCGCGCATCCCGATTACATCCTTCCCTGGGCCAACGGCACCTTCTATCAGTTTGTGGCGCTCGCCTTCACCCTGATGGTGGGGACCGCCGGTCTGCCCCACATCATCGTGCGCTTCTACACCGTTAAAGACGAAAACGTCGCCCGCAAGTCGGTGGTGTGGGGGCTGTTCTTCATCGGTCTGCTGTATTGGTCGAGCCCCGCCTACGCGGCGTTGGGGCAGCTCTTCAACCCCGGCGGCGGCACGGCGGTCGCCGACGTCATCATCCTTTCGGCCCCCGAAAAGGCGGGGCTGGGTCTGTGGTTCATCGGCTACCTGGCCTCCGGAGCCCTGGCCGCCGGTCTGTCGACCGTGGCCGGATTGATGGTGGCGGGCGCCTCGGCGATGAGCCATGACATCTACGCCTCGGTCCTCAAGCCCCATTCGAGCGACCAGCAACGGCTCAAGGTGGCTCGGATCTTCACCGTGGTGATCGTCGCCATCGTGGTCTGGATCGCCATGAATCCCCCGGCCCTGATCGCCCAGATCGTCGCCATGGCCTTCGCCATCGCCGGCGCAACGATCTTTCCGACCTTGATCTTGGGGGTGTGGGACAGCAAGTCGAACAAGTACGGCGCTTTGTGGGGAATGTTGGTGGGGTTGATCGGGGCGGTCGGCGCCATGATCGGCTGGATGAACGAGGTCGAGTTCTTCGGCGCTTCGGGGGTCATGCCGGCCACCAGTTCAGCGCTGATTTTGGTACCGCTGGTCTTCCTGACCAACATCGTCGTCAGCCGCGCCATGGCCGGTTCGATCGAGAACAAGTCGATCCGTCAGGCCAACGATGTGCTGATGAAGATGCATGCTTTGAAATAACAAAGGGGGGGTCCGCTTTCGGGCGGACTCCCCTCCGTTGTCGTTGTAGGAGCGCCGCCCTCGGCGCGATTTCCACCCACCCTTTCATCCACCAGGAGGCCCCATGCCATCGTCCGCGACCCTCAATATCGCCCAACGCCGAGGCAAATGGTCGAACATCCTGGCCGGATTCGGGGTGGTCATCATGATTTTGGATATGTTCATGACCGGCGATTTCTTCCGGCACATCGGGGAGTTGATGATCGCCTCCCTGCTCTGCTTCGGGGGGGCGATTTACCTGGAGTTCTCGCGCCAGAGGATCCTCAAACATGGCCGCTGATCTTCCCGCCCCCGAACTGAGCCAGATGCTGGCCGAGGTCAAGGCGCTGGCCAGCCTGACCCCCGCCGAGATCGACCATCTGCTCCACCATGCCACCGCCATCCATCTGGACCGGGGACAAATCCTCTTTGCCAGCGGCGACCCTTACACCGGCAAGCTCTACCTGATTGTCGAGGGGGCGATGCACCTGTCGGGCTATCCCGGCAGCCAAGGGCGGATCTGCAATTTTGGCCCCGGCCACTTCGTCGGGCTGACCGCCTTTTTACATTCCGACCCCTACAATTCCACCGCCAGCGCCGACGAGCCGACCACCCTACTGGCCCTCGACGGCCCGGTCATGCAAACCCTGGAGGCGCGCCACCACGAGCTCAGCGCCGCCTTCAACCGGGTCATGGCGCTGCGGTTACGGGCGGCCAAACCGCTGCCCACCGAGGCCGACATCAGCGGCTCGGCCCTGGCGGCTCCGGCCCAACGGGTGATGCACACCCCGGTGCTGACCGCGTCGGGGAGCGCCACCCTGACCGAGGTGGCCCGGCAGATTGTTCGGGCAGGGGTCTCCTCGGCGGTCATCGTCGACGATGATGGCAAGGTCGTGGGGCTGCTGCGTGAGCAGGAGTTCACCCGGCTGGTGGCCGAGCACGGCGATCTGGGGACCCCCATCGGGGCGCTGCATCTGGCCAAAGCCCGCACCGTCGCCCCCCTCGATCCCTTATGGCGGGTACGCGATCTGCTCTATCGCCACCGGGCCGACCGGGTGGTGGTGGTCGAGGAGGGCAAGCCGGTCGGGATCATCACCGACGGCGACCTCTTCCGTTACCTTTCGACCCACATCGGCTCCCCCCTGACCGGCATCTCCGACGCCGTCTCTCTGGAGGATCTCAAGACCTTTTCCGAGCGTTTGCCGGGGTTTGCCTCCCACCAACGGCAGATTACCCGCCGCACCTCGGAGGTGCTGCTGGCGATCAGCAACTTCCACCGCGCCATTCAGGAGCGGGCGGTCGCGTTGACCCTTAACCGTTACGCTTTGGAACATGGCGCCGCCCCCCTCCCCTTTGCGGTGATCGTCATGGGTTCGGGGGGACGGCGGGAGATGCTGCTCGATCCCGATCAGGATCACGGCCTGATTTGGGACGATCCGAAAGACCCGACCCAAGCCGACCAAGCGGCCACCTGGTTCGGTGGCTTCGGACAGGCGCTGGCGGCGGCGCTCGAAACGGTCGGTTACAAGCGTTGCCCCGGCGGGGTCATGACCGACAACCCCGAGTTTCGCGGCTCGGTGTCGCAATGGGCCAAGCGGTTCCGGCAGTGGATCCACCACCCCGACAACATGGCGGCCCGCTGGTCCTCCATCGTCTTCGACCTGGCCCCCCTCTATGGCGAGGTGGCGCTGCTGGAGCCGCTACAGGCAATCTTGAACAACGAGGCGGCCAGCGCATCGGCCTTCCTCACCGCTCTGATGATGGACGACGCCCAATACAAGCCGCCGCTGGGATTCATGGGACGACTGATCACCAGCTCCGACAGCGAACACCGGGGGAGCGTCGATCTCAAGGCGGAGGGGACCCTGTTCGTGGTCGACGCGGCAAGGCTCTTCGCCATCCGGGCCGGCATTGCCGAACGCAACACCCACCGGCGGTTGCAACAGGTGGCCGCGCTTGGGATTCTCGACCGCGACGCGGTGGAGGCGGCGCTGGCCGCCTACGCCCTGCTGGTCGACACGATTTTGGCCCACCAACTGGCCCAGGTCGCCGAGGGGGTCGCCCCCGACAAGTTCGTCGACATCGGCCAGATGAGCCACCACCAGATCGACGCGCTCAAAGATGCACTGCGCACCGTGGGGCGATTGCAGGGGGTGATGCGGCGTGCGGTGACGCTCAGCCCGTTTTGAGCGTGTAAGGGGTGATCGGCGGGATCACCGGTGGATAAGCGCGGCGCATCCACCACCCACGATCCGGCGAAGGGACGGGGCGAATGCTCCCGCAACGATGGTTTTCCCCATGAAGGAGCCCTATGCCGAACCTGAAAGACCGTCTGGCCGCCTCCTTGATGCGCACCCTCAAGCGGCAACGGCTGGCCGCAGACCCCATCGCACTCCATGTGCAAAGGCTTTGCGCTCGGCTGCGCACGGTCGACCTGGGGACGGTCCCGGTTGAACAGGCCCCCTTCGTGGTCCTCGACACCGAGACTACGGGGCTCAATCCCGGCAAGGACCGGATCGTTTCGGTCGGGATGGTGAAGATGCGGTCGGGGGTGATCGGGCAGCGCTTCGAGGCGCTGGTCGATCCTCAAATTCCGATCCCGCTGTCGGCGGTCGAGATTCACGGCATCAGCGACGACATGGTGCGGGGGCAGCCGACCCTGCTGGAGCGGATCGTCGACATGCTCGATTTCATCGGGGCGTCGGTGGTGGTCGGCCACCACATCGGCTTCGACATCCGCTTCATCAACAAGGCGATGGTCGGCCACCTGGGGGCCCATTTTCCCTACCCGACCCTCGACACCATGCGGCTCGACCGGGCGTTGGCCCCTTGCGACGAGGTCGGAACCCTGGACGATGTGGCGGGGCGGTTGGGCATTGAGGTACACGGTCGCCACACCGCCCTGGGGGATGCCAAAGCAACCGCCTCAATCTTTTGGCGCTTGGCCGAACAGGCCCGGCAAAGCCGGGGGGTGACGACGGTCGAGGGGCTGTTTCGCTTGCAGCGGTTGGGGTAGAGGCGCAGGGAAGCGACCCAACATAACCGGCAACGGCATCGCCCCCAGATCAAGCACCGTTGTAGGAGGCGACCCCGTCGCCGAACCGATGGGGCCAGATTGTCGCACCGGGACACAACCGTTCGCGGTCGGGGACCGCTCCTACAAAAACAACGCTACCGATGTGGCTCCGCCACCTATTGTTCAGCAACAAAACCGGCAACGGCATCGCCCCCAGATCAAGCACCGTGTAGGAGGCGACCCCGTCGCCGAACCGATGGGGCCAAGTCGCACCGGGACACAACCGTTCGCGGTCGGGGACCGCTCCTACAAAAACAACGCTACCGATGTGGCTCCGCCACCCATTGTTCAGCAACAAAACCGGCAACGGCATCGCCCCCGGATCAAGCACCGTTGTAGGAGGCGACCCCGTCGCCGAACCGATGGGGCCAAGTTGTCGCACCGGGACACAACCGTTCGCGGTCGGGGACCGCTCCTACAAAAACAACGCTACCGATGTGGCCCCGCCACTCCGTGGCTCCGCCACCCATTGTTCATCAACAAGACCGGCAGCCTGCATCCGGCAACCGGCCCATCCACGGGAGACTGTCCATGAGCGAAACCATCGAATCGACCCTGACCGAAAACCGGGTCTTCCATCCTCCGGCCAACGTCGCCGACACCGCCGCCATCCCCAGCATGGCCCACTTCGAGGCGTTACGGGCCGCCGCCGAGTCCGACCACGAGGGGTTCTGGGCGGGGCTGGCGCGGGAGCACCTCGACTGGACCACCCCCTTCACCAAAACCCTCAACGACAGCAATCCCCCCTTCTACAAGTGGTTCGAAGATGGGCGGCTCAACGTCGCCCAGAACTGCGTCGACCGTCACCTGAAGAGCTGGCGCAAGAACAAGGCGGCGATCATCTGGGAGGGGGAGCCGGGGGACAGCCGGGTCATCACCTATCAAGAGCTCTACCTTGAGGTGAACAAGCTGGCCAACGTCATGAAGCAAGATTTCGGGCTCAAGAAGGGGGATCGGGTCGTCCTCTACATGCCCATGGTCCCCGAGGCGGCGGTCGCCATGCTCGCCTGCGCCCGCATCGGCGCCATTCACTCGGTGGTCTTCGGCGGCTTCTCGGCCGAGGCGCTCAAGGACCGCATCGAGGATGCGGCGGCCAAACTGGTCATCACCGCCGACGGCGGCTGGCGGCGCGAGAAGATTGTCCCCCTGAAGGAGGCGACCGACGAGGCGCTGTCTCATGGCTGCCCCAGCGTTGAGCACGTTCTGGTGGTGCGCCGCACCGGCCAGCATGTGCACATGAAAGCCGGACGCGACGTCTGGTGGGAGGACACCGTCCCCGACGGCGATTACCACTGCGCCCCCGAACCGGTCGAATCGGAACACCCGCTGTTCATCCTCTATACCTCGGGTTCGACCGGCAAACCCAAGGGGGTGGTCCACTCCTCGGCGGGCTATCTGCTCTGGGGGATCATGACCATGAAGTGGGTCTTCGATCTTAAAGAGGAGGACACCTTCTGGTGCACCGCCGACGTCGGCTGGATCACCGGCCACACCTACGTCGTCTACGGGGCGCTGGCGGCGGGCGCCACCACCGTGATGTACGAAGGGGCTCCCACCACCCCCCACGCCGGACGGCTCTGGGAGATCTGCGAAAAACACGCGGTCAACACCTTCTACACCGCCCCCACCGCCATCCGCGCCTTGGTCCGCTTGGGGGATGAGTGGCCCAACAAGTATGACCTGAGCCACCTGCGCATCCTGGGCACCGTCGGCGAGCCGATCAACCCCGAGGCCTGGATGTGGTACTACCGCACCATCGGCAAGGAGAACTGCCCCATCGTCGATACCTACTGGCAGACCGAAACCGGCGGCCACATGATCGCCCCGCTGCCGGGGGCCACCCCGATCAAACCGGGATCGGCCACCAACCCCCTGCCGGGGATCGACGCCGCCATCGTCGACGGCGAGGGCAACCCGGTCGAGAGGGGGCAGGGGGGGCTGCTGGTGGTGCGCAAACCCTGGCCCTCGATGCTGCGCACCGTGTGGGGCGACGATCAGCGTTTCGTCGACACCTATTGGGCCAAATTCAAGGATCAAGGGAAGATGTATTACTTCGCCGGCGACGGAGCCCGCACCGACGACGATGGCTATTTCTGGATCATGGGGCGGGTCGACGACGTCATTAACGTCTCGGGCCACCGCTTGGGGACGATGGAGATCGAATCGGCCCTGGTCAGTCATCCCCTGGTCGCCGAGGCCGCCGTGGTCGGTCGCCCCGACGAGATCAAGGGGGAAGGGATCTTCGCCTTCGTGGTCCTCAAGGGTGGACGCGACGAGTTCCACCGCGACGAACTGGTGCGGGAATTGAGGGAACACGTCGCCAAGGAGATCGGCGCCCTGGCCAAGCCCGACGAGATCCGTTTTGCCGACAACCTGCCCAAAACCCGCTCCGGCAAAATCATGCGCCGCCTGCTGCGCGATATTGCGGCGGGAAGAGAGATCACCTCGGATACCTCGACCTTGGAGGATCAGAAGATTTTGGAGCAGTTAAGGGGGGAGGATTGAAACGGTTGGATTGAATGAGGTTGGAATGAAAAAGGGGGGCTCAGGCCCCCCTTTTTTTTTATATGTACGCTGCGATGCTGGACGGAGCCAGACCCACAAATTGGCTTCAAACCTTTGTTTCGAACGCCCGATCCAGCCGATCCAACACATCCAACCCCTTCTCGACCGATCCTTTTGCCGCCATGGCGCGGAACCGCGTTTCGGCATCGAACTCGGCAATGGCCTGGGTCGAAAGCTCCTCCATCAACTTGTTGACGCTGATATGTCTGCGTTGAGCCAGCGCTTTAAGTCGCATGTGTTTGTCGTCGGGCAGCCGCACGGTCAGGGTTGCCATGGTTCACCTCCCTTCAAGATCTGCTCGGGTGTGACGATAGCGATGTCGGGAAATCGCAGTTGAGCATTACGGAAGTCTTTTACGTTGTTGGTCACGATCCACCTCGCGTTTCCAGCGGTGGCCAGTTCAAGAACGTGATTGTCGCCCTCGTCGGACAAATTCGGTCGCCACAGGTAGAAGATCGCAATCCATTCGCTCACGGCGCAAAACGCTTCAAGCAGGTCGATCACGTCCTCTTTCGGGACCGGGCACCGTGCCAAGGTGGTATCTCGGGTCGCGACATCCAGGTATTCAGAAAACAAGGCGTTGCCCAACAGCGGTTGGTACCGCCCCAGCAGGCAGCGACGCAGGATTTCCCGATTGGGCCCGTGGGCACTCATCAGAGCGGAAGTCAGCACACTTGTGTCCACAACGATGCGCGGTTTCATGGCGGAATGATGGCACATGCGCCATCAAGTTCAATCATCGCTGCGTGGGAAGGGGGCCAACCTTGAACGAACCGGCCTCAAGAGAACCGACCCCCGCCCCGACGAGATCAAGGGGGAAGAGATCTTCGCCTTCGTGGTCCTCAAGGGGGGACGCGACGAGTTCCACCGCGACGAACTGGTGCGGGAATTGAGGGCACACGTCGCCAAGGAGATCGGCGCCCTGGCCAAGCCCGACGAGATTCGCTTTGCCGACAACCTGCCCAAAACCCGCTCCGGCAAGATCATGCGCCGCCTGTTGCGCGATATTGCGGCGGGAAGGGAGATCACCACCGATACCTCGACCTTGGAGGATCAGAAGATCTTGGAGCAGTTGCGGGGGGAGGAGTGAACGGGGGGTGTTGATTGGAAGTAAGACAGATTGGAAGTAAGACAAAAAAGGGGGGCCGATTGGCCCCCTTTTTTATTGATGCGGCGCTGCAACGTCAGGAGGCGTTGTACTGCCAACCGTTACCCGCAGTCCATTCGGTAAAACCGGGGATTTTCCCACCCTCACTGCGCTCGTTGACCTCCAGGTCGACGATGGTGGGGGAGGCGTCGGGAAGCCGTTGGGCGGTTTCGGGGGTTGAGGAGGTGGCATGGGTGGAACGCTCCTGAAGGGGGGACGATGGGGCAGCGCCCCACGGGATGGGTGTGCCGCACACTTCTACCCCCCCCATTCAGCGATGTCAGGCACGGTTTCAACCCTTTATCCCTCTCCCCCTTGCTGCCCCCCTACCCGGCGAGGGTCTTCCCCTCCCCCTTACGCCTCGGCGTACCATGCCGACCCCATTTGGGAGGCGCTGATTGAAAACCGCAGTTCCGACCTCCTCGACGCCAACCCCTACCGTTACGGACCGGTTCAAGGCGATGGTCCGTTGGTGAACAAGGCTCACCGCACCCGGTAGTGACTGTCTTCAATCACCCGGCAAAAATGGGCGAACAGCTCCGGGTCGTGTTTTCCCCCCTGCTCGACCGCCATGATGCCCATGATGGTCTCGTGCGCCTGCTGGGGTTGATAGACGCGTGTCGTCGCCATGGCGTCGTAGCTGTCGGCGATGCCTAAAATCCGGGCCGCCATGGGAATCTCGTCGGCCATCAAACCGTCGGGGTAACCGCCGCCATCAAAATGCTCGTGGTGGTGGCGAATCACCTTGCCCACCGCCTCCACCCCTTCGAGCCCGGTCGCGAGCAAGATCTGCTCGCCACGAACGCTGTGACTCTTCATCAACGCCCATTCCTCATCCTCCAAGCGGCCCGCCTTGAGCAACACCCGGTCGGGAATGCCGATCTTGCCGATGTCGTGGAACGAGGCGGCGATGCGCAGCAGCAGCATGTCGGCAGTGGGGATTGCGGCGCTACGTCCCAGCTCCAGCGCCAATTCCACCACCCGGTCGCAGTGCAGCCGGGTATAGGGATCGCGCTGTTTGAGCGCTTCGGCCAAGCCATGGGTGTATTGGTGCAGGATCTCGAAAGCCTCTTTCACTGCGTGCTCCTTCATCACGGTGCATCCGGATTACACCGGGGCATCGGCCATGGCCCTTTTGATCCAACCGAAGAAAAAGGTCCGGTTGTTGGGGCTGTTTTCGCTGATTTGGATGTAACGGTCGATTTTGTTCAAGGCGAACAGGGCCAAAAAGGTGCGGGGATCGGTGCCGTTGATCGCCGCCACGCTGTTGGGGCCGATCGCCCCATCCACCGCCGCACCCGCCGCCTTTTGTGCCAACCGGGCGCTGGTGCCGACGCCGGCATTGACCGCAAAGTCGAAGATCGAGGCGGCGACCTGCTGGTCGGCGATGGCGTCGCCGCGCACCCGATCCCAAAACTCCCCCTTATAGAAGGCGGCGATCTGCTCCTGCAACAGGGCGTTGCCATCGAGGCCGCCGGGAAAGCCGGGGGCCGACTTGGCTTGGTCGATCAACCCCCATCCGCCCCACGTGGGGAAATTCTTGCGGGAAATCCCCCGGCAGGTCTCGCCCCCCGCATCGTGCGGGTCGTCCACATAGCCACCCTCGTTGCCCAGTGTGGCTGCCAATGCCTGCGCAAACTCGGCCATCGCCCCCTCCTCCTGATGATCTCGCCCCCATGGACTGCCTGCGAATGAAACTCATTGGGACATAAAAGCACAGGAGCATCAAGAATCGGCCTGCCAGCGCATCCTCTCCGCCCTGCGGAACACCCCACTGTGGCCGGTTTTAGGGAAACGCCGAATAAAAGGCCTCCTGCCTTTTTTCAGCCGCGTTGCGCAAAAAACCCGAAGTCGATGCCTTGAGGCTGCGGGTTTTTGCTGCGCTGTCATTTCGGTCACTTGCGGCCGGGGTGCGCACGTTTCCGGCTCTTGCCGGGCATCTTTGCCGGTTTTTAGTGATGCCCTTGCGCTTGCGCCCCCGGTTCATGAGCTTGCTTACCATAATCTTGGCGAGCATGATCCCGCCCCATGAAATCCACCCCTGACCTCTCGCGCTCCCTCGGTTTTTTGCTGGCCGACGCCACCCGCCTGTTCCGCAAACGGTTTGACCAACGGGCCCAAGCGCTGGGGATGACGCGTGCCCAATGGCAGGTGATCGTCCATCTCTACCGCTGCGAAGGGATCACCCAAAAGGCGCTGTCCGAGCTGTTGGAGATCGAGCCGATCACCCTGGCCCGCCACATCGACCGGTTGGAGGGGGCCGGCTGGGTCGAGCGCCGTCCCCACCCTGGCGACCGGCGGGCCAACCTGCTCTTTCTCACCGACAAGGTCGCCCCCATCTTCGCCCAGATGCAATCGGTCGCCGCCGAAGTCCGGGCCGAGGTCACCGCGGGAATGTCCCCCGAACAGATCGAAACGTTGCTCGACACCCTGACCCTGATGAAGAACAACCTCCAGCGCGTGCAACCCACCCCCTGCTGCGTTGCCGACGAGCAAGGATCCTCCAAGCCATGAGCGCCCCCAAGCCGGAGCCACCCCACCCGACGCAGCGATCCCCCCGCAAAAAAAGGGGCTGCGCCGCGTTTTGATGCTCGGAGTGCCGCTGCTGCTCGCCCTGTTCGGCGCCCGCCTCTACTTCGAGGCGATGAGCACCATTACCACCGACGATGCCTACCTCAAGGCGGACCGGGTCTTCGTCTCGACCGACATCGACGGTCGGGTCGACGCGGTTTTGGTGGGGGAGCACGACCGGGTCGAGCAGGGGCAGTTGCTGCTGACCTTGAGCGAAACCTCGCTGCGCATTGCGGTGCGCGAGGCTCAGGCTCGACTGAATTCGGTGCGCGACACGGTGACCGCCCTTAAAGCCTACTACCACCGCATCGAGGCCGACCTGGAGCGGGCCCGGGCCGATCTGGCCTTCTTCGAACGGGAGTTCGAGCGGCGCAAACCTCTGGCCAGCAGCCAGGCTTTGGCCGCCTCGTCGCTTGACGAGGCGCGTCACAACGTGGACGGAGCCAAATCTAAGGTTTCGGCTTTGCAGCAGGATTTGGCCCGCATCCGCGCCCAGATGGGGATCGTCCCCGATCAAGCGGTTGAAAACAGCCCGCTGTATCGGCAGGCCCAGGCGACGCTCGACCACGCCATGCTGAACCTGAGCCACGCCAAGATCTTCGCCCCCATGAGCGGCGAGGTTGGTCCCCTCCCGGTGCAACCGGGGGGATATGTCAAAACCGGGGAGCGCCTCTTCGCTCTGGTGTCGCCCCAGCACTATGTTGAGGCCAACCTGAAAGAGACTCAGCTGGAGCGGCTGAAGATCGGCCAAGAGGCGCAGATCGAAATCGACGCCTACCCCAGCCACATCTGGAGGGCCAAGGTCGCCAGCGTCAGCCCCGCCACCGGTGCCGAGTTCTCATTGCTCCCCTCGCAAAACGCCAGCGGCAACTGGGTCAAGGTGGTGCAGCGGGTGCCGGTTCGCCTGGAGCTTGAGGCTAACCCCAACGCCCCCACGCTGCGGGCCGGTCTGAGCGTCAACGTGACCATCCATACCGACGCGCCATGAACGCAGCCGCCGTCGAGCGGATGGGTGAAAAGCAGCATCGTGGCCTGATTGCGGCGGCAGTGATGCTGGCGACCATCCTGGTCATCCTCGACACCACCATTGTCAACGTGGCGCTGCCCCACATGATGGGGACGTTGTCGGCCACCCAGGATCAGATCGCCTGGGTGCTGACTTCGTACATCGTCGCCTCGGCGGTGATGATCCCCCCCACCGGCTGGATGGCGATGAAGATCGGGCGCAAGCGGCTCTTTCTCATCGCCGTGGCGCTGTTCACCCTGGCCTCGGTCGCCTGCGGTTTGGCCACCAACCTGCCCGAAATCGTCCTCTTCCGCATTATTCAGGGGATCGCCGGGGCGCCTTTGGTGCCGCTGTCGCAGGCGATCCTCTTCGACACCTACCCCAAAGAAAAACATGGCCAAGCGATGGCGATGTTCGGGGTCGGGGTGATGGTGGGGCCGATTCTGGGGCCGACCCTGGGGGGGTACATCACCGAGTGGCTCGAATGGCAGTGGGTCTTTTTCATCAACCTCCCCTTTGGATTGCTGGCGCTGTTCCTCATCGCCACTTTCGTCCCCGAAACCCCCAAGGGGGATCGCCCCTTCGACCGCTTCGGCTTTTTAACCTTGAGCCTGGGGATCGCCAGCCTGCAGCTGATGCTCGACCGGGGGCAGGGGCACGACTGGCTGAGCTCCAACGAGATTTTGACCGAGGCGATTTTAGCGGGGATGGGTTTTTATCTGTTTGCCGTCCACTCAATGACGACCCGGAACCCGTTCATTTCCCCGGTGCTGTTCTCCGACCGCAACTTCCTGACCGGGATGACCTTCATGTTCATCATGGGGGTGGTGTTGCTGGCGACCATGGCCCTGCTCCCCCCCTACCTGATGAACCTGATGCACTACCCGGTGGTGGATACGGGGCTGGTGATGGTGCCGCGGGGGCTGGGCTCGATGTTCTCGATGGCGCTGGTAGGCCGTTTGGTCGGCAAATACGACCCGCGCATCTTGATCGCCATCGGCTTTGGCTTCGTCTCGGAGTCGCTGTGGGAGATGTCGTATTTCAACCTTGAGATCGGCATGGGGCCGCTCATCTGGACCGGGGTGGTGCAGGGTTTGGGGCTGGGATTCATCTTCGTGCCGCTGCAAACCATCGCCTTCGCCACCCTGCCGCCACCGCTGCGGACCGAAGCGGCGGGGCTGTTCAACCTGATTCGGAACATCGGATCGAGCATCGGGATTTCGATCATCATGGTGGTCTTCAGTCGTAGCGTGCAGATCAACCACGCCGAGCTCGGCGCCTTCGTCACCCCCTTCAACCCCCTGGCCCAAGCCCCCCTGCTCCCCCCCCCGTGGGGCATCGATTCCCCCGCGGGGCTGGCGATGATCGACCTAGAGATCAACCGTCAGGCTGCGATGATCGGCTACACCAACGACTTTCTGCTGATGGGGGTGCTGACGGTGGCGGTGATGCCGCTGCTGCTGTTGATGAAGAGACCGGAGGGGGTGGGGGCAAGACGCCCTTAACACATCGACATCGGGGCGCGGAAGGAACTCCATCGCCCCTGGCCCTTCGCTCTTGGTGCAGATAAATTCAAACTTGTATTAATTCGAATTCGTATTAATCTAGTCCCCTCTTTATTCACCTGAAAGGAGGCGGGTATGACCCTTTGCTTAGGCAACATCGCCACCGGCGAAGACTTCTTCGACCGGGAGGCCGAGCTGGACGACCTCTGGTCGGCACTCCAGAAAAACCATGTCGCCCTGACCGGACCACGCCGCCTGGGCAAATCGTCGATCCTCAAGCGGATGACGGAGCAGGCGACCGACCATGGCCTGCTGGCCGGATATGTCGATCTGCAAGGGATCGACCGGGTCGCCCGCCTCATCGACCGGCTCGACCGGGCTTTTCCCGAGGCTTCGATCCAACGGCATCTTGCCGACTGGCGCGACCAGGCCACCACCTGGGTTCAACGCCACATCCACAAAGTCGGGGTTGCGGGGGTATCTCTCGAACTCAATCCCAACGCCGCCACCCCCTGGCAATCCGCCGCCAACCGCGTTCAACACCGTCTCGCCCCCCAACCGCTGCTGATCCTCATCGACGAATTCACCGTCTTTCTCGACAGACTCATCACACACGATCTCCACGAGGCAGCGCTGACGCTGGGCTGGTTGCGCTCCTGGCGGCAGCAGTCGGGGCTCGCTTGCCGCTTTGTCTTCACCGGCTCCATCGGGCTGGCTGAACTGCTCGAACGTCACCGCCTGACCACCTTAATGAACGACTGCTACGACTATGTTTTGCAGCCCTTCACCCGCCGCTCGGCCCTGGCTATGGCGGCGACTTTTTCGAGCCGCGAGGGATGGCAAGCCACAACCGCCACCCTCGACCACCTCTGCGACCGCACCGGCTGGCTTTCCCCCTACTACCTAAACCTGCTGCTCGACGAGGCGATGAAAGCCGGTCTGCGCCGTCTCGACCACAAGGGGGTATTGAATTCCGACGACATCGAGCTTGGTTACGGCGAGCTGGCCGGCAAACGCTCCTGTTTCGTGCACTGGTACCAGCGCCTGCTCGATCTGCCGCAACCCCGCCGCGACTTCGTCTTGGCGGTGCTGCGCTACGCCGCCAACAGCGATGCCGGGGTGACCCGCCCCCAACTGGGGGCCCGTCTGGGCCGTCTCGAAGCCGATCCCGACCGGCGCGAAACTCGGCTGGAGGAGACCCTGATCTACCTTGAAGAACAGGGCTATCTCGGTCAAAACGGGGGGCGATATGCCTTTCTTTCGTTTTTGCTGCGCGACTACTGGAAGGCCAACCATGGCTGACGCCCCCCTCAACGCCGCCCTTAAATACAACCCCCACCTTTGGGGCGACGACGAATTGCGGGCGATCTTCGTCGCCCGCGGGCGCGAACTCCAAGAGCTGACCGAGGCGCTGCAAGACACCCCCCCCACCAAGGTGCCGCAACACCGGCTCGTCGTCGGGCCGCGCGGCATGGGCAAATCGACCCTATTGCAACGCTTGGCGCTGGCGGTGCGCGACGATCCCAACCTGAGCGCCCACTGGCTCCCCCTCATCTTCCCCGAGGAGCAATACACGGTGCGGGGACTCGACGACCTGTGGCGCAACACCCTCGACGCCCTGGCCGACGCCCTGGAACGTGAAGGGGGCGCGGCGGACGAGCTTGCCCTGTTCGACGCCCAAATCGCGGCGCTCGCCCCTCTGGAATCCGAACAGCGCGAGGAGCTGGCGCTGGCCATGTTGACCGACTGGATCGGCTCGCACCGGCGGGGGTTGCTGCTGCTGATCGACAGCAGCGACCTGCTGCTGGGCAACCTGGCGGCGGGGGAAAAAAGCGGCAAAAAGGACGGCTCGGCCACCGTGCTCTGGCGGCTGCGCAACACCCTGTCGCACCAACCGGGGCTGTTCTGGATCGGCGCCAGCTACGAACACCTGGAGCTCCACGCCCAGTACCAGCATGCCTTCCACGACTTTTTCCACCCCCTCGAACTGCGTTCGTTGAACGCTGAGGAGATGCGCGCCGCGATCCTGGCCCTGGCCCGCAGCTTCGGGGCGGGGCGGGGATGGGTCGGCGCCGAGGCCGAGGCCGAGATGCGCCGCACCCTGGACGACAAGCCGGAGCGGCTCCAGTCGCTGCGCATCCTCTCGGGCGGCAACCCCCGCACCACAACCATGCTGTACGAGATGTTCGCCGCTGGAGGGGAAGACGACGTGCAGGCCGACCTGCACCGCCTGCTCGACCTAATGACCCCCCTCTACAAGGCCCGAATGGAGGCGCTGTCCGAACAACCGCGCAAACTGCTGGCCCACCTGATGGAGCACTGGGATCCGGTCGGAGTAAAAGAGCTGGCCGCGTCCTCCCACATCCCCCCCACCACCATCACCCCGCAACTGGCCCGCCTCGAAAAGGAGGGTTTGATCGAGAAAGCCCAACTTGCCTCTAAGGCGGGCAAACGCTTCGGTTACCAGGTGGCGGAGCGGTTTTTCAACATCTGGTACCTGATGCGCCACGGCTCGCGCCGGGTGCGGCAACGTCTGGGCTGGCTGATCGCCTTCATGCGGTTGTGGTACGGCAAGCAAGAGCTGACCGACCTCGCCGCCCTGCTCGCCCGCCGCCATGCGGCGGGGGAGCTCGATTCCCAGGCGCAGCTGGAATATTCGTTGGCGGTCGCCTCGGCCTTGGGGGGGGAAGAGGGGTTGGGGCTGGAGTGGCGCGTTTTTGCCACCGCCCGGCAGCGGCTGGAAAAGATATTGCCCGACCTTTTTGACTTGGCCGGGCAGGACCGCCATTTCGTCGATGCCGACGATTACTTGCGGCGACTGGAGGCACTAAAAACCAAGCTGCGGCAATGCCCCCACCCGCAAAACGAGGAGGAGATGGAGCGGTGGGTCGAGGGGGTGGCGGGATGTATTGGGTTGTCGCTGGAAGACAAGGAGGCGATTGCAGAAAGAACAGCCGGAGCCCCCCCTGAAGAGATGGCATCACCGACGATCCATGAAGCCCAAACAACACCCTATGCCTCACCGGATCCCTCTTTCGAGACCAAGATTTCTGTCTGCTCAGTACCTGATGAAGGCACCACGGGGGTTTCCAGGTCGCACTACCAGGCCATTCTCGAAAACGTCGAGGAGGACTGGATGTGGACATCCCCTGATCCCTTCTCGAAAAAACGGCGCAACGGCATGCCAACCGTGCAAAAAGCTGTTTTTCAAGGGAATTTCTTTCCAGATCTTCCCAATAGTCAAACTGCATTTATGCAAATGGAACATTGCTTCGGCAACGACCCCGATGCCTATTTAGTCGCCTTAGACTGCTTTCGTACCAATAGAATTTTTGGCGAAAGAACATCCCACCCATCCCAACAACCCTGGAAAGAAAAAGCTATCCGCAAAGCAATTTCTCTCAACCCAGATGATGTATACCTATGGACAGAGCTAGGTGTTTGTTTGGTACGTGGGCAGGAGGCGGAAGAAGCATTCAAGAAAGCTTTTTCGCTCGATAAAAGCAACGGATACCTCTTATTGAGGCTGGCCGACCTCCAAGCCCTGTCCGGTAAAAAACAAGAGGCTACTCAAAATTATAGGGGTTGGTTGAATATTCCCGGCTCCAATCCAGATGACCCATCCGAAGCGATCAATTTGGTTAAAATTCATCTGTGGCTTGGCAATCGGGATTTTGCCACTCGATCCTTGGAGTCTCTGGTACAGACGTGCATGACGAGACAAAGGACCTCGTTTTTCCAAGAAAATCTGTCGCTGCACTGCCATGGCTTTGGCCTTGGCCCTGCCCTCGCCGACCTCATGACCGAAAGCCCCCACGCCGATTTCCTGCAACCCTTCATTCTGGCGTTGCGGGCGGCAGCAAGTGGGCAACCCCCGGTGGGGGCGGCGCCCGAGGTTTTGGCGCTTGCCGAAGAGGTTTTGAAGAGGCTGCACCGCTGAGGGTTTTGGCGGGCGAGTCCAACCAGGTCGATGTGACTGCCAAAACCAACCCTCACCCCTTCATCCCCCTCCACGCCGTCATCGCCCTCACCCGCGCCGCCCAGTGCTCCACGATGGGGGCTGGGTAATCCTCCCCCAACACCACCCCCGCCTGCCGCAACACCGTTTCGGGCGCCTCCCACGGGGCATGGATCCACTGCGTCGGAAGCTCGCGCAATTCCGGCAGCCAGCGCTTCAGGTAGACCCCCCCGGCATCGAAGCGGCGCGACTGAGTCACCGGGTTGAAGATACGAAAGAAGGGTTGCGATTCGCTCCCGGTCCCGGCCACCCACTGCCAATTCAAGACGTTGCTGGGCAGGTCGGCATCCACCAGGGTCTGGGCGAACCAGTTCATTCCCTCGCGCCAGTCGATCAGTAGGTGTTTGACCAAAAACGAGGCGGTCACCATCCGCACCCGGTTGTGCATCCAGCCGCTGGACCAGGCTTCGCGCATTCCAGCATCGACCAGGGGGTAGCCGGTGGCGCCGCGTCGCCAGGCGTCCAAACCCTCGGGATCGTGCCGCCAGGGGAAGCGATGAAGACGGGGATCCTGAGATTGCCCCAGCGCGTGAGGGAAGTGGTACAGCCAGTACTGCCCGAACGCCCTCCACCCCAGCTCGCTGCGAAACCGCTCACCCCCCTCCCCGGCGATCCCCCGCAAGTCCCACCACAACTGCCTCAGGGTGATCTCGCCGAAATGCAGGTGGGGCGACAGGTGCGAGGTCGCCTGCTCGCCGGGGTGATCCCGCCACTGGGCATACCCCTCGATCCGCTCGGCCAAAAACCGCCGCCACAATTGATGCGCCCCCGCCTCCCCCGGCTGCCACTGCGCCGCCAACCCCGAGGCCCAAAAGGGGGACTCTCCCAATCCCACCTGCACCGCCGTCTCAGATTCGGGCCACTGCTGGGGAGCCGGAATCGTTTCGGGAATCGGCAACGGCGCCACCGCCGGGTCGGCTTCTTGCCGCCAGCGCTTGAAGAAGGGGGCAAAACGTCGGTAGGGATCGCCCCCTTGGGTGTGGATCTGCTGGGCGTCAACCAAACCGTCGTAGGGAAAGCAGCGGGCCTCGACCCCCAGCGAGGCGCATTGCGCCAGCCAGCGACCATCCCGCTCCCGGCCCGGAGGATCAAATCCCCCATTCCAATAGAGCGCCTTGGCCTTGGTTGCAGCAATCACCGAACGTAGCGCCTCCCCCTCGGGGCCACGGCGCACGATCAAGCGTGACCCCCGCGCCCGCAGCGACTCATCCAAACGCAGAAGCGACTGCCCCAACCACCACAGGCTCGCCCCCTCGGGGGCAAAGGGGGCCTCCTCTTCGGGGGACCACACATAGAGCGGAACCACCGGCACGCCGCCCGCCAGCGCCTCGCTCAAGGCGGGGTTGTCGCCCAAGCGCAGGTCGTAACCGAATCCAACAACGATGGGGGGAATAGGCATGATCGCTCCTCACTGCTCGGACCCCGTTCGACGCCACCTTGAGAACGATGTTCAACCCGATCAATCCCCTTTGTCGGGTCATTGGTTTTTATGAATCCCCAAGGGGTTAGCCCTTCCTAAACTGGCGGGCGGGGCGATGGATGCACTGCACTTATCCACCACAAACCGCGACAACCACAAAACAAACAAGAGGAGGGGAAGATGTTGCGACGTATGACCATGCTGGTACTGGCTGTGATGGCCCTGCCCTGGGCGGCCCAGGCCGGGGATGAGCTGTCCCCCTATTTGGCGCTGGGCAACTTAAGCGCCCCCATCGAACAGGCTGCCGACCAGGTCGCCGCCGCAGCGCAGGGGGCAGGGCTGACCGTGGTGGGGCGGTACCACCCCGGTGGCGACGCCGCGCTTGAGGTCGTGGTGGTCACCGCCCCCGCCTGGCAACAGGTTGCCAAAAACGATCCCCTGCGCGGTTTTGCAGCCGTGCTGAAGGTGGGCCTCAAGGCGCAGGGTGAAAAAATCGCCGTCTCGGCCCTGAACCCCGAATACCTGATGCGGGCCTACCTACAAGAGGATTTCGCCGCCCAAAGCCAGGCAGTCGCTAAACCAGGGCAGGCGTTGGTTCACGCCTTGAGCGATTTAACCGGCGCCGGAGCCCAACCCTTTGGCGGCGCGGTCGACAATGACGATCTGGCCGATTACCACTACATGTTCGCCATGCCCTACTTCGAAGATGTGGTCGATCTGGCCACCTTCCCCAGTCTGCGTCAGGGGATCGAGACGGTGCGCCGCAATCTGGCCGCCGGATCGGGCAAAACCCAAACGGTCTTCGAGGTGGCTCTCCCCGACGGAGGGGCCCTCTTCGGGGTTGGGCTGCTTGATCCCGAGGCGGGGGAGTCCCACTTCCTGCCGATCATCGGCAGCGACCATGTCGCCGCCATGCCCTACGACCTGTTGGTCACCCAATACAAGGGCAAGGCGCGGGCGCTGATGCTGCATGGCCTGTGAGCGGACGGCAAGTTTAGGAACAAACCCGGAAGAAGGCGGAAGAGGCAGGAAGAGCCCGGAAACATTGGGCTTCGTTGGGGTTGAAGGTGGAGGTAGGTGGTTGCGAACAAAACGTCAAAAACCCAAAAAAAAAAAAACGGCCCTTAAGTTTGCGAACGAACGTCGCCCCCGTGAAGGAGGTTCAAGGAGCCTTCAAAAGACGATCCAGGAGAGAGGAAAGCAGGGCACGGTCTTCGGGGGTGGCGGTGCGGTAGCGAGCGAGGAAAACGGACTCCTCCTCGGTGGACGCCCCCACCAGGTAATCCAGAGAGGTTCCCGCCACGGCGGAGGCAGCCAGGAGGTAGTCGATGGGGGGATTGGCCTCACCAGCCAGGATGGGGTGCCATTTTTCGGCAGGGATGTGGGTGAGCCGGGCAAACTCATCGAGGCCGACTAAATCCACAATTCCACGTAGTTTATTGAACAGCACGCCCCCACCACGCAGCACCGATAAAAACACCTCACGGTCATCGACCCCGCGCATCAAATCGGCCTGCCACATTGGCCCCGTTCCTGTGAGCAGCCATTCCGTGTTGACACCTACCCCCGCTAAGGCAGAAGCAGCCTTTGCGCCGAGCATACTGGTCCCCCTCTCATAATTCTTGAGAGTTTGGAGCGGGATGCCCGTGTGAAGAGCGAAATCCTTAAGTGTCATGTCCACAGTTTTACGCACCTCGCGCACCCGCGCTCCTAACTCTTTCTTACGTGCTACAACCTCTGCATCCGTAGTCATTTTTCCCCCAAAGGTGCCAACCAAGGTACCAACCAAAAGGTGCCAACCGTCGACAAGGTACCAACTTCTTTATTTTTCAATGTGTTGCGCTATGTTTTTTCGGATTATCGGTTGGCACCTTGGTTGGCACCTAGGTTGGCACCTTGCAAGTCTTATGGTCCACAAATGGACCATAAGACTTGCAAATGGTCCACTTGTGGACCTATCCTCCGGTCATGAGCCAAAAACCATCCACATCTGGCACCACCACCTGCGCCAACGACTGGCACAGGGCCGAGATTGTCTGCGCGCTGCGTCTGCGCGGCTGGAGCTTGCGCAGGTTGTCGGCCGAGCAAGGGTACAAACCCGGCGTCCTTAAGGGGGCACTCGACCGCCCGTGGCCGAAAGGGCAGCAGATCATCGCCGAAGCCCTCGGCGTCGATCCGGCGTCGATCTGGCCAAGCAGGTATTCAACTGCGTCGGGACAGAGCGGCCTAGGGGTGCGTCTCAAGACGGCCATTGCACAGCTTGGCATGACCAGAATCGAGTTTGCGGACCGCACGGCCATCCCCATTCGGACCCTGGCTAGTTATATCGCCGGGAGAAGGAAACCTGGGGCCGACGCCTTGGCCTCTATTGCAGCCCAAGGCGTCAACCTCAACTGGCTACTCACGGGTGCAGGGCCAATGTGGCAGGACGAGGGGCGGAAATGACACCCGTCGAATGGTTCAGCCTGGCAGAAATCGCCGCAGCCGCCGGGGTATCAAAGCAGGCGGTAGCCAGGAGGGCGAGGGATTGGCCCTCCAGGGAAGTCCGCATGAATGGCGGCATCGCTAAGCAGTACAACATCGAATCGATAGCCTCGGGGGGGTATTCCTCCGCGTTGAAACAGTTGCTCCCTGCCGCCCCAACGCCCCCATCCCCAGAAAACCCCACCCCCGACAGCGAACGCTCTTCCCACCTTTGGCGGTGGGCGTGGACCAAATCGCAAAAACACCGCGACATCGGCCAGAACAAAGCGATGTGCCTTTTTAAATTGCGCGACCTGCTCGACGCGAAAATTCCCGTGCGCGAGGCGCTGGAAACAGTGGCCCAGGAATGGGCCATACCTGCCGCCACGATACGCGGTTGGTATTACGGCACCAGCCAACACCCAGGAGTGCGCGAGCACCCCAAAAGCGATTGGGCGGCGCTGATGATCCCCGGCTGGAGCGTGCAGCACGAGCGTAAAGAAATTCCCCCGGCTGCGTGGGATTACTTTCTGGCCCTGTATTTAACCCACGACGGGGACACCGTCGCCGAATGTTACCGCCGCACGGACGAAGCGGCCAAGCAGCACGGGTGGGGCGACTTGCCCGCGCTGCGCACCTTTCACAAACGGGTGCAGAGCGACATTAAGGAGTCCACCCGTGTGTATTGGCGGGAGGGCGAGGTGGCGTTGGCTCTCCTGTATCCCCCGCAGAAGCGGGATCGGTCGATGTACGCAGCGGGCGAGGCGGTGGTGGGCGACGGGCTGAAGTTCGACAAGCTGTGGGTGAAGTGGCCCGACGGCGAGGTGCTGAACACCAGCACCGGTTGGTTCTGGGCCGATCTGCGCAGCAACAAGATTCTGGCCTACCGGCTGGCCAAAACCGAAAACACCGATCTTTTCCGCCTGGCCACCTACGACCTGACCGCCATTTGCACCCCTACCGATGCGTGGATCGACAACACCGTGGTCGCCGCCAACAAGGCGATGACCGGGCGGTCGGGCAACCGCCACCGCTTTAAAAACAGGGAAGACGACCCCCTGGGGTTGCTGCAACTGGTGGGGATTACCCCCCGTTTTACGTTGCCCGATATGACCAAATCGAACCCCGGCGCCAAACCGATTGAACGCAGTTTCGGTATTGGCGGATTGCACGATCTGGTGGCCAAACACCCACAATTTTTAGACCGGGGCTTCAGCAAAGCCACCGCTATTCCCTACGCAGAATTCGCGCAGGTGGTGGCGCAAGAAGTGGTGCGTTTTAACGCCCGGCCCAACCGGCGTACCGACATTTGCGCCGGGGTGAAGAGCTACGACGAAGCCTTTGCCGAAAGTTTCAAGGACGCGACCGTCCGTGTGCTGACCTTGGAGCAGCGGGAAATGTTGCTGCTGATGCCCGAGGTGGTGACCGCCAGCCGGGAGCGGGGGGAGATCAAGCTGCAAGCGGGCAAGGGGCCCCACGGCGCCCATCGCTATTGGAACGAAGCCATGGCCGACCGCAAGGGGCAGAAGGTGGTGGCGTACTACGACCCCGCCGATCTGCTGGCAGCAGTCACGGTGACCACCTTGGACGGCCAGGTGATCGGCAAAGTGCAGCACTACGCCGGGGTGGGCTTCGGCGATACCGAGGCAGGGCGGGAGTGGGCCAAGAACAAAGCCCGCAGCCAGAAAGCCCAGAAGGTTGCGGCCCAGGCCGACAAACGGATGGGCGCCCTGGAGGCGGCAGCCTTAACGCCCGCCCCCAACACCCCTGCGTCCATCCCAGCCCCCGGCTTGGTCGCCCCCAATTTTGGGCAGCCGCTCAAGCGGGTGGCGAACGGGGATGTCGTCGGCCCCTCGTCTGACCCCCAGCGGCAGCGAATCTTCCAAGAAAACGTCAACAGGATGCTGGATCGGCACCTCGCCAAAACAGCACCTCTCAAGACCCGTTCAACGGGCGCCAACCAATAACAAAGGAGATTCGTCATGACGGCCAAACGTGAGGTGGATCAAGAGCAGGTGAGGCAACAGGTCAAGCAGGTGATGACCGAGGACGAGCTGACCGGGGCCGAAGTAGCCCGTCAGTCCGGGGTGTCGATGTCCCGGCTGTCGCCCTGGCTGGCCGAGAAATACACGGGCGACGGCGCCAAGGTGGCTCGGGAGGTGGGGCGCTGGCTGGCACTGTACCACCTGCGCAAAGAGGACTCCTCCGGGATGCCTCCCGACCCCGAATGGGCTGCCACCCCCACCGCCGGTCAGATTCTGGCCGCCCTTGGGTACGCCCAGCTGGCTGGCGACATCGCCCTGATCTACGGGGGAGCCGGGTGCAGCAAGACCGCCACCGGCCTGCATTACGCCGAGACCCGCCCCAATGTGTGGTTTTGCACCGCCAACCCCACCACCGAGACCCCGATGCCGATCTTGGCCGAGATCGCCGCCGCCGTCGGCATCCAGCCTGGCAGCAGCGCAGCGGCGACGATGCGCGACCTCGTCAAGGCGATGCGGGGCAAGGGTGGGATGCTGATCCTCGACGAGGCGCAAAACCTCGGGGTCAAGGCGCTGGACGCCGTGCGGGCGATCCACGACGCCACCGAGGTGGGGTTGGCGCTCCTGGGCAATGAAGAGGTGTACACCCGCATGACCGGCGGCAGCGGCAGCCGGGCCGCCTACCTCGACCGTCTGTTCAGCCGGGTCGGCAAGCGGCTCAAGGTGAGCCTGCCCCAAGCCGCCGACGTGGAGGCCTACGCAGGCGCCTGGAAGGCGTTCGACGCCGACAGCCTCGCCCTGCTGCGCTCCATCGCCAGCAAGCCGGGGGCGCTGCGCATGGTGCGCAAGACCATCCGTTTGGCGGCGATCAGCTCTCCCGGCGGTCTGCACGGGGTGGGGGCCGCCGAGATTCGCGCCACCTGGGGCGAATTGTGGGGAGGTGCGTGATGCCTGGATCGATCAGCCGCGCAAACGACATTAAAACGCCTTTCAACGGCTGGATTCCGGTTATCCAGAATCTGCCCCCCCGACAGGTGGATGTGCTCGTCTGGTTCGATGCGGGGCTGCCCGACGGCGGATGGGTCGAGACGGCCTGTCTCGACCGACACGACCGGTGGCGTCTGACCGGCGGCGACTCGACGCACACCCCCATGTATTGGATGCCGCTCCCCCCACCCCCGCCGGGCGCCCCATGCGCCTGACCTGCCCCTGTTGCGGCGCCTGTGCCTCGCTGGAGGGGTGGACGCTCGATTCCCAGGCGCGGGGGTTGGTGGCGGCGGTGGTGAAGGCCGACCTGGGTGAGGGGGTGCTGGATTACCTGGCCCTGTTCCGCGATCCGAAGGGGGCAGGGCTCGATTTTGCCGAGGCCACGAAACGGATCGATGCCCTGGCGGCGGTTAAAAACCAGGGGCAAATCCCCCGCGAAAGCGGCCCGGTGCCCATCACCGGGGCGCTGATCGTGCGGGGGATGGCCGAGGTGGTGGCCCAAGCCCGCAAGCCGGGGGCAAAGGTGATGCGCCCCCTAAAAACCCACAGCTACCTGTGGGGTGTCGTGGCCAATCTGGCCGAACAAGAGTCCGCCGCCGAGGAGGAGCGCCAAGAGGAGGCCCGGCGCAACCCCTACCGGCAACCCCGCGCCAGCCAACGGCCACAGGTGGCCGACCGGCTGTCGGAGCAGGAGTTGGTCGGCGGGTTCGCGGCGGTGCGGCAGATGCTGCAAACCGGCCTTAAAGGGGGATCGAACGATGTTTGAAGTCGTGTTATTCGCTGTCGGGGTGGCGCTGTTGGTGGCCACCCTGCGGTTGCTCCAGAGCGCCCGGCGTCACCGACGTCACCGGCGCCATACCCGAGCGGTGTCCCAACAGGGGTATCGCTGGATCGCCTACACCGGCGCCCTGCGCCGGGATTAACCCAGGAGGCCACCATGCCCCCCCGTAGCCCTACCCGCATCAAAGCCCCCGCCGTGGCGGTGACCGTCCCGGCCAATCGGGACCAAGCCGCCGCCGCTGTGCGGCAGATTGGCGACCTCAACCGTGAGCAGATGCGGTTGCAGGCGCAGCTCAACGACCAGATCGCCGCCTTGACCCAGCAGTATCAGCCCCAGCTCGACGCCTTGGGGGAGGAGGTGGCCGCCCTGCAAAAGGGGGTGCAGACCTGGGCCGAGGCCCACCGCGACGAGCTGACCCGCAACGGCAAGAGCAAAACCGCCAACTTGGTGACCGGCGAAATCGCCTGGCGTCAGCGCCCCCCTTCGTGCCGCATCACCGGGGCCGACGCCGTGGTGGAAACCCTGGAGCGGCTGGGTTTGGGGCGTTTTGTGCGCACCAAAAGCGAACCGAACAAAGAGGCGATTCTGAACGAACCCGAGGCGGTGGCCGGGGTGGCGGGCATCAAGATCGTCACCGGGGTGGAGGACTTCGTGATCATCCCCTTCGAGGCCGAGGCCGCGTAACGCCCCCAGCGCGGGGGGTCCTTGGCTCCTAGGGGGGGCCAGGAATGGCCGCGCCCCGTCCAGCGGGCGGTGATGGGATCGAAACAACACCCGCAGCAGGGGGCGCTCCTCCTTTCGCGAGCCTCTGCCGCTGGCCACGTAATGGCCCCCCCTGTGGGGGGAAGCGAAACCCCCTCCGCCGCCCAGGCGGGGGGTGGTCATCCGGCGGTGGTGCGCCGGGTCCGACGAGCAGCCGAATGACATCAACGTGTAGGAGCGCCGCCTCGGCGCGATTGCTTGGTAGCCCGGAGGGCGCGGCGATGAAGCGCTCACCGGAGAAGGAGAAAAACGATGATCGCTGTTGCTTTTGTGGCCGGGATCACCCTGGGCAGTTTGGGCGTTGTCTTGGCCTTGGCCCTGGTGCGTAGGCCCAAGCACGACGCAGACCACCGTTGCGCCGAGTGCCGGGGGGCGAGGCATGGCTGACAACAATCCGCATGAGGCGGCGCTGGCGCTGGCCAGGGCATCATGACCGCCGACACCATCACCCGCCCCCTGCTGGCCAGGATCCACATCGGCAAAAAAGAGCTGGGGTGGGACGACGACACCTACCGCGACGCCCTGCACAAGGTGGCCGGGGTGCGCAGCGCCAAACACTTGACGATCATCGGCGCCGCCCAGGTGCTGGTCTACATGGAGCGCTGCGGCCTACCGCCCCACCAGACCAACCCGCACCGGGCCGCCAAGCCCGACCCCGCTCGCGCCCGGCAGCGGCCGATCGACAAAATCGAGGCGCAGTTGACCAGCCTGGGGTATGGCTGGCCCTACGCCCACGGCATGGCCAAGAAGATGTTCGGGGTCGAACGGGTGCAGTGGTGTACACCGGATCAACTGCGCCGGATTGTCGCAGCATTGGTGTACCACCAGCGCCGCAAGGGGGTTGCCTTGGGCCCCAAGGATCGAAAAACAGAAGGGACGCAGCCGTGAACGTCGCGCGCACACACGACTTCGCCCTCATCCTGCGCGAGAGCAATGCCCTACCGGACTCGGCTCAGGCTCTGGTCGAGGGGCTGGGTTGGTCCGACGCCGAACGGGTCATCCGCCTCTTGGGCGGCACTGAAATTTACGTTCCGGCCCGCCGCCCAGCCCCAGATCACTGGCTCAGCGTCGCCGTGGGGCACGACGTGGCCCAAAAACTGGCGCACCTCGCAGGCGGAGAGGCTCGGTTCCCCATCCCCCGTTGCCACGCCGCCCTGCTCGCCGCCCGCGACGCGCAAATCCGCGCTGCGGTGGGCGAGATCAACCGCGACCTGGCCCTGCGGTATGGGCTGACCGAGCGGAGGATCCGCGAAATCCGCAACCGAGGCACACCCCGACAGGTCGTGGCGCCTAGGTTGTGGGACTGACACGCCCCCCCCCATCCGGGCATCAATCCCCACGCCTGCCCCATGCAGGCACGGGTTCAGCAGCCCGGATACCAGGCGCACCAGCCGCGCCAGCGGTTTTTTTTGCGCCCGCCCCGCCAGGGGTGGGCCTGGTGTGCACGCTCGGCCCCCTATGGTGGGGGTTGGGTGGGAGCCCCTCGGGGCTGCCGGTACCTGGTCCGGTCTGCTAACCCGCCCCACCCCCACCACCCGCGCAGCAGCGGGGGGAACCCACCCAGGAGGCCGCCATGAGCGCCTTGATCCCCAGCAGTACCCCCAGCAGTACCACCCTCATCCCCACCACCACCGGCACCTTGGCCGGGGTCGAGCAGACCCTGGTCGATGCCAGGACGCTGCACAAGCACCTGGGGGTCGGCAAAATGTTTGCCAATTGGATCAAAGACCGAATCGAAACCTACGGTTTTTCAGAGGGTTCGGACTTTTTGCCAAAGCTGGCAAAAACCCCCGGCCTCTTCGGCGGCCGCCCAAAAACCGAGTACCTGCTCAGCCTTGAGGTGGCCAAATCTTCCAACGTGATTCGCACCCACAAACTCAATATTTACTCCCCGGCCTACGTCGTCGATATGCGGCCCAACAATGACGGTAGCGGTGTGCTGACGGTGCGATGTCGCGCCGACGCCGAACAAATCCCCAAGAAGGGATTGAATTTCAAGCGCCGTTGCGACCTCAACGCCCATTTGCTGATGCACTATGCCGTCACCGGAGAGGAGGAGCCCAACCCGAGCATGATCTGGATCGGAGAAACATCGTCGTGATTGCCAAAGCCCCGCTTCGGCGGGGGCTTTCTTTTCTCCTCCCTTCGCCTGACCCTTGATTAACCCCGCAATACCACCCCGGAACCCCATCCCGTTCCCACCCTGCTCCAGCCTGGCGATCCTCCCCCCCCAGGAGGAAGCCCATGATCCTTGAATCCCTACTCTCAGGTCTCGGCGGCGGTGTGTTGCGGCTGGTCCCCGAGGTACTCACCCAACTCGACAAAAAAAATGAGCGCGCGCACGAGCTGGCGATGTTTGATCGCCAAATCGAGGCCGACCGCGACCGATCCTCCGAGCGACTCGAAGAAGCCAAGACCCAAGGCCAGATCACCCTCGACGCCGCCGGGCTAGCAGCCCTCCAAACCGCCATCGCTGCCCAGGCTAAGCCCTCGGGTGTGCGGTGGATCGACGGTCTGAGTCAATCGGTACGCCCCGTCGTCACCTATTGGCTGTTGGCGCTGTACGCCAGCGCCAAAACGGCGGCGGCGGTGTCGCTGTATCTGTCGGGCGGCGATCTGCTCGCCGCGATTTCAACCGCCTACACCGACGCCGACTTGGCAATGCTCAGCGGCATCCTCAACTTTTGGTTCCTGGATCGCGTAATCCGCCACCGACAGGGGGTGTGATCGATGGGCGGCCTGTCACTCGTCCCCGAACAGGCGCTCGACCTGGCGATCTCCTTCGAAGGGTTCGCGCGAGTCGTGCAGCGATCCCCGGTGGTGTTGGCCCGACCGTACCGCTGCCCCGCCGGGCATTGGACCATCGGGTACGGCCACCTATGCCGACCCGATCACCCCCCCATCGACGAGGCGCAGGGCCAAATCTACCTGGAGGCAGACATGGGCGACGCGGTCGCGCAAACCCTGCGGGTGTGCCCGATCTTGACCCACGAATCGCCCCAACGCCTGGCCGCCGTCGCCGACTGGACCTTCAACCTCGGGTCGGGTCGCCTGCGGGCCTCGACCATGAGGCGACGGATCAACGAGGCCGACTGGCGCGAGGCGGCCAATGAAATGCGCCGCTGGGTGTGGGGCGGCGGGAGAAAGCTGCCCGGTTTGGTTCTGCGACGCGAGGCCGAAGCCGCCTTGCTATTGAGTGTGTGAGGAACGATGGACATCGCCGATCAGGCCTTCGAGGTCGAAGAAATCCAGCGCCGCGAGGCGCTCGACCGCTACCGCAGCGAGCCGGAGCGCAACGAGACCGGCATTTGTTGGGTGTGTTGGGAGCCGATCCCCTCCGAGCGCCTGGCGCTCAAGCCAGGAGCGTTGCGCTGCATCGATTGCCAAAAGGAGTTCGAGCGGGGGGGGGGAAGTGAATCAAATCGCGGACCTCGGCCCCTTGGTCACCTTGATTGCCCTGTGGTCGGGGGTGCTGTTCTGGGCGGTGAAGTGGCTGCTCGACCGCTACGTCAAACACATCGACGGCAAGCTGGACGGCATTCAAAAAGCCAACCGCGAAGGGGGCGACAAAATCGACCGCGTGGAAAAAGACCTGCTGAAGCTGCAAGCCGAACTGCCCCGCGAGTACGTGCGCCGCGAGGACTGGATTCGGTTTAGCTCCAGCATCGACGCCAAACTTGACCACCTGCGCGACAAGCTCGACCGGGTGTTGGAGGCCAAACCCCATGCACGAGATTGATCTGGATAAAGCCCAGCGCGAAGAGACCCGCTGGCGCATTTTGCGGGCGCTGGATGCCGGGCGCCCCAGCGCTGTGGCCGAAACCGTGCTGTACCGCGCTCTGGCCGACATCGATCTGCCCATGACCCCCCACGGACTGCGGCGCGAACTGGATTACCTGCGCGACTGCGGGCTGGTCACCCTGGAGTGCGAAGAAACCCCCACCTGGATGGCCAGCATGACCGCCCAAGGGGTCAACGTGGTGGAGTACGCCACCCCCGCCCCGGCGGGGATCAGCCGCCCCAAAAAGTGGTGGTGAGCGTGCCGCCTAGGTCGAAAATCGAGGCACTGCCCAAGCCGGTGCGCGAATGGCTGGACCGCGCTCTGGTCGAGGGGGGGCATTCGGGGTTTGTGCGGCTGAGCCAGGAGCTGGCCGCCCGAGGTTACAGTGTCGGCAAAACCGCCATTGGTACCCGTAGCCAGATGCTGGAGCGCCGCTTGGCGGCGCTGAAGGCCAGCACCGATGCAGCGAGGCTGATTGCCGAGGCGGCCCCTGACGATGCCGATCACCGCAGTGCTGCGGTGATCGGCTTAGTTCAGTCGGATCTATTCGAGGCCCTGCTGGCGGTGCAAGAGGCCGAAACCGCCCCGCCTGGGGAGCGCCTGAAGCTGCTCAATCAGGCAGCCAGGGCCATTGCCGACCTAAGCCGCGCCAGCCGGGGGCAGAAGGAATGGGAGGAGGAGGTTCGGCGCCGCACGGCGGAGGAGTTGGTCAAAAGGGTCACCGAGGACGCCAGAGGGTCGAACGGCGCGATCACCCCCGACCGCCTGCGCGCGATCATCCGCGAGAGCTACGGCGTGGATGTATGAGCGCCCCCCTGCTCTACCCCTATCAGCAACGCTGGCTGGCCGACCGCACCCGTTTCAAGGTCGGGATGTTCGCCCGTCAGACTGGCAAAACCTTCACGACCACGCTTGAAATCGTGCTCGACTGTGTGCGGGCCGAGGCAGCGGGAAAGCGCACCCGGTGGGTGATTCTGTCACGCGGCGAGAGGCAGGCTCGTGAGGCAATGGAAGAGGGGGTGAAGCGGCACCTTCAAGCCCTTCAAGCCGCCTTCGAATTGGTCGAAATCGACCAATTCGAAGGCGTGCAGATCAAAGCGTTGGAAGTCACGCTGCCAGGTGGGTCGCGCATCACCGCCCTGCCCGCCAACCCCGACACCGCGCGCGGGTTTTCGAGCAACGTCTTCCTCGATGAGTTCGGGTTTCACGCCGACAGCCGCAAGATCTGGACCGCACTGTTCCCGGTGATCTCGGCGGGGTGGAAGTTGCGGGTGGTCAGCACCCCCAACGGCAAAGGCAATAAGTTCTACGAGCTGATGACCGATCGAGACCCCGAATCCCCTTGGTCGCGGCACGTCGTGGACATCTACCAGGCGGTGGCCGATGGCCTGCCCCGCGACATTGACCTGCTGCGCAAGGGGATCAATGACCCCGACGCCTGGGCGCAAGAGTACGAACTCAACTGGCTCGACGAGGCCAGCGCCTGGCTCAGTTACGACCTGATCAACGCAGTCGAACACGACGATGCCGGTCTGCCCGAGAGGTACTTAAACGGGCGCACCTACATCGGCAACGACATCGCCGCACGCAACGATTTATGGTGCTCCTGGGTGTGGGAGCGGGTCGGCGACGTGTTGTGGACGCGAGAGATCGTCACCCTCAAACGGGCCAGCTTCCGCGAGCAGGACCAGACCCTCGACGCTCTGATGCGCCGGTATAACCCGGTCAGGTTGTGCATGGACCAAACCGGCATGGGCGAAAAACCGGTCGAGGATGCCAAGCGCCGCTACGGTGACAGCCGGGTGGAGGGGGTGCTCTTCACCGGCGATGCCAAGCAGCACTTGGCCCACGTCGCGAAAGAGGCGTTCGAAGACCGCAAGGTGCGCATCCCGTCGGGCAACGAGTGGGTGCGTGCCGATCTGCACAGCCTGCGCAAGGTCACCACGGCGGCGGGCAACATCCGCTTCGATGTCGAGGGGGGCGACGGCCACGCCGACCGGGCCTGGGCCGCCTTTTTGGGGATCTATGCCGCGTCGCCCCCGCCGACCGAATACGCCTACACCCCCGCCCCCGGCAAACACAGCCGTTGGGACGGATCTTTCGACGATGACGACGACGACCCGTTGGCGGGCGCGAAAGGGGCCTGGTGATGGCCGATTACACGATCTTCGACCCCTACGGCCAGCCCATCCGCCGCGCCGACGTTGGGGGAGAGCCTCAAACCTCGCAAATCGCGCAAATCAAGCAGGAATTCGAGCTGCACCCAGTGCGGGGGTTGACACCTGCCAAGCTGTCGGCGCTGCTGGAGGGGGCAGAGCGCGGCGACATCGCCCAGCAGTCCGACCTGTTCGCCGACATGGAAGAAAAAGACGGCCACCTCGCCGCCGAGATGGGCAAGCGCCAGCGGGCGGTCCTTACCCTGGATTGGTCGATCACGCCCCCGCGCAACCCTACTCCGCAAGAGGAGGGGGATGCCGCCTACGTCGAAGAGGTGTTGCGCGATTACCCCGATCTCGACGATGTGTTGCTCGGGCTCACCGACGCCGTCGGTAAGGGTTTCGCGTGCGCCGAAATCGAATGGGGACGTTACGGCAGCGAGCGCCTCCCCACCTCCGTCACCCCGCGCCCTCAGCGCTGGTTCTGCCTCGACACCGCGACCCGCTCAGAGATCCGGCTGCGCAACGGCCACAGCCTCGACGGCGAAACACTCAACCCGTTCGGGTGGGTGGTCCACCGCCACCAGGGGCGCAACGGCACACTGGCCCGCGAAGGAATTTACCGCACCCTGGCGTGGCTCTTCCTCTTCAAGAACTACTCGGTGCGCGACCTGGCCGAATTCTTGGAGATTTGCGGCCTGCCATTGCGCCTGGGCCGCTACGAATCGGGGGCCTCACCCGCCGAAAAGGCGACCCTGCTCCGCGCGGTCGTCAACATCGGTCACGCGGCGGCGGGGATCATCCCCAAAGGGATGGAAATCGAATTCAAGGAGGCAGCCAAAGGAGGGGCCGATCCGTTCCTGGCGATGGTCGGGTGGTGCGAACGAACGCAGTCGAAGGTGATTCTAGGGGGCGTCGCCACCAGCGAGGCGACCAATACCGGATTGGGCAGCAATACGGCCAGCGTCCACAACGAGGTCCGGCGCGACCTATTGGTCAGCGACGCCCGCCAGATTGCCGGGACGCTCACCCGAGACCTGATCTATCCGATTTTGGCGCTCAATCGGGGGAGTTCCGATCTGCGCCGGTGCCCTCGGTTCGTGTTCGACACCTCCGAAGCGGAAGATCTGGCTCTGTATTCCGAGGCGGTGCCCAAGCTGGTACAGGTCGGGATGAAAATCCCGGCACGCTGGGCTCACGATAAACTGCGCATCCCCGAGGCCCAGGATGGGGAGGCGGTGCTGTCGGTCGCCTCGACGCCGCAGCCACCGGTCGGTGGCGAGGTCTCGGCCCGAGCGACGCTGACAGGTCTCAAGCAAAATCTGCCCCGCCCCGACGAGCTGATCGCCGACCGACTGGCCCGGCAGGGGCACGAGGCCGTCGGGGTCTGGATGGCCCAGATCGAGCTTCTGCTCGGCGAGGCCGAATCGCTCGAAGAGCTGCGCGGCAAGTTATTGGCAGCAGGTCCAGGTCTCGGGCTTGACACTCTCGCCTCGACTCTGGCCGAGGCTGGGCAAGCGGCGGCGGCGGCAGGGATCTTCGACGTGGTCGAGGGATCGAGTGATTGATTCGCGTCCCTCCAGCGTCTCTGGAGCATTCGCTAAACCGTTCGCCGAACAGGTCGCGTTTTTCCGAGGAAAGCTGGGCAACCTTGTCCCCACCGCTCGGTGGGACGATGTGTTCAAAGGCGAGCACGACCGTGGGTTCATGGTGGCGGGTGCGCTGCGTGCCGATCTATTGGCGGCGCTGGCTGGGGCTGTAGATCGAGCCATCGCCGAGGGCCGCAGCCTGGATGGGTTCCGCCGCGATTTCCGCGACATCGTCACGCGGATGGGCTGGCACGGCTGGACAGGCGAAGACAGCGGGGCAGGCCAAGCGTGGCGCACCCGGATGATCTACGCCACCAACGCCTCGACCGCCTATGCCGCTGGCCGTCTCGCGCAACTGCAAGACTTCCCCTTTTGGGTGTATCTGCACAGCGATTCGGCGCTCAATCCGAGACCGCAGCATCTGGCCTGGAACGGGTTGACACTCCCCAAGGATCACCAGTTTTGGGCCACCCACTACCCACCCAACGGCTGGGGCTGCGGGTGTCACGTGGCAGGCGCACGCTCTGCGGACGGGGCTCGCCGCCTGGGCGGTAACCCCGATAAGGCGATCCCAGACGGGTGGGACCAAACCAGCGACAAAACAGGGGAACCGCCAGGTATCGACCGGGGATGGGGCTACAAGCCCGGCGGGGGGGCGGTCGATGCGGTGCGATCTCTCGCCCCGAAGCTCGACCAGCTCCCGCCCCGACCAGCCATCGATCTGATTCAGAGCTGGCTGGCCGCCGACGTTTTCGACCGTTGGTATCGCGCCCCCTCGGGGTCTTTCCCGTTGGTGCGACTGCCGCCGGAGGACGCAGCGGCCCTGGGGGCTCAGGAGGGGGTGACGGTGGCCCACCTGTCAGCGGACAGCGCCCACAAGCAGATCGACCGTCACCCAGAATTGACGGCCCAAGAGTATGCGCAGGCTCAGGAGGTGGTGGATAGAGCGACCTGGAAAGTCGTAGAAAAGCGCAGCCTTATTTATATAAGGGAAGACGAAGTGGGGGGACTGATTCTAGTGGTCAAGACCACCACGACCGGGGGCGGGCTGTGGGTGACCAGTTATCGGCGTTTGTCGGCCGACGCGGCCAAGCGGGATCGAGAGATTCAGCGGCTGCGAAAAAAGCAGGGGCGCGCCTGATCGCCCCCATGGGGTTCGCGTGGCGGGCTCCCGTCACCGCCACCGGGCCGAGGCCCCGACCGGTGAGTGTCCCGGTCACCTTCGGGCGTCAGGCGCGCCCTCAGCAGATCGCGGGGAGATTTTGCCGCGAACCCAAGGGGCAATATAAATGATCCGCATCGAAATCGACACCCCGCCTGTTGTGGCGGCGCTCGAACGTTTGGCCCGAGCCACCACCGACCTAAAACCGGTCATGCAAGACATCGGCGAGGCCCTGGTTGTATCGACCAAGCGCCGCTTCACAACCTCCACCGCACCCGACGGATCCCCCTGGCCCGACAACAGCGACACGACGGTGCTGTTGTTGTTGCGCCGTCGCGGCGGACTGTCGAAACACAAAACAAAAGGGGGGGGGCGCAACCTCACCCGCAAGGGGGTCGGCCTGTTGGCCGACAAAAAACCACTGATCGGCGAGAGCCGTCGTCTCGGTCGGGAAATCCACGCCCGCGCCACCGCCGTCGAGGTGGTGATCGCCTCGGGTCTGGAGTACGCCGCTGTGCAGCAATTCGGGGCCAAAGCCCGCTCGTTCGCGGGCGGCAAAAGCCCCTGGGGCGACATTCCGGCCCGTCCCTTTTTGGGGGTATCGCGCCAAGACGAGGGGACAATCCTCGATGTGGTGCGCGACCGGCTGACCGACGCGCTCAAAACCGCGATTTAAGCAAACAAAAAGGCATAGAGGCACCTAGGGTATATCGGCAACCCTAAAAAGACGTTTTGAAGGGCGTTGAAGGGGTTTTGAAGGGGGTACGGATGCACCCGAAACCGCGCCACCACTGCAACTAATATACAGCCCGCCCCAGATCCCACCCGGAACCCCCTCCCATTAACCGCCGCATGCTGGTCCGCAAGGATACCGGCATGACGACGATCTCCTCTCACTTCGCGACGCCTCACACCCACCGGCCCCCCCAGGTCGGGGGGCGTCGCGGCTTTGTCGCCCGCGTCGAATACGCCGTCGCCGTCTGCGGCGCTGCCATCGACGACCGAGATCCCCCGTCCGAAATTGTCCTGATTCCCGCCGGACCGTTCCGCGCCCGAGAGGGCGACGGGCGGCCCAAAGATGCCCCCCACTGGTATCTGACGCCCGACCGCGCCCGAGCCATTGCCTCTCGGTGGGCGCAAGCGTCTGGCGACATGCCGCTCGATTACGAACACCAGACCCTCAAGGCAGAGCACAACGGACAACCCGCCCCGGCGAGTGGCTGGTGCAAGAAGCTCGATTGGCGCGACGGGGTGGGGCTGGTCGCCCTCGACGTGCGCTGGACCGACCGCGCCGCCGAGCACATCCGCGCGGGGGAGTACCGCTACATCAGCCCAGTGTTCGGCTACCGCGTCGGCACGGGAGAGATCCTCGACGTGCAGATGGCCTCGCTCACCAACTACCCGGCCATCGATGGCCATTCCGACCTGGCGGCCCGAGCCGCCGCGACCTTCCAGACTGCGGAGGAAACCGTGGACGAATTGCGCGAACGCCTGATCTACCTGCTCAACCTGCCGTTGACCACCACCGACGCCGACCTCACAGCCGAACTCGAAAAAGCCATCAGCCTGTTGCGGGGCGCCGAGGCGGCCCAAACCGAGGCGGCCACCGCCCTGGGGCTACCTGCCGATGCCCCGTGGACCTCGGTGACCGCCGCCATCAAGGGGATCGGATCGTCCGATCCCGACCCGTCCAAGTACGTCCCACTCTCCGCCTTCGAGGCGCTCAAGGGCGAGGTGGTGGCGCTTAAAGCCGAGCGCAACGCAGCCCAGGTGGACGACCTGATCGCCTCGGGTCTGGAGCAGGGAAAACTGCTGCCCGTCCAAGAACAGTGGGCTCGCGACCTCGGAGTCAAAGACGTGGCCGCCCTGCGCGGCTACCTCGACAAGACCCCCGCCATCTCGGCTCTATCCGGCACCCAAACCGGCGGAAAACCGCCGGAATTGTCAGAGCCCAACCAACTGAGCGAAACCGAGATGGCGGTATGCAAGGCCACCGGCGTTTCGACCGAAGCGTTCCGCGCCGCCAAGGGCGCGGCTTAATCGACAGGAGGGCCACATGGCCGCCACCACCACCGACCGCAACACCTTGGTGCGCGACGGAACGACCTTTGAAGACCCGGTCGCCGCGAGCGCCAATATCCACTCCGGGGCAATCGTCTGCCTCGATGCCTCGGGCAACGCCGTCCCTGCCTCGACCTCCACCGGACTGACGGCGCGGGGACGTGCCGAAGAGGCCCGCGACAACACATCCGGGTTGGCCGGGAGCTTGACCGTACCCGTCCGCGCCGGGGTTTTCCGGTACGGCAACGACGGCACCATCGACCGCACCCATATCGGCAAAACCGTCTACCTGGTGGACGACCAGACCCTGGCCGCCACCAATGGTATCGGCACCCTATCCGCCGCTGGCGTCTGCAAGGATGTCGATGCGGTTGGTGTTTGGGTCTTGATCGGCTGATCGCCACAGAGGATTACGACATGAACAAGTTTTCTACCGGTTTGATTTTCACTTGCGTGGTCGCTGCCTTCGCCGTCGCGGTGGTTGCCCCCGGTGGCGAGGCGCTGGCCTACCCGTTGGCGCGCTCCGTCCTGGATGCGCCCGACCTCTGGTCCGGGCTGGCGTTCGGCTCGATGGTGGTCAATCGAGCCAACTTGAGCGCGGTTTTTACCGGCTTCAAAGCCGCCTTCAACAAGGGGTTTAGCGCCCCCGAAACCTTCTTCGCAAAAGTCGCCACCACGGTCCCCTCGACCACCGCCGAAGAGAAATACGGCTGGATCGGCAAGAGCACCACGATCCGCGAATGGATCGGGGATCGGCAGGTCCAGAGTCTGGCGCTGCACGACTACGCCCTGAAAAACAAAAAGTGGGAATCGACCGTAGGTGTCGAAGCAACCGCGATTAATGACGATTCGTATGGGGTGCTGGCCCCCGTGTTCGAGGAGATGGGATTCAACGCCAAGTCACACCCCGATCAGCTCGTGTTCAATGCGCTGGCGGCAGGGTGGAGCACTCCCTGCTTCGATGGGCAGTTCTTCTTCGATACCGACCACCCTGTGGGTGGCGAGTCGGGGGTGGCTTCGGTCTCTAATTTGCAGGCCGGAGCAGGATCCCCCTGGTATTTGATGGACACCCGCCGCCCCCTTAAGCCGCTGATCTACCAACTGCGCGAGGACTACAGCTTCCAGGCGATGACGTCCGTCGACGATGAAGCTGTGTTCTCTCGCGACGAGTTTCGCTACGGCGTCAAGGCGCGCTCGAACGTCGGGTATGGGTTCTGGCAAATGGCGTTCGGGTCCAAGGCGACCTTGGACCAAACCAATTTCGACGCCGCCTTCGCCGCGATGGGCGGGTTCAAGGGCGACAACGGCCAACCCCTGGGGATCAAACCCAATCTGTTGGTGGTTGGGATGACCAACCGCTCGGCGGCCAACAAGGTCATCAAGGCGCAGCAGATCAACGGCGGCGACTCGAACCCCAACTACGACGCCGTCGAAGTGGTTGTCGTCCCCTGGTTGCCGTAATCGATCCTTCGATGATGGGGCGGGGGAGCCCCCGCCTGATCATCCATTCCTATATATATAGGAGGCCAACATGGCCGCTGCAAAAAAAACCACGACTCCGGGTCTGCGGGTCTCTAGCCACAAAAACGGATTTCGGCGGGGCGGTCGCGCCTGGAGCGGCGTGACCGAATTGCCCGTCAGCGTTCTGACCGAGGAGCAGATTGCCCAAATCAAGGCAGAACCGATGCTCACCGTCGTCGAGATCGACCTCGAAATCGGTGCGGTTACTGCGGAGGAGGACGGGGACCAATAGCCCCGTTAACCACGATGGCGTACAGCTCACTGCAAGACCTGATCGACCGATTCGGCGAGCAGGAGTTGATTGAACTGACCGACCGCGACCGGCTGGGGCAGATCGACCAGGCCGTGATCGCCCGCGCTCAGGCCGACGCCGATGCTGAGATCGACGGATATCTGGGTGGGCGGGTGCCGGTGCCGTTGGCCACCGTGCCGGGGGCTGTCGTGCGGATCGCCTGCAACCTCACCCGCTATTACCTGTGGGCAGACCGGGCCTCCGACGAGGTTCGTCGGCGCTACGAAGACGGGGTCAAGTTTTTGGCCGCCGTAGGCAAGGGGCAGATCGATCTCGGGTTGTCGCCCGCCGCCACCCAGGCCGTGGCCGAACAATCGGTACAAATGGAGACCGGCGGCAGGGTGTGGGATCGGGGCAACGGAGGGTTCATCTGATGCGCCTGGCCGCCATCGTAGCCCGCCTTGAGACGCAGTGCTCTTTGCTCGCCAAGGTCGGCGGTGCGGCCGAATTCTCGGCGACCGCCGCCACCCCGGCCAGATTCCCGGCTGCGTGGGTCGTGCCCGTCGCCGAGACGGCGGGAGGCGACCTGCTCGCCACCCCCGGAGCTTTGCAGCGCTCGACCCGCACCTTCGCAGTGCTGATCAAGGTGCGCGATCTGCGTGACCCGGTGGGGGAATCGGCACTCGACGGCGGTCTGTCGGAGGTGCGGGCTCAAGTGCTCGCAGCCCTGCATGGCTGGCCGCCAGAGGATAGATCGACCGGCTGTCTGTTCGTGAAGGGGCGACTGGCCGAAATGGACGGCGGCGTGATCGCCTGGCAAGACGACTTTTCTTTCGACGCTTACCTCAAGTCAGGAGGCTGACATGGCCACCGCCAAAACCGCACCGACGCCCGATTCTCCGCCACCTCGACCCACCGGACCGGCTCAACCCCCGAGCGGAGGCAGTTATACCGCCACCGATACCGGCGAGGTAACGCTGACCGAGCGCACCCGCGACGACCACGCCGAGGGTAAAATCAAAGGAGCCAAGAAATGATCCTCGCCGCGAAAAAGGTCATCATGGCCAAGATCGAAACCGTCTATGGGACCGCAGCCACCCCATCCCCAGCCACCGACGCCCTTGCGGTGACCAATTTCAGCCTGACCCCACTTGAGGGCGTCGAACTGGCTCCGGCGGTGGTCAAGCCGGTATTGGGCGAGGACGCCGCCATCCCCATGACTGGCCTCGGCTGCAAGATCGAATTCGACGTGCCGCTGCCCAACGCCACTATGGCCGGGACGATCCCCTGGTGGGGGCGGTTGATGCGGGGTTGCGGCTGGTCCGAGACCAACACGCCGGGCACCAAAACGATCTATGCCTTGGTCGGCAGCGGCTTCGAGTCGCTGACGTTCGAGGCCTATCGCGACGGAGTGAAACACCAGGCGGTCGGCTGTCGCGGCGACTGGTCGTTCAAGGTGACGGCGGCGGGGGAGGCGGTCATGCACTTTGCCTTTACCGGGCTCTACAAGCCGGTGGCCGACGGTGCGCTCCCCTCCGGCACCGTGCTGCCCAACCTCGACATCTACCCTGCCGACGCGACCTACACCAACTCGTTTGTTCTGCACGGGGTGAGCCTCGGGCTGAAAGACCTGGAGATCAAGCTCGGCAACGATGTGCAGCACCGCCACCTGACCAACGCTGAGCGCATCGACATCGTCGGCCAGAAGCCCTCCGGCACAGCCACCGTCGAGGAACCCTCGGTGGCGACCTTCGACGCCTGGGCCAAAGCCCAGTCGGGGGCAGCGGGGGCGCTCGAAATCAAACACGGCCTCGGCAGCGGCAAGTCGCTGGTGATCGCGTGCCCCCGCGTGCAGATCGGCAAGCCCGGTTTCAGCGACGACGCCGGGGTGTCGTTTCTCGGCCTGCCGCTGCGCGTTCTCAATTCGGCGCAAACTGCGCACGACGCCATCACCGTCACCCTCCAATAAGGTCACGCGCCATGTTCAAACTCGATTTTTCCGATACCTACCCCTGGCCTGTCGAGGTCGCCCTGATCGACGACAAGGGTAAAACCAAGAAGACGCGGTTCGTCGCCGTCTTCCGACGCCTGAACCGCCACGAGGTCGAGTCCTTGCTGGACGAGACCAAGAGTGGCGAGATCGACGACGCCGAGTTCTGCCGTCGGGTGGTGGAAGACTGGAAGGAGGTGATCGATGCGGACGGCAACCCGCTACAGTTTTCGCCGCAGAACCTCGATGCGGTGATCGAGATCGTGCCGGTGGCTGGGTGCATCGTCCGGTCGTGGTTTGACTCGATTGCCGAGGGCGCCCGAAAAAACTGATTGACGCCGCCCGCGCCTGGGCCGGGGGGCGGACGGCGAAGTTCGACGACGACGACGTCGCCATGCTGGGCGAGGAACAACTCGCCCGGTTGTCGGTGAGCAGTGACGTGTGGGTGTGGGAAGAGAACTGGCAGGCGCTGCGGGTGTTTTTGGCCTGCTCCGGGTCGTGGCGGGTGATCGAGGGGCGACGCTCTGCCCTCGATCTACCCAGCGTTCACGCCGCGATGCAGATGCTGGGGGTCGGCGATCAGGCCGATTGCCTGGAACGGGTGCAAACCCTAGAAGGGGAGGCGCTCAGGGTGTGGGGGTGATCGGCCTGAAGAGGTATCGCGCCGCGTAATACCCCCACTTCACGGCCACGATGGCCGGAGCCACCAGCCACCACGGACTGGATACGAGCGACAGCACAATCCCCACCACCCCCATGACGAGGTCTTCGAGGATCCCCATGACGCCCTCCTTGTATAGGTTAACCACCGATGCAACTAGCCCTTAAGATTACCGCCTCTGGGGGGCAGGCAAAAGCCGAAATCCTCGGCCTCAGTCAGACGGTCGGCGATCTCGGTGAGACGTCGCTGCGTTCGACGCAGCAGATGGCGGCTGGGGTCACGGCGGCCCGTCGCGGAATTACCTCGATCAGTACCCAGCTCGCTCAGGCCCGCACACTCTGGCTGTCGTTCCAGGCTCTGCCGTTCGCCTCTGGCGGCCTGTCGGGGATCGTCGCTGTCGCCGATACCTGGACCAACCTCGACGGTCGAATCCGACTCGCCACCGGGTCGATGGCCGCATCACGAGTCGCCATGCGCGACCTGTACGCCGTCGCTCAAGAGACCCGCACCCCCATCGCCGCCAATGCCGATCTGTTTTCGCGCCTCGCGCTCTCGACGCGGCAACTCGGTGTCTCCCAGGCCGAATTGATCGAAATCACCAAGACCCTGTCGCAAGCCTCGGTGGTATCGGGGGCCTCGTCGTCCTCCGCCTCCGCCGCGATGACTCAGCTTGCCCAGGGGTTCGCCAGCGGTACGTTGCGCGGCGACGAGCTCAATTCGGTGCTGGAGCAAACCCCGCGCATCGCGCAGGCAATCGCCGATGGGCTCGGGGTACCGCTTGGGGCGCTGCGCGCGCTCGGCGAACAGGGGCAGATCACCGCCGCCACGGTGATCGAGGCGCTGCGCAGCCAGGCGGCCACGGTGCAAGCCGAATTCGACCAAATGCCCGTCACCATCGAGCAGGCCTCAACCCGCATTGCCAACGCTTTCGGGCGCTGGCTCAACGCACAAAACAAGATTTCAGGCGCCACGACAGATTTGGCCACTGCCCTCGACGGCGTGGCCAACCACATGGCTGCCCTGGCATCGGGAGGCATCGCCCTCGCCGAGGCTGCGTTGGCGATTTGGCTGGCCCGTCAGACGTCGGCCGTAGCGATTGCCGCCCAGGCGGCACTGGCGGCGCGCGCCCAGAAGGCGGCACTGCTGGAGCAGACCCAGGCCGAACTGGCCAGCGCCGAGGCGGCTCTCGCCAAGGCCAGGGCCGATTCGATCATGGGCGCAGTCGCGCAACAGACTGTGGCCGACCTGACGGCGCAGACCGCCGCCCTACGGAGTCAGGTCGCCGATCTGACCGGGGCGACGAAAGCCGCCGGAATCGGAATTGCCGGACTGTTTAATTTATTGGGTGCGGGGATGGCCGGTTACGCAATCGGATCTTGGGCCCGCGAGGAATTCGCCGTCGTGCGCCAGGCGGGCGACGCCTTAGTCCTCGCTCTGCTCAAGGGGTGGGAGTGGATCAAATTTGGTGCAGCGGCCACCTGGGAGGGGATCAAAACCGGATCTGGCGAGGCGGTCGGGTGGATCGGGTCACTGTTCGTCGGATTGCTTCAAGTGCTGCGCAACGGGTGGCAAACCGCCCAGACCGCCGCCACTGTGGTGTGGACCGGGGCAAAATTTGCTGCATCGGCGGCATTCGAAGGCATTCAAACGGCCTTAAAAGGGCTTTTGACGGCACTCAAAACAGGGGCCGAATCACTCGGGCTCGATACCGTCGCCCGGAAAATCGGCGAATGGGAGTCGGCGATTCAACCCGCCGGACGGGCCTTGGCCGACTATCGCGTGGCAATGCGTCGGGTCGCGGACGAGGCGACAGCGGGTTACGGGGCCATCCAAGAGGGGTCCGACCGCCTGCGCGCCGGGCTGGACCGGGCCAAGGGCGGAGTCACCTCCTTGAGCGACAGCTTGTCCAAGCTGGCCCAGGAGCGCGACCGCGCCCTGGGTGGTATCGACGCTGTCGGCGTCGAGATGTTTGCGGCGCCGAACGACGTCGGTGCTCCCACCGCCCCGTCGCCCCGGTCCATCCCGGCACCTCGCATCGACCCCACCCAAGCGCAACAAACTGTCGACCAAGCCCGGCAGTTGACCGCCGATCTGTTGGGCACGGCCCAAGACGCCAGCACCAAGATGGCATCCGAATACTCGGCGCGGTGGGAGGCCCTGGTGGCGGTCGAGGGGGCAGGGTCGGCCCGCGTCGTGGCGCTGGAACAGGCCTATGGGCAGTGGTTGGCGCAGCAGGAGCGCGACAAAACCGACGCTCTGCTCGCCGCCGCTCGCGACCGATCCACCGCCCTGGAACAAGAGTGGCAGGGTCAGTTTTTGACCGAGGCGGAGAGAGAAAATCTGCGTTATCAACGTCAGCTAGAGGCACTGGCCGCCGAGCGCAAGGCAGTGGAAGACAGCGGCCAAATGACTGCCGCGCTGCGTGCCCGTTACGACCGCGACGAATTGCGGGCCAAAACTGCGTCTCTCGACGAAGTGGGCACGTTGCTCGACGGGATCGGCGAATCACTCGGGCTCGATACCGTCGCCCGGAAAATCGGCGAATGGGAGTCGGCGATTCAACCCGCCGGACGGGCCTTGGCCGACTATCGCGTGGCAATGCGTCGGGTCGCGGACGAGGCGACAGCGGGTTACGGGGCCATCCAAGAGGGGTCCGACCGCCTGCGCGCCGGGCTGGACCGGGCCAAGGGCGGAGTCACCTCCTTGAGCGACAGCTTGTCCAAGCTGGCCCAGGAGCGCGACCGCGCCCTGGGTGGTATCGACGCTGTCGGCGTCGAGATGTTTGCGGCGCCGAACGACGTCGGTGCTCCCACCGCCCCGTCGCCCCGGTCCATCCCGGCACCTCGCATCGACCCCACCCAAGCGCAACAAACTGTCGACCAAGCCCGGCAGTTGACCGCCGATCTGTTGGGCACGGCCCAAGACGCCAGCACCAAGATGGCATCCGAATACTCGGCGCGGTGGGAGGCCCTGGTGGCGGTCGAGGGGGCAGGGTCGGCCCGCGTCGTGGCGCTGGAACAGGCCTATGGGCAGTGGTTGGCGCAGCAGGAGCGCGACAAAACCGACGCTCTGCTCGCCGCCGCTCGCGACCGATCCACCGCCCTGGAACAAGAGTGGCAGGGTCAGTTTTTGACCGAGGCGGAGAGAGAAAATCTGCGTTATCAACGTCAGCTAGAGGCACTGGCCGCCGAGCGCAAGGCAGTGGAAGACAGCGGCCAAATGACTGCCGCGCTGCGTGCCCGTTACGACCGCGACGAATTGCGGGCCAAACAGATCCACGAAAACGCTAAGGCGGGGGTCGAAAAACAGGCGGCAGAGGCCCGTCTGTCACTGACCGCAGGGGTGTTCGGTGCGCTGTCGGCCCTGCTCGCAAACGGTGGCAAGAAGGCCTTCGAGGCCAGCAAGGCGCTCGCCATCGCCGAGACGGTGGTCTCGACCTATGCCGCCGCGCAGAAGGCCTATGAATCGCAGCTTGCGATTCCGACGCCCGACGCCCCCGCACGGGCCGCCGTGGCGGCAGGGATCGCCGTCGTCCAGGGTGTGGCACGGGTCGCCGCAATCTCGAAGCAGCAATACGGCGGCGCAGCCTCCGCCTCCGCCGGGGGCGGAGTAGGCGCGGGGGTGCAATCCACCCCCGGCAGTATGGCCACCGGGTCGGGGTATGGCGGAGTCACGGGAGCGCACGACAAGGCAGCCACCCCACCGACGCAGCCCCCGGTGACGATCCACCTACAGGTGCAGGCTCTGCACCCGGACGAGGTCAGCGCCGGGACGCTCCAGCGCATCGCCGAGGCACTCTCTCCAGTGCTCGACCGCAACATTAATCGCGGTGCGAACGTGGCGGTATCGGTATGACCGACGCCCCCCTCATCATCGGCACGAACCTGCTCACTGGGGCCGCCTTTGCGGTGCTCACCGGGACCGAATCGCCCAGCTATAAGGTGGACAGCATCGCCGACGGCGATCTGCTGTCTCCCGCCGTGATCCAAGCCGACGGCGGGGAATCGGGTGGGGTGGATATTACCGCCACCCTTGCCTCGGCTGCTATGCCGACGGTCATCCTCCTCGGCGGGCATCGCCACGACACGGCAGGAGCTCGCTCCGTGGCGGCGTCGGCCCTGTTGACGGTCGCCTATTGGGACGGGGCAGTCTGGAACACCATCCTTAACGCCGCCCCCAACGATGGTCCGAGCCAAGGGAGTCGAATCTATCGGCTAAACGCACACCCGCCCTCGACCCAGTATTTGATCAGGCTGAACTATTTCGACCCCTTACAGGTGTTGACGATCCCCGAGATCGTGCTGGCCGAGGCGGTCGAGATGGATTTCATCGAGCTGGGCTACGACCCCTACCGCGAGGTGACGATTGCGACCAAATTCGAGGCCGAAACAGGGCGGCGGTGGGTTAACGTGACCGGACGACGTTTGGAGCTCAAGCCGCAATGGTCGGCCATCGATCCCACGTTGGCGGCCAAGATCGACCTGATCCGTGAGCAACGCTTCGAGGCCGGTCTGCCTATTTGGTGGGCCTGGATGCCCGACACCCGCCCGACCGAGGTCTACCTGATGCAGGCCAAGCAGATGCCCCACATGCCCATCGCCCGTGCGGGCAATTTGCGATCCATCACCCTCGATCTGGTGGAGGCGGTGTAATGCTGACGCTGTCCCAGGCCATCGCCACCCGATTGTCCTCTCCAGCCCACGGGGCCACCCCGGCATTGTGGGTCGAAATCGACCAAACCCCTCCCCCTGGCGCGACCGGGTCGGCAGGCTACGCCGCCGCCCTCGACAGCCAAGTGCAGTGGGCTGGAGTCGCACCTTACAACGCCCTCGATTCTGGGGTACGGGCGGAGGGGGGGAGGTTGATCCTCGGCCCCGGGTCGCCCGTGACGCCGACCCACACCACAGGCCCCTCGTTCGCGACCTCGCATCAGCCAGATCTCGCCACGTTGAGGGTGCTTTACCACCGGGTTTCAAAGACAGACACCGATTTCTACGGCGCCTTCGCGACGGTTCCGACAGCGACCTTCCCCTTTATTGCCAGCGCCGACGGGGTGCTCAACGAGCTGCGCCTCGAGTGCGAAATGCATCGTGCGGCAACGCAGGTCCTGACCTACCCGAGCACGATTGAGTGGCCCCAGGGCGGCTGGAACCTAGAGTGCCGCATTTTGGACGCGTCTGGGGGGCAGGTAGGGTTAACCGCCTACTGGTTCCGGTACGCCGACGTCGCCACCACCCATCTCGACGCGCTCCCTACGTCGACCACTCCAGGGGGGGTCATCATCTCGGGATTCGCAGCCTCGCTGCGTGGAGGGAGCACCTACTCGGTCGAGTTTAGGCTCGTTCCCGATCGCTCAGCGGTGATTGTGTTCGACCTCCCCTGGGTCGATGCCGTGTCCTGGATCAAGCTGTGGATCTACGGCCTCTCGTGCGCTGCGCCGGGGTATTGGGTGCCGAGTGGCGCGATGGATCCGGCTATGGGCTTCCCGCTCACCATCGCCGAAGTCTATCAACCCACCGGCACTGCCTACCGCCCCGTCGACCTCGGCGGAACCCCGACCGGTTCCGGATCGGTCTCCTGGACCGATACGATACCCATCGGAGGGGCGGTGGCGGTGTCGCTCTACTCGACGAATGATCCCGTCGTTTACGCCTCGGGTTCGCTCGCCGGGTGGACGGCGCACGGGGCTGTGGCCACCGGCGATCCGCTCCACGCCCTGGACAGATACTGGCTGGCCAAGATCGACCTGACCGCCTCCGCCGCCCACGACGCGTCGCCGTCGGTGCAGAACCTGATTATCACCTTCGCGCCGCCGCCCCTTGTGCTGGGATCTTACGCTGGGTCCGAGATGGCTATCCCCGCCATTGGCGGGACGATCACCCGGACGTCGCAATTGACCGAGTCGCCGCGCGGCGCGACCTCCGGGGAGGTGTCAATCACCGTCGCACCGTCTGGTGAGGCCTACGGGGCGTTGCTGGGCGGCACGATCAAGAACAGGATCGCCACCGTCTCGGTGGGGTATGCAGACTCGACCGACCGGGCGCGAATCTATCGAGGCAGAGTGTGGGACGTCCGCGCCGGGGCGAGTCTTGAGGTTGTGCTGCGTGACGACCTCGACCTGACCGACCGCAAAATTCCAGATCGCGAATATGGTCCGACCTGGTCGGCGACGACCGATTACGCGGTGGGTGACAAGGTCACCTACGGCAACGCCGGTTGGTCGTCCTTGGTGGCCAGTGGTCCGGGCGCAGGCGGCGCCGTGATACCGGGGTCGAACCCGGTTGTCTGGCAATCGGACGGCACGGCATGGCGCAAGGCGACCTATCCGGTCAATACCCACTTGGCCGATCTCGCCTTCGACCTGCTGACCAACTGGCTGGAGATCCCCGAGGCACGGATCGATCCTGCGTGGGTGGGGCACTTCAAGACCACGTTCCCGTCCCGCCAGATCGAGGCGCAAAAGACCATCGACAAGCCAACCTCGGCATCCGATCTGCTCGCCAGTCTGGCGGCGCTGCTAGAAGCCCAATGGACCGTGCGTGACGGGTTGCTGACGCTGTTCCAGATCCCTCGGGCGGGCGCGCCTGCCGTCGAGACCATCACCCCCGATCAGGTGGGGGCCAGTGCCCTCAAGTGGCGCAGGGGCTGGGAGTACGTCCGCAACGTGGTCACCGTAGCCACGGGGTGGGACGGCCAGACCTTTGGAGCCGCCTACAGCGTGGCCGAGTCCGTTTCGGTCGCCGAATACGGAGCCCAAACCGAGGTCATCGAAGACAAGTGGGGTTTACCAGCAGCCGAGTGTCAGGCTCTAGCAGCAACTTCGGCGGCCCGCAAGGCCAACGGAATGCAGGTGATCGAGGCGTCCGTTTCGTCCGCGTGTTTACGCCTGGAGGCTGGGGACGTGGTGCGAATCGTCTCGGCGCAATTGCCTCTGACTATTCCGGGCCGGACTTTGCTGTGCTACGTCGTGCGACGCGATTTCGATTGGGCTCGGCAATCGTGCCGGGTGACGCTTTTGGAGCTGACTTAAATGCGATGGGACGCCTCGTTGAACGCCGACTTTTGGCGGATTCTTAAGGTCTCAGCGCCCAATGGCGTGGCGCTTGATCTCCGAGATTACACCGCCTCGCTGACGTTGCGCCGCCGCTGGTCGGATCAGTCCTCGGCAACGTGGCCGGTCGCCCTTGGATTGACGAGTGGATTGGTGCTGGTTTTTGCCGACCTTGCCACCCTTGAGGCGGTGGGTATCGGACGCTACGCATGGTCGATCAACGCGACCCACCCCCTCGGCGACGACCGACACATCGCCTCGGGCGAGCTCACGATCAGGAGGAGTTAACATGCCGAACTACCTAGTGGTGACGGTCGACGACGTTACCGCGCAACTCGCAGTGGTCGGCCCAGACGACGTCGGGGCCGACCCAGCCGGTACGGCCTCCACCACCGTCGCGGCGCACGAGGGGGCGGTCGATCCCCACCCGCAGTACACCACCACCGCAGAGGCTGGCGCTGCCGCTCCCGTGCAATCGGTAGCGGGGAAGGCCGGAGCGGTGACGTTGACTCCCGGCGACGTCGGGGCCGACCCAGCCGGTACGGCCTCCACCACCGTAGCGGCGCACGAGGGGGCGGTCGATCCCCACCCGCAGTATTACGACACGGCCAGACTGTCGGCTCGGCGCGGTCTCGCCGGGCGTTATACGGCCACACTCGGCAGCGGCAACAATATTCAACAAATCGTGGATTGCGGTCTGGGCACCGTTTTGGCAGGGGTGTATGGCGTCCCTGAAGTTTGGATTTCGACCGATGGCGGCGCGACCTTCCCCACCTCTGTCACGCTGGGCAGCGGGACAGGGGTGTCAAGTATCGTGCAACTGTCGAGCGGCACCGTT
>Ga0210006_1000038_pt1 | contig 104028 bp, 93 predicted proteins | sample CryGey02umfilter_2_FD_185452 | JGI IMG/M metagenome (GOLD analysis project Ga0210006, IMG submission 185452) | Groundwater microbial communities from aquifer in Utah, USA - Crystal Geyser 4/10/14 0.2 um filter (SPAdes) (version 3) | ecosystem: Environmental > Aquatic > Deep subsurface >... | reverse complement strand
CTCTTCTGAAGCCCAAGGCCAGCAAGCCGGAACTACCACTACCAAGGCTGAAGGCAGCAATATGAACCAAAACCAAACCGGACAACCCTTGTGCTCTAAAACCGGACAACTCTATTTGTTGCCAACAGGCGGTACTTAAACAAGGCACGAAAGAGCCAAGCCATTTGGTTACTTACTTTATGGTATCAACCATGTTTTGTTGCAAAAACATTGACATAAACATCTGGGTCTACGATTACATCAGCAATATTTTTCTGGCAGTCCTTTCCCACAATATTAACCCGATACCCAAAATCGCAGACCATCCCGATTAGATCTGACGGATTACAACCTGCTCGCTCCAACCCAAAAGGCCAATACTCGAACAATAGCATTGGGGCCTGAGAGCTACTCATGATCTCTTTAGCTCCTTTCAAAGCCTCATATTCGTAACCTTGAATGTCCATCTTAATGAAATCAGGTGGTGGCCTAGAGGAAAAGAATTCATCTAGTGTCAAAACAGGAATCATACGGAAATCACGGCCTTCGCCATCGTCATACGTATGGTGATCAACGTTCAGAGAATCTGAAAGATACAGCTTCAGCTGTCCGACACTGCTCCCAATAGCAGAATTGAAGGCTTCAACATTAGTTTTTGATTTGGCTAAGTCCTGCAAAAGCTCAAAGTTTCGTTGTTCGGGTTCAAAGGCAATTACCCTCCCTTCAGCTCCAACCATGCCCGAAAATCTTCGGGAGTACTCACCAATATTTGCCCCTATATCAACAACCGTCATTCCTGGAAGAATGTGCTCTCTTAGAATACGCAGCTCTGGCCTGTCTGATATCGCTTTGTAAACAGAGTATAAAGGCCGATAGATTAAAGGAGCATGCTTAAATAAAGAGTTCCCCATACCCATCAATGTTGAATTCATATATAACATCCTAAATTATTGTCAGGTTTAATTATCAGGCTAATTAAAAGGAAAAGCACGCTGAACAAACCCATCTAGAAGGCCTTCAGTTTCCTGAATGCAAAAACCACCATCCGCAACAACAACACCCCGTGTCGAAAACGGGAAATCTGGGTCTCACCATACTCCCGGCTCGCGTAGCGAACAGGAACCTCGACCACCTTCAGGTTAAGCTTGGATGCTCCAAAAATAAGATCGAAATCGCCAAAAGGATCAAAATCTCCAAAGTAGAAACGGTTTTCTACAATGCTCAGATAATGCTTGCGGGACAACACCTTGGTTCCGCACAGGGTATCGGTATAACGTTGATTCAGCAGCCAGGTGAATAACCACGAAAATACATGATTGGCCATATGGTTGAGAAACCGCATAGCATCCTTTTCCATCGGATACACCAAGCGCGAACCGTTGATGAACTCTCCTTTGCCACTGGCCAGTGCCCGATAGAACTTTGGCAACGCCTCGGGGGGCATAGTCAGGTCTGCATCGAGTATCATCAGGATGTCACCCCTTGCCATGGAGAATCCGGCACGGACTGCATCGCCTTTTCCCTTCCCCGGCTGAACCAGGACCTTGATGTCATGTTGAGGATATGCCTCGATCACACGATGGATCTCATCCAGCGTTCCATCACTACTGTGCCCTTCCACATAGATGATTTCCATATCATCGCAGAATTGCGGGATACGTTTGACTGCCTCCTCGATATTACCCCGCTCGTTACGGCAAGGCACAAGCACGGTGCATGAAAGGGCATCCTTTTTTTTCTGCAGCACAGGACGGGCAACGATATAATTCCTGAGGCATAGCCTGCGAATCAGTGGAAATGGCGCCAGGAAGCGGTTGAACAAAGTGCCGATGCCCAGAAGCTTTCTTGGCAGTAACTGTCGCCACTCGCGTTTGACAACCTCGAAGTCGGCCAGATCAAGAAGGTTTTCTATGTCCCCCGTAGTCAGCCAGTTCTGTTCAACACTGGGAGCCTTTAGGCCGAACCAGCCCGCAGCATTGTAAATCGGCCCCCACATGGTGTTGTAATAACAGATAACAATGCGTGTATCATCATGGCAAAGATTATGTAGATTCCTAAGGGTTTGCTCACAATCATCCAGTGATCCAATGGTGTCTGACATAACGATGACATCAAAAGGGGCATCAAACCCCTCAAATGTCTTCTTCTCCTCAACATCACCGCAAACAAAGTGAAGGTCAGGATACTGGTCTTCTGCAACCTTGAGCATGGACTGGCTGAAATCCACCCCCACACCGTAAGAAGGCCTCAACTCAGCAAGCAGGTCTCCCGTACCGCACCCGAGATCCAACACCCTCAACCCTTCCGGGATGAGAAATCGCATGTAGTTCCTGTCTTCCCTATAAAAGAACCTGTTCTTCTCCAGCCACTCCAGCCTCTTCTGACCAGTCATGTCTGCCAATTCCCTTATTCGGGATTTTCTTTCGCTGATTTGCATCCAATCCCCTCTTATCCGTCGCTATTTCATCTTATCGGATATCTGCGTCTCGGTCGAAGCCAGATGCCATCACAAGTCTATGCATGTAACGCCCGTCCCAGACTAGGCACAACTCAGAGGCAAACCCATATTGCATGGCCGAGCAGCGATAGTAGGTCAGCCGAAGTAATGCATCAACGGAATTCAAGACATACTTTATTAGCAATCGCTTTTGAAGGAAGTTCATCGCCCACCTGAAAAAGCGCCCGATACACTTGTTGTGGACTAGGCTTGGGAGTCTGCACCTCCCCGAACAGGAGTTGCTCAATCCCCTGGCGCAATTCCGTAACAGAATAGAAACGCGGAATACGGACCACTTCGGCAAGCGATGACTGGTCGGGGTTCGGAAAGCGGAATTGCCATACGTCCTTTCCGGCCAGAAGCGCCTCTTCACCGACTGTAGACTGACTGATCAGCACCAGGTCAGCCCAGACAATATCCCCTGCCAAATCACCTCGACTAAGCTCAAAACTGCCAGCAACTGAAGCGAATTCGGCAAGCGAATCCATACGCCCAAAGGGATGTGTTCGAAGTCGTAAACTTACCTGATCGGCTAGTGGGTGAATCGCAGCAACGGCAGCCTGTACCAGAGCAAAATCCGAATGTGCCGGCACACTTGTCGCAACCAGAATTCTAAGCTTGGAGCCCGCCCGTAATCCGGACACGACATCTTTCAAATCGCCGGAAGCAGTCACTTTGACATGGTCATACCGGCATGATCCTGTCGCCAGCACCTGGCTCGCGTCATATCCGCAACCACCGAAAACCTTGGCTCCCAACTCCCCCATCACGCAGATACGGTCCACATGCGGCACTGATTCACCATCGGCTTGAATGGCAAATTCTTTTGTTGGATGCAGGGCTCCGTATGTCTTTCCCTGATTGTAGCAACCGTGTTGCACATTCCAGACACGCGTTTCACTTCCCTGCAACGCCGCATACATCGCTCTGGACTGGGGAAAGTGTTCAAGAAAGGTGATTAACAGGCGACTTTGCGTTTGTTCGCTGGCTCTGGCGGTTGCCCTCTCGAATAGCTGGCACTGCACGATGGCCATACCCACCGAGCCCTCGATAAGAGCCGTCCTGAAAAGCGGAAACAAATCAAGTTTTCCGGCTTTAAAGAGGGCACGAAAAGATTTATCCCGCACCGCACGAAGTACATTCACTATTGCTCTCGCATCCATGAAGGCGCTGAGAATATCACGATATCTCAACAGGGATTGCAGCAATACGATATCCTGTCGCCCGCACACAGGAGCAAGCACCTCGTGATGGCTACGTGGTTGCTCCGTAGCGCCTGTCCAGGGATCGTACCAGCACCAGTACCCCACTTTTTTCCCGTGGGCCTCGAGCTGTGCCGGCAGTGCGCCGAAATACTTGTCGACAAACCTTCCGGAATCTTTTGGATCAGGCAGTACACTCCAATCCCAGAACCCCTGAAGCGCCACATCAAAGCATCCCGGCGTGGCCTTTTTCCTGATTTTATCGCAAGCCCGCTTCTCCTGAACAACTCTCAGGGAATAGCGGATACGCCCGAGAACCCTGCGGACCGTCCCGGCCCAAGAGCCACTCCTTACACTACCATGTGCCACGACAGTGAAACACGACTGCAACACTTCCGCCACACCATGCGGCGGTTGATGCAGATTCAGGACCTTCACACCGCGCTCATTGGCAACCTTCGCTATGGCCAATACTGCAAGCAGGTGGGTATAGGTCGGATCGCTTTCCGAATTCCTGAATGCCACGGGATGATACCACCATTGGCTGACCTTTCCGCTGCCATGCATATGCGAACGCAAGCTTCTGCCATCCGACAAGGGGAACATGCCGATATCGGCAACAATCTCCAGATAATGCTCATAGGCCTTATCCTTCACCCCATCCATCACCTTGGCCATCGATATCAAATCGCAGGAATAGAGCTGTTGCGACAGCTCATGCTCATCCATCGGATTGAGAAAACTGAGAATCAGGGATGCATCATCGGGAACCGATTCGGCGACTGACCAAAGCACGTGACAACGCGTCATAGCCTTCTTACCCGCCACGGGACGCTACCAATGGTATGCATATCTATTGTCGAGTCCGGATATGCTTACGCCTTCCCGGCCCGCATCAGGGGATTTCATTATGGTCCAGGCCGTCGATGGCAGCCCGCCCCATGGCTAGGATAGCTTCTTTCGAACTTCCACCGATATGGGGAGTTACCATGAAATTGGGGAGGCTGAGTAATTCCATATCATCGGGAGGTTCAACCTCGAAAACATCAAAAGCTGCGCCACCGATATGCCCATCCTGCAACAGCTGTTTCAGAACCCTTTCATCCACGATGCCACCGCGGGCAACATTAATAAGCATGGCCCCGGGCTTCATCCGTCGCAACTGTTCTTCACCCAACATCCCGCGGGTCGATGCGTCCAGAGGCACATGAACTGTAAGAATATCAGACTCCGTCACCAACTCATCAAAAGACACTGGCCTGATTTGATGTTGGGCATAAAACTCGGGGAAATCGAGCAGATCATGAGCAATCACTTCGCACCCGAACGCTTTCAACAGGCGCGCAACCTCCTTCCCTACATGGCCGCAACCCAGTATGCCCACCTGTTGCTGACCGAGCTCGTGCCCCCAAATCTGTCTCCAGCGCCCGGCTAGAACCTCGTCACGAGCATAAGGAAGATGCCTTAGCAAAGAAATCATCATAGCTATGGTCAGCTCGGCAACTGACCGCCGGTTCACTCCGCCAGTCCAGCCAAAGCGGACGCCATGTTTTCGTAGCGCCGCCTTGTCAATCATATCGGTGCCGACACCGTATTTGCCAATCACCTTAAGCTCAGGAAGCGCCGCAACTACATCCTCATCAATACGCTCCAGAGCGGTAATCGCCTTCTCGGCCCCCCAAAGAAATTCGATCAGGTCTTTTCCAGACAGCGAACGGCCTTCATCGTTGAATTTTGTGTTGGGATAACGTTCAAGAAGCTCTTCTCTTAATACAGGATTCAAAGAAAATGAACGCGACGTTACCGCGACCTTACAATTGGAGATCATTGAAAGCGCTGCCCATCCAGATATGACACACAGATCTCACGAAACTGTTCGTTATTCTCATATTGTGAAATTCCCACCCGCCCATCGTGATCAGGGAGAATCAATGTCAGATGATTCATTCCTACATTCTTCTTATCCTTTCCGATGGCAGTAATGAATGGTTCAAACGGAATTTCAATAGACTCGAAACCACAATAATTCCGTTTCAGCACAAGGTGCATGCGGTGAAAATTGGCCTCACTTCCCACCCCTAACTTCCAGGCAACATAGTTCGCCATATCGGCACCGATTGTGACGGCAATCCCATGAGGTACAGCAAAGTGCGTCGCGGCCTCTATCGCATGACCAAAACTGTGCCCATAGTTAAACACCCGCCGCGGACCGATATCGAATTCATCTTTTTCAATATACGCCTGCTTAATCTCAAGGGACTTCATGATAAACCGCATCATCACCAGCGGGTCTTCAAATAAGTTGTCGAAACTGGATGCCAAGGAATCAAACGATGCGGGTCCATCAATTACATGAACTTTCACCATCTCACCAACACCTGAGCGAACATCGACAGGATCAAGGGTGGATAAGAATCTGGTACTGATGAACACCTTTTCCGGTGGTGTAAATGTTCCAAGAATGTTTTTTGCAGATCCTGCATTGATAGAGCTTTTGGAACCGATACATGAATCTGTTTGAGCCAGAAGAGTTGTAGGATAGAAAACCCATTCAACCCCGCGAAGCATCGTCGCAGCCAGAAAGCAGGTGATATCCTGAGTAACCCCTCCACCGATTGCACAAAGCCGATGATCCTTCCTGATTCGTTTTGCAACTAGGTGTTGCACATACGCAGGAAACACATCCAGCGCCTTGTTATCTTCCGTTGCATCTATCAATAAGACAGATTCGGATGAAAGGATATGTTCCATCTGTTCACGATAAAGCGCGGCCACCTTTCGATCGATGATATAATGCAAACCCTGATGATTTGCTGAATCAAGCTTTTCAAGCGCATTATCATCAAAATAAACCCGATATGGGCCTTTATGCGATTGAATTTCCATCATTTTATCCGGCACTGGTAAATCCCCCATCAATCGCAATATTCTGGCCACTGATGTATGTATTATCGGGCCCTGCTAGCCAGACAACAAACGTTGCCACTTCATCCGGAGTACCAAGACGACGGGCTGGAATTGCCTCAGTCTGTTTAACGACGCCATCATCACCAAGCACCCTGCGTGTCAATTCGGTATCTATAAAGCCGGGTGCCACACAGTTCACCAGAACCCCATACCGGGTGACTTCAGCAGCAAGCGCAGCACTCATCCCGTCGAGCGCAAATTTGGATGCAGAATATGAAGCACGAAATTCCCTGCTGATCTTCCCCCATATTGAGGACACATTGACAATTCGCCCCCATCCTCTGGTTTTCATCCCGTTAACAGCAGCTTGGCTCAATCGGAACGGAGCCTCCAGATTCACCTGTTGAATGATCTCGAATTCCTGCACAGCTATTTTTTCAAATGGAGAAATCTTATTGATTCCGGCGTTGTTGATCAGGATATCGGGAGACCAGTCTGCAACAAACTCTGCACACGCATTCAGGGAATCGTAATCTGAAAAATTAAACATCCGGTATTCCGCACCCAAGGGACCCTTCCCATCAACGCGCGTTCCAGTTACGACAACATCGGCTGCTGATTCGACGAACTTTCGGGCAATCGAGAAACCAATCCCTCTGCTCCCCCCCGTAACCAGAACCTTTCTGCCAGATAATTCAATCACGGCAATTCCTCAAGCGCCTTCCTTCCCGCCCTGAAGAAGCTCGTTTTTCACATGATGCATCAAATAGGCGCTGACAAGATGATCAATAATCAGATGAGCATCTTCTGCAGGACCATATTCACCCTTTTCGGCAGGAACGTGGATATTGCATTTTGATCGGCTCTTTACCACCCCACCATCAAACGAGGTCAAACCAACCGTCATTGCTCCGATATCGTTTGCATAATCCAGAGCTTTTATAAGATTTGGCGAATTACCAGATGCTGAAATCATGACCACCACATCCGCGGGTTTCAGATAGAGCCTTAACTGTTCAACAAAGATATTCTCATATCCCCTGTCGTTACCTATAGCTGTTACAACAGAACTATTATCGCTCAGGCTCATGACACAGAAAGGTTTATCCCAGGAACGGGTTCCGACACCAATATCATTCACAAAATGACTGGCTGTAGATGCACTGCCACCATTTCCAATGAAAAACACACTTGCCCCTCGCTCTCTGGCATCCAGCAGGATTTCAACGAACTCCTCAATACTGGACACATCAATGGCATCCAGCACTTTGGAGAGATAGGAAAAATAACGTTTAGAAAATGCGCCTACACCACAACTTGCATTCAGCATTTCATTGATATTATTCATAACTCTTCAACGCAATCCGTCAATTTATATGTTTCCTTCCATTGGGCGTCAGCACAATAAATTTTATACACCAACTGCATGGTTTTCAGCGCCTCCAGAGAAGATCCCGAATGAATCACCCTGCCATGCTTGATTGCATCAGCAAACACGGAAATCTCATTTTCCCAAGATGGATCATTGTTATATCGGGTAATTTGCTCCTTTGGGTCACCGTTGTCATCGGGATTGGCTCTGATCACAGCAAGTGTCTCGGCACCGTAGCTCTTTGATCCAGAAAGTATGCCGCTCAGAATAACCCCCCCCCTTTCAAGAGTGATATCCAAGTGAAACCTGTGTCTCCATTGTGTCGCAGACGAATGCAGCATTCCGACAACACCGCATTTTGTCTTCATCAAAGCATACGCATTGTCTTCAATATCATAGTTCCAGTAGCTATTGGAAATAAAGCTGTGCACTTCCTCAAAATCGCCACCGGAGAACAGGCGCATCAAATCCACAAGATGAATTCCCTGATCAAGCAGAACCCCGCCACCGGCGATGCTCCTTTTGGTACGCCAATCGGGTTGATTGAATGTAATCAACTTCGATTTCCCATAGACACCCTTCAGATTGATGATATGTCCGAGCTCACCGGATTGGACAATCTCAAGGGCATCCCTGACCGATTCATGATGGCGATGATTAAAACCATACATCAACTTAAGGCCCGGACATTCCTTTTCTGTCTGAACAACAGCCTGAATATCAGCCAAATCACGACCTGGAGGCTTCTCGCAAAACACGTGCAGCCCTTTCCTCAATCCGGCAATGGTAACCTCAGCAGCCACATCATTTGTGAGACAGACGAAAAGCACATCCAGATTCTCCTCAAGCAAAGTGCGATAATCCGAATGGAATACTATACCATCATCCATTCTCCCGCCCGATTCAAAAAAACGATCGCATACAGCTACTGTTTTCATGTCCGGACGGCTATCGACAACAGCTCTGCGGCGCTTTCCTACAACCCCATAGCCAGCTATCCCGACACGCAATGTGCTCATATTACGCTGCTCTTGCGTAAAGCTTGTACAGTGGGTCATTCACCATATGCTCTTCAACAAGCTTGATATCTTCCGGGCAATCAACCGCAAATGAAAGCATGTATGGGTATGGAGCGACCCTCTGGGTCAACCCGTTGTCATAAAGACGGTTGCTGTCACAGGACTCCACAAGTTCCAAAGGCGATTCCGGAAGCTCATTGAACTTTTTCAGGAAATGCCATTTGAACCCAAAAATCCCATAGATTCTTTTTGCACCTATTTCCCTTGAAAACTTTTTGGCATACGGAATGGGGCTGCGCGATGTATAGAGGATATCACCATTCAGGTCATGAATGATCTTCAGCGAATTCGGATCACGGTATTGAACTTCATCAACAATATCCATCGCCAAAACAGTGCCGCCGACATCCTTGTGGTCAAGCATCGGTCGTGTCGTTACATCAATCATCTCAGGAAGCATCATGGGCTCATCGCCCTGTACGTTCAGAACTAGATCATCTTCCGCCGGGTTCAGTCCCAAATTAAGGACGGCTTCATGGACCCTCTCCAGCGCCCTTGTATGAGTTGATGAGGTCATGACACACGGGAAACCTTTCTTCTCGCAAAAATCAAAAATTTCCTGATCGCAGGTTGCGATACAAAGCGCAGCCCAACCTTCATACATGGAAGCCCTTCTATACACATGCTCCAGCATAGGCATCCCAAGGATTGGGTGTAGTGGCTTTCCGTAAAATCTGCTGGAGCCCATTCGCGCCGGTATTATACCAATGATTTTAGTCACGTTTGCCTCACCCATTTACCCACTTTTTGCTGTTCTGTAGAGGTCGGATATCAGATCATCCGGCCGCCCCAAACGAGTTGATTCTCCAAATGCCCCTACATCCACCCAACCAACAACCTCATCGGAAAGATAGGCCGCGTGCAACAAAGCAAGACTGCTTGCGCAATCCTTCTGCCTGACAAGATGCCCTCCGCCCCTAAGAATCACATCGGCCAGATTCCTGTATATATTCTCATGCCCGTGTCCATAGACACAACCGGAGAAATCTTCGCTGCTGACAGCACAGGCTTGAGGATCCGGCGTATATATTTGCAGTTCATTGACCGCAATGCCGCCAATCTGAGCCAACCCTTTCGAACCCACAATCGAAATAGAGGCTTCAAAATCATCAGGTCTTGCAGAGGTCGTCACTTCCAGCGTACCAACCGCACCTGAAGCAAAGTTAAAAACACCGACAGCGGCATCTTCCACCTCGATATCAGCGCCAAGCGTGGCCATCTTGGTACAAACACCCTTTACTTCGCCAAACAGATACCGCAACAAATCAAGATGGTGAATACCCTGATTGGTCAACGCACCGCCATCATGCGAAAAAGTCCCGCGCCATGCGGAGAGATCGTAATACCTTTGTGGCCTGCACCACCGCACTCGAATGCTGACGACTCGCGGAGATCCCAATTCATCTCTCTCAATGCCTTTTTTTACCCGCTGGACAGCCTTGTTGTACCTATTCTGAAACACAGGAAACACCTTAACACCCTTCTCTTCAGCCAGGGCATATACTTCATCCAAATGGCTCAGGCGCATAAAGGTCGGCTTCTCAACAATGATGTGCTTACCATACGTTTCAAGCACATCCATTGCATGCTCAAAGTGCATACCGGAAGGTGTGATAACAGCCACGACATCAACCTGACACTGCCGAAGCATTTCGTGATAACTGGTGAAATACGGGACGTTAAACTCGACGCCATAGGCTGCCGCCTTGGCTTCATCCAAATCGCAGACAGATGTCAATTCAAGCTCGGAATTGATGCTGATAGAGCGGCAATGATGCCCGGCTATCCTTCCACAGCCGATTACAGCAATGCGTATTGGGCTCTCAACCGTATTGCTAGTCATTCAGTTCACCCTCGATTACTTTCATAATACGTTCCATTTCGACAGTCGGAGCCAATGAAAATCGGCTATAACCTAACAGGCTCGGATGATTTATAGCCCGCCTGTAATAAACACAGGTCTGCAGCGCAGCATCAATTTTATCACCACGTGGCCCCAAGTTGATATGGACAAAATTCCCATAGGTTGGGAACCACTTGAAATCATGCCGATCAGCGAAAGAAAGAAAAGCTTTCTTCGCCTGATTCAACCGATCAACAGACTTCAGCACCTCGTCATACCGATCAATCATTTCTCCAAGCACCATCACGCCAACGGTATTAGCCTCATACATGGGCCTTACCTTGTGAAGGGCCTCTGCAACCTTCGCATCTGCCACACCATAGCCAATTCTAAAACCGGCCATACCCCATGCTTTCCCAGTACTTCTTATCACCAGCAGATTGTCATAATCGTTCACGTATTGAAGAACCGTATTCTCATAGAAGGGATAGTAAGCCTCATCAATCATCAACAAAGAGCCTGAATCACGCGTACAATCAAGCAACCGTTTCATTTCTGCGTCAGAAATGACAGTGCCTGTCGGACTGTTCGGATTCGGAAGACAGACCATCTTTGGCCTATGGGTTCTAACTAAAGATAAGAAAGCGCCCATATCAAGCAAAGGGCCATCCTGCGATGCCGTATATTCCTGCACCAACTCGACAGCCCCGTATATCTTGCAATAAACCTCGTACATGGCGAAGGTCGGCCCTGCATACAGAACAACGTCCCCGGGATCCACAAATGCCTCAAATGCAGAACGGATGACCCCATCGGAGCCGGCAGATACCAGCAGGAAATTCGCAGGCACACCCAGAAAGTTGGAAAGCTTGTCATACAAAACACCCATCTCGGGGTAGGTTGAAAAAGCGTAGCTCGGCAGCCCTTGAACAACATCCCGGATCACCTGAGAAAGATCAGAATCTATGTTTTCATTTTTATCCAGCCAAAGACGATCCTCGGCACGTACCGAAGTTCCCCATAAGGGGCGAGTCAATTGCTCAGAAATTGATGCCCGGATTAATACTCTATCCATCTATTGCCCTTCCCCTGTCCATCTCGAAAAAAACCTACTCGGTCGCACAATCACTATCAGTAGAAACAGTGAAGTTGAGTATTTGGATTCCTGTACTGCATAAGAAGATTCAGTCGTTTCAGCATACGGAAACGGGAATCAAAAGACTTCTTCCGCTTCTCCATCAGGGTTATTGCTAGGCGCACATATCCAGACTCAATACCCTGATCCATCATCATATTCAGCAGCTTCAGACCAAGATCATACCTTTCGTAAACCACAAGAATGGCGAGATAGGATTTGACCCGTTTGAAGTCAATCGTACGACTCTGAAAAAGACCCAGCACATTCTCAGGCGACCTCAAAAACAACGCATCCCCAAAAAAACACTGCCCCGCTTCGCGGTATGCGGAACGTTCCCAACGACAAATATACAGAAAGTCATTGAACTCAATCCCCTTGCCTGTCAGGTACGCACAAACATCTCCAAACAGCGGCTGTCCTTTGCGCAAATGCTGGAACCCAACTTCAACATGAAGGGCCATGCAACTTTTCAGGATGTTCGGAGCTCCGCGAAGTACGGCCAACTCACCACCTTCAAGGTCAAGCTTCATGAAATCCGGAGCGTCAGCCGAATCTGAAATCAACGCATCAAGGGTTTTACATTCAACATCCCCTGAACCTGCAATATCAAAACGATCAGCATCAGGAAAACGGCCAAGCAGCTCCATGTTGGGTTGATAATGAGATGAACACATTGGCTTGCGTGTAAAAGAAATGGACACCTTGCCATCCACATCCCATGCGCCATGCGGAATCACCTTGTAACTGTGGAACTCTTTAGCCTCCTGAGAATTCAACAATTCTTCAGTAGACCGCGCATCCGGCTCAATCCCGATAAACGAGACATCTCCCCTCAACGGGTGCCATCTTGGCAATACACCACCGGAGGCACCAACATCGACCATCCTAACAGTTGCCCCATCAAGTATGGAATGCACATCAGCAGCACATCCTTGCTCATACTGTTGCTGATTTCGATGGAATATTGCCCTGAACGGCTGCTTCAAGAGAGATAGCACAGAAAACTCCTTTTCATCGTCAATACATACAAAGCTTATCTTCCCTGGCGAAGAGGGATCATCTTGTCACTCTTAGAATCTTCCATTGAAGACTTGATTGTTGTCACCTTTCTAAGTGACTCCGTGGGAAGAGCATCATTCCTGGACGAAACAAACAAATGCTTCACAGACCACCACAAATAGTCCGCAATGAGCACAAAGCCTGATCTTTCGTGTTTTCGCCCGAAAGCCATCCCCAAAGCAAGAAACGGATGGAAAAGAAACTTCGTCACTGGATTCAGGAGTAATGATGTAAACTTCCCAGCCTCACGAAAATTATAATAGCCTGACTCTTCGGTATACCCTTTTCCGGAGGAAGCCTGAACTGTTTGCTTACGTAACCGGGAGACAATAAGCTGAAAATAGAACTTAATAACCCCCAATAAAGAAAGTTGGTAGTTATATTTTCGCTGGAGATAATTTGCATCAACCTTGGCCAGAATATCCTGCTGCCACATTAACACCTTGAGAAGTGGAAATCCGGTATAATTGACAAAATGATCCTCCTTGTACGCATCTGTATCACTGATGCGCAAAAGGTATTGCTCCTCTTCATCCATGCTTTTGCCAATAAACCCGTGTTGACGGGCGTATTCATAAAGCGGCGTGCCTGGGAGAGCCTGTGCATAATTAAGGCTGATCATACTGCTCGGAAAATTATCCCCCAGATATAAATAGTTCGAAGCCTCATTAAGAAACTCAATGGACTCCTGCACCGTCTCATCAGTTTCCCCCGGCATTCCTAGAATTATCTGAATTACCGACCTCATGCCTGCTTCATAAGTCCACTTCAGAGCATTCATATTCTGTTCGACGGTAATCTTTTTCTCCATAATCTTCAGCATGGCCCGGCTACCGGACTCCGTACCATAGGTTACATTGACGCACCCATTCTCTTTCCAGTGCTTTAAGGTTTCAGGATTCACTGTTGATGACCTGACACCACCAGCTCGCCACCTAAGCCCTAGCTCACCCATACACCTTGCGAGCTCCATCGCCTGTGCACGATCAGACCCGAAATTCTCATCGGCCAAATCAATATAACGAATATTGTATCGCTCAATAAGAAACTTCACATGATTAACAACATTGGCCGGAGGAAGAGCTCTATAGCCCTTCTCCCACCGATGACAAAAAGTGCAACGGCTTACACAACCCTTTGTCATTACAACAGTTGCTGATACTCCCTTACCAAAACTTTTCCCCTCAATCGAATCAAATCGATTGTCAGCAACTTCAGGAAGATAGTGAGAGATCGATCCATCCTTCTCAAGAATGGTATAATCAGGGTCTTCAACCTCCGCAGCTGTTGGCTTGGCCCCGTAACCGGTAAAATTAAAGGACCCATCGCTCTCCAGAAAGCAGATCCCCTTAATCTTTCTCAGGTGCTCATCATCCAGCTTCCCCTCACGAAGCGCCGTTATCAACTCGCGGATAATAATTTCACCATCACCTGTCATACAGAAATCAACACTACTTTTTCGCAACAGAATCTCGGCGCTTGCCGCCAGATTTCCCCCTACAACAATTACCGTATTCGGCGAAACCCGGCGAATCAATCCTGCGAGAAATTTTGTATACGCATAAGCTGTAGAGACAACAGAGCTGATTCCTACCACATCAAACTGTTTTTCCTTAAAATAACTTTCAATCTCGGATTCGGCATAGCGGTGGTAATCAATATTATAAAACTCAGCATCTTCACCGATCCCTCTTAATGATTGAATAATTGCCAAACTTCCAAAAGGCGGAAAGTATGTAGGCACGGGCCGAATCGGTGTTGTTGCTATACAAATCTTCATTTCAGTGCTCCTTGGTAGCGCACACTACAGATCGCAAAATTTCGTTCGGAAGCCTCAGGTCCACCTCCATGAAATCTCCATCCATCTTTTTTCTAATGGCAAAAACAGCAAAGCACAGTTCACCATAAGGCGTCACAGCAGTTTTACCAGGGGTACCGTTGTAGCCGTAACCGGTTATTTTATCAGCATCCAAAGAGAAAAATTTACTTAGTATTTTGCTTGCATTAACAACCACATAAGATGCAAGCTCCCCCTCCATCTTGCCATCATAATTGATATACTGATAAGAGCGATTGATGTCATCCACACCTGCTTCGCAGGTCAACCTAAAACTGGCAATAAAGGAACCTCCGGGTTTCACCATTGACCAAGCTTTCTGCAGCATCGCATCAAATGAGATGTTCCAATCGATGCAACTCAGGGAAAAGACCAGATCAAATGCCCCCCCAATTAAAAATTCATCCTTCATCGCAAGAAAATCCCCCTCAAGAAACCTTGCATGAGGATTCATTTTTCGAGCCGTGGCAACAGCCTTTTGATTGATCTCTATACCAGTGTAGTCGGAGACGGAAAACCGCTCCTTCAGCGCAAGCCCAAGCCCCCCACATCCACAACCGACATCCAGCACCCTTGAGCAAGATGCTGGTGCAATACGCTCAAGGACAACCCGCTCCGACTCATAGAACTGATTCCAAGCCACCCTATTCTTACTAAAAAACCTCTCCAACTCTTCAGTGGAATATGCCAAATTATCGAAGACCATGTTCAGAATCCCTCAAGACTCACGAACAAAAATATGGTTATAAATGCAAGACATATTCTCACTGTAGAAAGTGTCTTCATGTGCTCGTTTGAACAGCATCAACCCATGCTGCTTCATCATTGCCACAATCTCCTCACATTCATCCAGATTGATATTCAACTCTATCAGCACTGATTTCAACCGCTTATCAGATAGGGTTTTCTCAGCCCCCAACACAATTTTCTTCTCAATACCATCCACATCAATTTTTAGATGGTTAGGAAAAGGAGGCTTAAACTGCTTGATAAAATCATCAACCGCAAATCCCAACATAGCTTGACGAAACTGCACATCATAGCTTTCACCTTTCCAGTCAACGACCTCGCCGAAACTACTCAGGGCTCCTCCCAACTCTGTATTGCTCATATAAAAAGAATCGAGACAGGTCTCATCATTGAATGCAATGCAATAGGATGATACCAGATCGTCAAAACCATTAATCTCAACATTGCGACTAAGCAAATAACAGTTTGCTGGAGAAGGTTCGAAAGCCAGCACATGCTTCCCACGCGAAGCGGCATAAAGAGAAAAAACGCCGACATTGGCACCAACATCCCAGAGAACCTCGCCCTTTTGAATTTGCTCAATCCACTCGATGGTTTCAGGTTCCTTGGTCACCATGGTTTGAGCTCTCCAGACAGGCATGGGGGCCGGGCAGAAGAACTTTACACTTCCCCCATTGGCAGGAACCTCAACCACAGCCGCAAGTTGCTGCGAAAGATGTGCGGAAATCTGGGAGGCCCTTCCAAAACCAAACAGCCTTATAGATCCCTTGAGAAGTGCCGTTACTATATTAATAATTTTTGTTCTGAGTCCTAACATATCTACCACCTGTATTGTCTACTGCTGTTGAATGCCGGAGCGAGCCCCTCCCCAACATGCCATGCTGATCCATGTCTCTCGACAATCATATCCAGAATGGGGCGAGCCTAATAATTATTAGCTCGTTTTTATATACTTACGAATAACTTCTATTGCATGAGAGGCGAATCTTCCTGATAAATCCTGAATTTGATGCCTGCAAGAAAACCCGTTCGCAATAATTTGCACTTCACTTTCAAGCTTGCGCAGTCTCGAGATTAACTTTCTTTCTGCCACTGCAACAGAAAAATCATAATGCTCCTTCTCATAACCAAAAGATCCTGCCATACCACAACAACCGGCTTTGCTCTCTTCAACAACTGCGCCGGGAATATTAGAAAGGAGCTTAAGAAGCGCCCCTCCCCCTCCCAAGCTAGCCTGATGGCAATGATGGTGAACAAGAAACCTCGGAGAATCTATCAGGTCAACCCAAGGAAGCGAACAGGAGCCTTGAGATAATTCATTTTCAAGAAACTGCTCAATGGTAACCACACTGTCTGCAACACGACTGGCTAAACTGGCATCCTCCAACAAATCAGGAAGGTCATCCTTAAGCGCCGTTGTACAACTTGGCTCACAAACCAGTATTGGTACGCCATCGTTCAACAGACTTGCCAATGCCCGGAACGCGGCTGCACCTCGATGTACTGCCTGATCGAGAAGGCCAAGAGAAAGTGCGGAACGTTGGCTGCCACCCACAGTCGCCAGCACAACCTGATAACCGCCTGCTTCAAGCACCTCAACAGCTGCGCGTCCAATCTGCGGCTGAAAAGCTTCAAGATATGTATCGTTAAAAAGGATAACCTTGGGCCCGGTTGCCCGCTTGTGCTTCCTGTTAGCAAACCATTTACTCAGTGACTTACTTGCAAACACGGGAAGATGACGACGCTTATCTATCCCTAAATATCGATCCAGCACAGCACGAATACTCGCACTTTGAAGCAAGCCGTTTGCGGCCCATGCACCATAACCCGACAATTTCGGCGCCAGCCAATCCATAGACCCGAAGAGCAAGGTGCGGATACGCTTTCCATGCAATACCTGATGCTGGTAAAGAACTTCTGATTTTATACGGCTCATATCAATGCCGTTGGGGCACTCGCTATTACATCCCTTACAGCTCAGGCATAGATCGAAGACCTTAAGCAACGCATCGCTGGTGAAACCATGCCTATGATGCCCAAGCTGTCCGGTAATCGCCAAACGCACGGCATTGGCTCGGGCACGGGTACTATGCCCTTCATCTCTGGTTACCATATAGGAAGGGCACATCGTTCCACTACCCAGCTTACGACAGGCCCCGACACCGGTACATTGCTCTGCAGCGCTCAGCAAGCCTCCTTGACGGCGGAATTTATATTTACTTCTAAATTCCGCCTGTAACGAATCCTGATAAGCAAAGCGCAGGTGCCCATCCACCGGATATATGGCAATGACTTTCCCGGGATTCATCAATCCTTTGGGATCGAACAAATGCTTAATATCCTTAAAAGAAGAATATATCTCCTCACCAAAGAAACGTTGATTGAATCCGCCCCGTACAATTCCGTCGCCATGCTCGCCACTCCACGAGCCCCCATATTTCACAACAAGCTCAAACACCTCTTCCTGAATGCGCAGAAGCATTGAAATATCTTCGGGACGATGTAAATCGTGCAATGGGCGGATGTGCATTAATCCGACACTGACGTGACCAAACATGGATACCGGCTGATCATATCGATCACACACAGCCAGGACATCTTCCACATAATTTGCCAGAGAGCCCAAAGGAACTGCAGCATCCTCAATATAAGGTATGGGCTTTCTGGTGCCGAGCAATGTGGTCATTAGGCCCAAAGCACTTGATCGCATCTCCCAGACTTTTCGCATGGCCTCTTCATCGCTGACAAATGGCGCTGAATATGCGGCACAATCAGTGACGAGCATTTTCGAAATTTTGGCCACATGAGCCTCAACTTCTGAGACATCAGCTCCTTGAACCTCAACAACCAGAACGGCCGCAGGTTCTCCTTCAACGATATTGCAAGCCTGCCGAGTCAGAGGATGCGCTTTTGCCTGTCCCAGAACCAAGCCATCTATCAACTCCACCGCCGAAGGATTTTGGCTCACGACAGGCTCTGCAGCCAAAAGAGCCCCCTGAAGAGTGGCAAAATGGGCCATGCAAAGCGCTCTCTTTCTAGGCAGCGGCTCAAGCCTCAGCTTGGCCTCCAGAACAATTCCAAGAGACCCTTCACTACCAACAATAATCTTTGCCATGTTCCAAGATGATAGATCAAGAAAAGCATCCAGAGCATACCCGCCAGAACGCCTTGTAACCTTTGGGAATCGACGCGCGATTTCGCCCCCATGCTTTTCAATTACGCATTTTAGAGAACGATAAATATCACCGCATTTTCCATTATCTTTGGCAAGAAGGGCGTGATCTTCATCTGTTTCAAGAGGCCCTAGAACAACAACCTCGCCTGTCGAAAGAACAAGCTTTAGCTCCAGAACATGATCTATTGTCATGCCATAAATAACCGAACGCATGCCGGCAGCATTGTTCGCAATCATCCCACCGATATTGGCTCTGTTTGCCGTTGCCGGATCGGGCGCAAAATGTAGCCCCGAGCCATGTAGGCTGGCATTCAACTCCTGGCACACAACGCCGGGTTCCACACGAACCCAACGATGCTCCACATCCAACTCTACAATCCGGGTAAGATACTTTGACATATCAACAATCACAGCTTCACCAATGGACTGGCCCGTCAGGCTGGTTCCCGCCCCTCTGGCAAGCATGGGAAGCCCGTACTCAGAACATAAACGAACAACCTGAATCACATCATCCTGATCGAGAGGAAGCACAACGGCCAAAGGCATGAACTGATAAATGCTTGCATCTGTAGCATAAACACCAAGGGAAACTTTATCGGTAAGCACCTGACCACGGATGCCTCTTCGAAGAAAATCCAAACCCTTATGCTTCAACATGAAATAATTTAAGAAGAAGAATATCGCACATATGCGTTTGAGCCACCAACATACCCCTTACCTCAATCAGAAGGTACACAAAATTTTCTTTGAATATAAGCCGAAAAAATTTCCCATATTGGGGCATCCGGGGTCCCAGGGTGCTTGATATATGTATTCATATAATACCGATACGCATCATCTGAGACCTCCATCAGATCAACCAAATTAAGCTCTGCATCGGAGAAGTGATCAATATTGATAATATTTGACTTTAAAGCAGAGGCCGCCTCATACATATATCCAATATAATCACAATTTTCATGTTCATCTGTATTCAGATATAATATAGGTTTATTGCACATAACAGCAAGCGAGATAGCTGTTGACTGGGTAGTCATAACAAGGCTTGCATCCTTCACCAATTCACAGGTTTTATGCAAAACAGGAATCCTATGCCCGTACAGATCAGGCCTAAGGTCATATCTGGACCGCGGATGGGCGGCAATAACAACCTTCAGCCCTGTCAGCAATTCAAACCTATCAAAAAAATGGTTAATAGCCGGATAATAGCGTTCAGCTGTGACCATTGGATTTTCACCACCCAATTCAAAGTCAGCATGAAAAGCCAGATCACTATCTAGGAACACAGCATAAGGAACATCAGTTTCTTTACCCTTACCCCTACAACGCAAGTAAACGTCAAAATCAAAGCTATGCACCCATATGTGTTCTGCCTTCTGAACACGGCGGTCTCTTAATGCCGCCTCTCCGGCAACAACGGCCATATCGGCTTGAGGCAATTTCGGTCTTATCAAAGACAAACCGTCTCGGAGCACCTTTCTAATTCCCCGCATAACAAAACTTCCCTGACGAGAGGCCCGACGAATTCTTTCCAGACTATTGGGTTCGGGAATTAAACCACAGCGAACAAGAACACGGAGAACACGCTTTTTTTTCAAATATTGCCTGACATACAAGGCTGTCGAACAGTCCCCCAAATAATCAATCACAATGTACTGCCCTGATAGCCGAGTCAGTTGACCCTCCAACTCATCCCAAGCAGTTATCTTCAAGCGCTCAGGGCATTCATAGCCAATCGTAGCATTCTCGCCCCAAAAGCTAGGGTTAATCCATGCCGTACAATCCAACACTCTCACAAAAAAATGCCGGGAAAGAATTTCGATTCCAAAACGTTCATAATCTCGGCGACTGAGAGGAACCTCAGTTAGAATTATAATTGAAACAAACTTAGTCATTATTCGATAAAGAGGGTTGTCCCCCAACCAACTTTCTGAAGCTGCTACTCTGCTCCAGAAGACTGTCATAACGGCCTTCTGCAACGACCTTCCCCGAAGACAATTCGACAATTTTGTCGCAGTGGCGAACTGTACTAAGTCGGTGCGCAATGATAAGAATTGTCAACTCGCTTGAAAGAAGATCAATCGACTCTATGACGGCCTGCTCAGTCGCATTATCCAAGGCACTTGTTGCCTCATCGAACACAAGAACCCTTGCCCGCTTGTAAAGGGCCCGGGCAATTCCGATGCGTTGGCGCTGTCCACCACTGAGCCTCACCCCATGTTCTCCAACCACCTCTAAATAACCTCGCGGCATGGACTCAACATGGGAAGCAATCTGAGCTTGACTCGCCGCCTCCGCCACCCTGTTCATATCGATAGCTTCGAAAGGAATTCCGAATGCAATATTTTCTGCGATTGTTGCATCTGTCAGATAGATATGCTGGGGAACGTGGGCAATATTTCTCTGCCATGCGCGCATCGACTTCTCATCAAGCTTTCTACCATCGATACTGATTTCTCCACTCACAGGAGTCAGCAACCCCATGAACAAGTCAAGAAGCGTACTTTTACCGCTACCTGTCCCTCCGACAAAACCAACCCGAGACCCCTTCCTGATCTCAAGATTTAAACGCTCAAGGACCATGGGGTAGTTATCTCCATAACGAAAACTTACATCGCGGAGTTGAATCGATTTCTCAAACGCAAGTGTTTCCATGACATCATTCAATAATTCTTCTGCAATCGGCTGCTTGAGAAGGTTAATGGTGTCAACGAGAGCCTCCTGATTGCCTGCAATACTAGCCCATGCCGCATAGCTTTGCTGCAAAGCGGGAAGCATGCGCTGGGCACCAAATGCCAGCGCCCCCAATATCGGCAGTGCGGAAGCAACCCCTCCTTCCTGAGAACTCAACCAATATGCCAGCCCGCCTATCAACACCATGCCAATGGTCTCCATCACAAAACGCGGACTTCCACCGATAAAGATGTTATTTCCCAACGCCCTGCGAAGTATTGTGTCAGCCCTCCTATATACATCGCAATAGAATGCCTGAGTGCCATCGAGCAAAACATCGCGAATGCCGCCCAAACCTTCTTGCAACACCTTGAATACCTTCGTCTGTTCCTCAGCAATTGCGATACTATTCTTCTTCAAATGATTGCGAACGAATAATGATACCATTCCATAAAATATTCCGAAGCCAAAGATCGCCGATAAGGCTGTAGTGACATCAACTGCAAGCAATGCGAAAAGAATAGAAATGATCAGAACCACCCCACTCATCAACGTTAGAAGTTGCTTAAGAACCTCGACCACGCCACTTACCTTGATGGTGATACCACTGATTACCTCACTGCTGTTTCTGGCCACATGTACCTTGTAGGGCTGGTAGAGCGTTTTCCGATAAACCTCAATACTCAAATCGGCGCCACTCACAAAGGTTAGACGCGTAGTAACCCATAACAACAATGTTCGCACCGCACCTGCGATTAACACCGCAGAAATAAAAAGAACAGTGATTGGGAGAATCAACTGAGATGCCCCTGTAATATTCAGAAATGACGCACATACCTTTACAATTGGATGCTCAAAAACCCTTTCCGGAGAGGTCAAAACCCCCAGGAAAGGAAGTACCGCGCCAAGACTCACCACTTCAAGCAAGGCACTGACCAACATCAAGACAAAAAACATATAGAACTGACGCTGCCTGCGAATACTCAGGTACCCCCAGAGCTGACGTAATAGGTAAAAAAGAGATTTCCCTTCCAATTTCAGTGCTCTCTCCAATTATTAACGCGAATACCTGTCTTGATCACCCAGGCTCCGACATATTACCTCCGCAATTCTCCAGTCCTGTTCTGTATCGATATCCATACTTTCTTCCAGCCCATCGATAATAAGAGGCTGCGTATTATCGGCATTGAATGATCGATTCCGGCGCAACTCGCTAGGCGCAAGTAAATAAAATGCCCCATTGATCACATACGCGGGCGGCAGGTCCTGGGATCGCAGATGCAGCCCACCCGGCATGTATGGCTTAAGCGCCGAATCCTCGATATTGAAACACCACATTGGATGTGATGCTGCAGGGGAAACCCCGACCACTGACCTATAATCATGTTGCCGGAAAAGATTAATGCCACGAACAATTGTTTCACGGCTACGAAATGGCGAAGTAGGCTGCAGCAAGAGCACCCCATCCACATCACCCTTCTCCCCTTCATACCAATCAAGAGCATGTAGTGCCACATCCACCGAGGTAGCTGTATCTGTTGAAAGCTCAGCCGGACGCAACCAAGGCAACAGGGCACCAGCATCTTGGGCAACCTTAGCTATGGCCGCATCATCAGTCGAAACCAGAACATCACAAATATCGGGAATATCCATGGCGACATCGATGCTCCATGCAATCAAGGGCTTCCCACACAGGGGTCTGATATTTTTCCTAGGTATCCGTTTAGAACCACCACGAGCGGGAATAAGGGCCAATATCTTCACTGTGACAAAAAGCTCATCAAAACTTTCAGCCCAATCTCGCCACTCTTCTCAGGATGAAACTGACATCCAAAAACATTCCCTTTTCCAATAGCTGCTGCTATTGGATGCCCTCCGTAGAGACAATCAGCAATACGATGGGCAGGATTGCTTGGGCAAGCCATAAATGAGTGAACAAAGTAAACTGCATCATTTGGCCTGACCTCGTGAAGCACTGTCCCCACCCAATCAACACACCCTTGAGGAGGAACAACCAACTCATTCCAGCCAATATGCGGAATCCTCTGGGGCTTTCCTTGCGTAGATATTCTAGGAACAGGAACAACCCGCCCCGGTATCAGGCCAAGGCCATCAGTGATCCCAAACTCTTCACTTTCGTCGAGCAACATCTGCATACCCAAGCAAATCCCAAGGAGAGGAGTTCCTTTTGCAGCGACTTGGCGCACTGTGGCGTCAAGCCCAAGGGTTCGCAATTCAGCCATACCATCAGCAAAAGCCCCTACCCCTGGCAATACTACCCGCGGTGCAGTAAGAATAGCATCGACTTCAGCAGTTACGGTCACCGTCGCGCCACAGTGTTCCATGGCCCTACGAACGCTAAGTAGATTACCCATCCCATAATCGATAAGGGTAACTTCAAGCGGCTTCATAATTTCTCACATCGAGACCGGCCAATTTAGCAACTCGACGGATATCACCCACAGTGGCGCGGTTGTAATGTAAGATATCGGCCATAGCAACAGCATCCGCCCCTCCTTTCTGGACAGCGTCAACCATGTCTTCCGGCTTCCCCATCCCTCCACTGGCAATCACCGGAACTGTTACCTCCTGAGTTACTGCCTGCACCAAATCAATATCAAAGCCCTTTCGCGTCCCCTCCCTATCTACAGAGGTCAAAAGAATCTCTCCTGCTCCTAGGTCAACACCACGTTTTACCCAGTCAATCACATCCAGCCCAGTACTCTCGCGTCCGTTATCGGTAAACACTTCCCATTTTCCGACCCCCACTTGCATGGCCTCAATGGAAAGCACCATACACTGACTGCCAAAACGCCGAGCCACCTCAGAGATAAGCTCTGGATTAGAGACAGCTGCAGTGTTTATGGCCACCTTATCAGCCCCACAACGCAGAAGCTCGTTAGCATCATTCACTGAACGAATGCCACCGCCTACTGTCAAAGGAACGAAAACATCTTTCACTGCATCACGGACAATTTCACCTATATTATTTCGCCCGTAAAGGCTGGCAACACAGTCCATGTAGAGCAACTCATCGGCACCCTGCTGATAATAACGGAGTGCATATTCATTGGGTGAACCAATTACTCGGAGCCCTTCAAGATGGATGCCCTTAATTAGGTTCGGACCCTTGATGTCGAGTCGAGCTATAAGTCGCGTTTTCCTCATAAAAGTAAAGTGAAATTCAATTACTCTCCCAAATAGGATATCTCAACTGCCATACACCATTTGAAAACTCCCAAAGATGATCTGACCGCCAACTATCAATGACTTCATGCACTTCTTCTTCTGTGACGTCACAATACTCTAGAAACTCTTTAAAGTACTTCCTAGGAAACTCTCCATCATATCGCCTAACCAGCGCAATACCTTCTTCACGGTTAATTTTCCCATCTCGGATTTCATGAGCCGTATCGGAAGTCGTCCTACCAATTCCGAACTTAATGTACGCAAGATAATAATGAAAACCATCAATGCAATCATCTAAACTGGCGTATTTTGAATACGTACCTTCGGACCGCTTCGAGTTAGGCAAAAAGCCAGTATGCTCTTTGCAGTAATAAAAATTCTCTTGTGGATCCCAAGACTTATAGTATCCAAAAAACTGAATAGTGGTTTGATTGCGAACCACATCATCATAACAAGGAGCAGAAAACGGCTTGAGATCAGCCGCACTGACTCCATGCTCTGTCCAGAACTCAGGAGGCAATCCAGAAAAATAATGCTCATCATGATCTTCAATTTTCCTATCCGGACGAAAAGCATTTCTCATATCGCCACCATACTCGACTTCACCATTTTCACCGTACATAATTAACGATACGCCATACTTGACCGCCATATGCAATGGAAAGTTTGTTTGCCCATATATAAATGGCTGAAATGGGTCTCCCAAGTGCTTAAATGCCAAATGGGTAAGTCTACGTGTAACCTTACCATTAGGAGTTCCTAGAATATTATCAAATCCAGAGGCAATAAAAGCATCCAGATTAGCCCTGCCTAACTCAGTAGCCTTAAGTGGAGCCCACGTTACTGTGAGGGGATTCATTCCATATTTATATTTGAGTTGATGCGCAACAAACCCCCCATCCTTACCACCACTGCATGGAACTATAACATCGTACTCGCCATTGCCTTTTCTATAGCGTTTGCATAATTCTATTAGTTCATTTTCTCGTTCGCCCCAGTCAATATGACTCCGCTTATACTCAGCAAAATTGCATGCCGAACACACACCATTCTCATCGAATGTTATGCGTGGCCGCTGATTCGAGACAGTGCATTTTTTACAAAACTTAATGTCAGTCGGCAAGCTATACAGGCCGATTACATCTTTTTTTTTCATTTTTCATCCTTAGTTTATCTCTTGAAGATAATTCGCCTTATTAAGATCCTCTTCCCGCCCTACATCCAGCCAGGGTTCGTGCATTGGGTAAACGATGGTACGAGCTCCCATTTCCCTCAAATTACCAAAAAGGGTTGGCATGTCACAATACTCGTTGACATGAAGCGCATCGAGTGCACTGGGGTTCAACACATAAATACCCGCGTTTACATGACTGTAAACGACAGGCTTTTCTTCGAAACCGATAATATCGACACCCTTGGTGCGAACAACACCAAAAGGGTTTGCCCACTCGTGGACACGCACCGCCATTGTGGCAGATGCATCGTAACGACAATGAAAATCCAACATTTCAGAATAACGAATATCGGTTAACACATCACCATTGGCAACCAAGAATGGCGCAGTTGGCCGCGGAGTTAAGAGTCCAATTGCGCCAGCTGTCCCTAATGGGGTATCTTCATGCAGGTAATCAATATGCACCTGCCAACGGCTACCATCTCCGAAATATTCTTGGACCATGTGCCCAAGATAATGGATAGCCAATACAAAATGCTGGATACCTTCTGCTTTAGCCCGCTCGATGATATGCTCTAATATCGGCTTCCCCCTTACTAAAAGCAAAGGCTTGGGGCAGTTTTTAGTATATGGGCGTAACCTGGTCCCTTGCCCTCCCGCCATAATTACCATCAAATTGGTTCTTTCAGTCGGCGCCATTAACTGATTCATTACATGCAGCCCAATTACACGCCGTGACTCATCAACCACGGGAAGTGCATTGATGGAATTCGCATGCATCATGTGCAGCACCATGTCACGTTCCATTTGAGGTGGAACCACTACCGCTTCGCGGTGGATAATCGAATCAATAGAACTCTTCATATCCAGCCCGCGCAATAACCCTCGACGAACGTCACCATCAGTGATGGTGCCAATCAATGTCTCATCTACAGAGACTACTAGAGCAATCTGCAGTGCAGATTCTTCCAAGTTACTAATAGCCTGTTGCAAAGTAGCTCTAGCTGGAAGTAGCGCTTTACGCCAAACAGAAAGAGAAGTGTCAAACATTACAAGCATCATCCAGCATGATTCATTCTCCTACAAACCTTCCTTAGCTGGGACACCAAATACTTTTGCACCATCCCGAACATCGCGTACGACCACGGCCCCTGCAGCAACAAGACTTTCTCGCCCGACTTTAATTCCTTGAATGACAGTAGCCCCAGCCCCTATATAAGCGCCATCTCCAACACTAACCCCCCCGGAAAGAGTTACACCAGGGGAAATATGCGCATGAGCGCCAATGAAACAATCGTGATCAATTGAAGCGTGAGTGTTAATGATAGCATTAATACCAATGTGGCAGCCAGACTGAATAACGACACCGGCCATTATTTGTACACCTTCAGACAAAACAGCATCGAATGCGATAACTGCCGATGGGTGAACCACGCTAAAAAACTGGTACCCCATTCGTTTGAATTGCTCAAACAATAGCCTGCGCTTCGTAATTACGCGAACGGAACCAACCCCATTCACCAGCCCTGTATTCTCAGCAGAGTATTTCATAACCTCTTCGTCACCACCGATTACTGGCAACCCCATAAACGAAGAGCCTTTAGTCAGAGGGTTCACATCAGCAATACCTAGCACCTCTATTGAGCTTAGGCTCAAAGAATCGATCAAAACCTTAGAATGCCCACCAGCCCCTAGAACAATAACATGAAAATTCACGACTTAATTTCCTCATCTTGCTTGTAATCCCTGTCGGCAACTTTCCCTAGCCATTCCCAATAATGAATAGGAGTTATCCCATCTCCAGGACGCTTAGCTGCAAGATTGACTTGCGTAAAAAATTCACCTTTACATATATCATGAGCTGCGACCAAGCTCTTTCGCGCCACCAATCTATTTCTATACTCTACCTCCGTAGAGCGCTTGACAGCAGAACCCAACGCCAATTCAACTTCGCGGATAGATTTGACCATCTGTTTCAATTCATCTGGCTCAAGGCTGGCTCTGTGATCTGGACCTGGAAGATTGCGATCCAACGTAAAATGTTTTTCTATTGTCTCTGCCCCCAGAGCAACGGCTGCTAATGAAATGACAATCCCTGCAGTATGGTCGGAGTACCCTACAGGTAATCCGAAAGCACTCTTCATCGTTTCTATCGCACGGAGATTAATATCTGAAATAGGTGCAGGGTATTCAGTCGTACAGTGCAAAAGCTCCACATGATTTTTCAGTGCGCTTTGCCCTGCCGATGAACCATAAGCTTTCTCGAAAGCTTGAATAGATGGAGGCACTTCGTGTTCAGTATATCCAAAAGCAAGAACACCCAAAGCCATCTCGATTTCTCCCAAGTTACACATACCAGTCGAAAGAATTACGGGCTTAGCACTTCTCGCAACTTTAAGAAGCAATGGCCCGTTGGTGATTTCTCCAGATGGAACTTTTAGTTTCGCTACATTGAGCTCGTTCACAAGAAAATCGACGCTCTTTAAATCGAAAGGAGTAGACATGAATTGAATGGCTCGCTTAGCACAATGCGCCACAAGCATACTGTGCGAGAACTCATCAAGCTCAAGCTTTCTAACCATTTCCAATTGAGATTCGTCGTTTCCAGTAGATCTTACTTGATAATCCGCCTTTGATGCAAAACGACTAATAATAGCTTCGGACTTAAATGTCTGAAACTTGACTACATCCGCCCCCGCATCCGCTGCCGCATCAATCAATGCAAGCGCCTTTTCTAGTGAACCATTGTGGTTCACGCCGGCCTCGGCAATTATTTGAACGCGATTATTCATAACCAAACGCCAAGTCAAAGAAATGTTTTTTCAACAAACTCCTCGGCTCAGTTATCTTCTTCAGTACATCCTTTATACGAACAGAGCTATTACCATCGCCATAAGGATTGATCACGCCAGAGCAATCCATCTTTAGAGCATCAGCAAGCGCCAGGGAAATGGAATTTGCATCAGCACCACAGTTAATCACCGAGGCAGCCATCAATCTGCCTTTTTGCCGATCCCCTATATTGACAGTCGGCTTACCAAACGATGGAGCTTCGTACAATCCGCTCGATGAATTCCCCACCACTGCATCCACCTGTGCCATGACGCTCAAATAGAGGGCCTGCCCCAATGAGACATAAGACTTCGCATTAGGATGACCAGCGATAAAATCATCTATCAGAACAGAAATTGAACTTCTCCCTGTATCTGAATTAGGCATTGTGATAATAATACCAATTTTCTCCCCATAGCTATCGAGCACATCAAGGAGTTCGCGAAACTGCCTATCTGAAAGCTCATTATCCAGAGTCGCAGGATGAAAGGTAACCAAAATGTTTTTCTTCTTAAAAGAAAACCCCAGAATCCTTTCCAAATCGCCACGGTCAGTCATTTTCATACGTTTAATAAAATCAACACCAGGGCTTCCAACATTATAAACATAGTCTGGGTTTTCTCCCAGTTGCCTAACTCTTCGAGCAGCAATTCTATTAGTTACAAAATGAAGATGCGCCATTTTTGTGATACTATGCCGTATGGCCTCATCAAAGGCTCCTTCTGTAACATCGCCTCCTGCGATATGCGCAATAGGAATAGACGCCACCATGGCAGCCTGAGCCGCAGCAATTATCTCAAAGCGATCTCCAAGCAAAACTAGGATTTCCGGACTCAAGACTTCCAATACATCGGCAAATCCAATCACCCCAAGCCCTATAGATTTTGAAACCCCTACTGAAGTGTCACTGGAAAGAAGCATTTCCACTTTGGCATCAATTAAAAACCCATCTGCCTCTACAAGTTTATATGTCAAACCGAATCCAGGTGCTAAATGCATCCCAGTCGCCACTACTTGCAGCTGCATATCAGGGTCGCTTTGAATTTCCTTCATAAGCCAATACAGCAAGCCGTAATCTGCACGGCTCCCTGTAACAACACAGATTCTTCGCTTAGACATTCACCCCTCCCAAACGCGCACTACTGGGGATATTGATCAATCTTCGCTCAATGCTTTTAGCTACGCTCAAATTATCCATCCTCGGACATGACCGATACATTTCAAGTTCGTGCATCAGAGTCCATACAGGGCGCGTCATCATTCCCTGAGTGTTAGTTTCGGCAAGAAGGATGTTGCGCTGACCCGCAAAACAATCATCAAGGAGCAATGCATTCAGCCAGTAATTACTCTTCGCAAAAGCGGGTTCGACAAAGAACCTCACCCCAGCAACCCCAGCAAATGCCTCTTGGTATTTTTCCGCCAGCCTGCGCTTCCACTTTATCAAGTCCGGCAATTGTTCCAGTTGTGCGCACCCTAATGCGGCATTGATATTCGGCAGGCGATAGTTAAAACCTATCTTGTCATGAATAAAAGACCATTGGTGCGGGACTCTGGCAGTGGTAGTCAGATGTTTTGCCAGTTTTCCCATTTCCTCATCATTGGTCAGGATGGCCCCACCACCACCGGTGGTGATTACTTTATTGCCATTGAAACTTAGTGTAGAAACCTTGCCCCAATTCCCTGTATGCCTGCCTTTGTAGTACGAGCCCAGCGACTCGGCAGCATCCTCAACAAGCTCAATTCCAAATCGCTGGCAAACGTCAACGAGAGGATCAAGGTCTACAGGATGCCCGAAAATATGCACTGGAATCACGGCCTTTATACGGCGTCCCGTATTCTTATTGAAACAGCCTTGCTCCTTTACTTCAGCAATATCCTCAAGGTATGTCGCCAGCTTGCAGGGATCCAAACCGAGAGTCGTAAATTCACTATCAACAAAATGCGGGTGCGCGCCACAGTAGCTCACGGCATTTGCCGTAGCCACAAAGGTCAAGGTTGGCACCAACACCTCATCCCCCGGCTCAACGCCCACCAGCTTCAGCGCCACATGTAGAGCAGCTGTCCCATTTACCACGGCCACAACATATTTTGCTCCGGTAAAATCTGCCAATTGCTGTTCAAAACGGTCGACAAATTTCCCCACCGAAGATACCCATCCAGTATCGAGGCATTCCTTTACATATGCCCACTCGCTACCCGAAAAGTCCGGCTCGTGCAAAGGGATATGGCCGCCCTGCCTCGGCAACACCGAGTGCAGAGCTTTAAGAACATCGGCCGGATCGAAATTATTCACACGCACCTGCCAACGAACTTATACATTGTAAATGCCAGCCTTATAGCTTTCTAGATTCCGTGGGTTAGTGAACCATGCAACGGTTTTTTCAAGACCGCGCCTGAACCCCTCCTTGCCGCCATATTCCGGTTCCCACCCAGCAAGCAATTTTGCCTTGCTGTTATCCGCCCAAAGTCGGTCCACTTCGCTTTTCTCCGGGCGCAAACGAACCTCATCGGTTTCGATTTCAATATCAACACCCATGACCTCGGCTATCATTCGCACCGTATCACCGATGGACACCTCGAAGTTACTGCCGATATTAATCACTTCACCCACGGAATTATCCGAATTGGCGACGGCGATAAAGCCGCGCACAGTGTCCAAAACAAAATTGAAGTCACGAGTAGGATGTAGGGCCCCAAGTTTTATTTTACGCTCACCATTCGCAATCTGTGTGATGACGGTAGGAATCACCGCACGCGCGGACTGCCTGGGACCATAGGTGTTGAAGGGTCGAATGATTGAAACCGGCGTATCGAAGGCATTGTAGAACGACATGGCAATCTGGTCAGCGCCAATTTTTGTGGCTGAGTAAGGCGATTGACCCTGCAAAGGATGCTCCTCGGTAATAGGAACGAACCGCGCAGTGCCATAGACTTCGCTGGTAGAGGTGTGGACCACTTTTCTCACGCCAAGCTCACGGGCCGCTTGAACAACATTCAAGGTGCCCTTTACATTTGTATCCACGTAGGTGTCGGGCGAATGGTATGAGTAGGGAATCGCGATCAAGGCAGCCAAATGCATGACTGTATCGCAACCTTGCATGGCTTTTTTCACACCATAGGGATCACGAACATCCCCGGAAAAAACTTCAAATTTTCCCTTCACTTCCTCTTCGCAACGATCCAGCCAACCCCAAGAGCTGAATGAATTATACAACACAAAAGCTCTCACATCGTGGCCACTACGCACCAATGACTCAACCAAATGAGAACCTATAAAGCCATCGGCACCGGTCACAAGAACTTTACTATTCACACTTAACTCCACTCGATGTGCCAAGCAATAAGCTTGGACACTTTGTTATTTTCGCCACCCCCTCAAGCATGCAACAACCACCAAGCGGCAGGACACCCTACCTGCTATGGCAGAATCGTAAACCTATAAACTTGATGGATACGTCACCTTCAAAGCAGACAAACAAACCCTCTCACTTCCCTCATAATCTAAAGCGCATACTCACAGATTGATCTGGAAATGGCGAGTTATCCAATGATGGCAGTCTCTTCCACCATATTTCAGATGAGTACAGATGCAGCCCATCCCTTATGAATAGACATCTCAGTTTAACCGCGTTACTACAATTTTAAGTTTAATACGACGCCCTTACAAGATTGGCTGATACTAAATCAGTGGGTTCTTCGAGCTGAGAAATCGGCCAGATCGGCCATCAACTGTCGGATTGCGGGGCCGCCTGAATCAGGCAGGCAGGCCTTGGCACGCTCGGCATATTCCTGTGCTGCCTCAAGACAGCGCTCCACACCACCTGCTGAATGCACGGCATCGCGCACTGCCTCTCGCTCCCCATCTGCATAGCCATCTCGCTCGGCAATGGCCTCAACCATGGCATACAGACCGTCATCTCTCTGCATGGCATGAATCAACGGCAGGGTAATCTTACCCTCTTCGAGGTCGTGCCCCACCGGCTTGCCAACATCCTGGGCATCGGCGACATAATCCAGCACATCATCCATCAACTGGAAGGCCACGCCTAGACACATGCCGTACTCGGCCATGCGCCGGATGATTTCATCATCCTGCGCGCTGACACGCGCACCGATCTCGGCGGCGGCTGAAAAGAGAATCGCCGTCTTGCTTTCAACCACTTCAAGATATTCCGCCTCGGTCATCCCCAGATGGAAGGTGCGCACCAGTTGCAGCACCTCGCCCTCGGCAAGGGTATTCGACACCTTGGACAGCAGCGCCAGAACACTCATTTCCCCATCGGCCACCAACATCTCGAACGCTCTTGAAAAAAGGAAATCGCCGACCAGCACACTGGCCTGATTGCCCCACACCCCGTTGGCAGACGGCGTGCCACGACGAACCTCGGAGGAATCAACCACATCATCGTGCAAGAGCGAAGCTGTATGCAGGAACTCAACGACGACAGAAAGCGGAATATGCCGCTCTCCGGCATAGGAGAACAAGCGCGAAGACAGGATGCACAGCAGGGGCCGCAGCCGTTTACCGCCACTATCGACGATATAGTTACCGATGGCAGGAATCATCAACACATCCGAATCCAGTTCGCGGCGGATACAGGCATCCACCTTGTGCATATCTTCGCGGCAAAGGACCGTCGCTTGATTCAGAGGATTGTCGATTGAAGTTGTCACGATTCGCGCATCGTAAATGTCCTGACGCGAGCGTCAAGAAAACGCAGGGAAAATAATGCTCTGACCCTATCCAAACCATGCCGAATAACGCCTCCTATGCGAGTTAGCCGTGATTATTCACTCAACACATGAAGACAAAAGGGCTAACATCCCGGCATGCAGGTTATTCTCGCTTCCAAATCTCCACGCCGACGGCTTCTGTTGCAGGCTGCAGGACTCGCCGTTGAAGTGCGTCCATCGCATATTGATGAGACGCTGCTTACCGATGAGGATGTACCCAGTGCTGTGCAGCGTCTGGCTATCGCCAAGGCTGCCGCCACCGGCCCGGGCGATGTGCCGGTGATTGCCGCAGACACGCTTGTAGCATTGGATGGAAGTCCACTCGGACAGCCTGCAAACCTGCAGGAAGCCCGCGATATGCTCATCGCACTTTCGGGGAGCACGCATCAGGTGTACACCGGCGTTTGCGTTGCGCACCGGGGCCAATCCCTGCATCAATTGATGTGTTCCGAGGTCTGCTTTTATCCACTTTCAGAGCATCAAATTGACACCTACTTACAACACAACGAAGTACTGGATAAAGCTGGCGCCTATGAGATCCAAGGCGGCGCGGCGAGTTTTGTACGAGCAGTAAATGGCCCCTTAGACAACGTTATTGGCCTGCCTGTTCGCCTGACCTTAAGTATGCTGAAAGAGGTAAATACCCCATGAGTGTAGAGCTACTGGTTAACGTAACCCCCTTTGAAACGCGCGTGGCTCGCGTTGAGAATGGTCTAGCCGAAGAAGTGTATATTGAGCGTGAACGCGAACGCGGCCTGCGCGGTAATATCTATAATGGCCGCGTGCAACGCGTACTGCCGGGTATTCAGGCTTCTTTTGTCGATATCGGCCTGTCACGCGCTGGCTTTCTCTATGCCGGTGATATCGCTCAACCCGGAACCCATGTCGCCGAAGAGCAGGCATCGCAGGAATCCGAGGAGTCAGGCGATGTAGAGAGTACAGAAACAGCTTCTGTGCAGAGACAATTTCCCGATATATCCACACTGATCCGCGAGAACCAGCAATTAATGGTTCAGGTATCCAAGGAACCCATCGCCTCCAAGGGGCCTCGGCTTACGTCGCTGGTCAGCCTGGCCGGCCGTTATCTGGTTTATCTGCCAGGACATGATCACATCGGCATCGCCCATCGCATTGAGGACAGTGCCGAGCGCAACCGCCTGATGGACCTGGTTAGCGAGATCAAACCGGAGGGCGGCGGATTGATTGTACGGACCGTTGCCGAAGGTAGAGAGCAGGCTGAGCTTAAGCAGGATCTGGATTATCTGCTACGCCTGTGGGCCGACATTGAAGATCGCCTGAAGCACGCCGGCCCTGCCTCGCTGGTCCACAAGGAACTGAATCTTTATCTGCGCATGATGCGCGATTTTGTCGATGCCGATGTAGAAAAGATTCATGTCGATTCACGCGATGCCTATGAGCGCATGCTGTCCTTTGCCCGGCGCTTCATGCCTGAGGTTGCCGACCGGCTGTATTACTACCCCGGAGAGCGCCCGATCTTCGATGTCTACGGCGTTGAAGAGGAAATCAATCGTGCCCTCAAACGCCGGGTGGAGCTGAAATCCGGTGGCCATATTGTCATCGACCAGACTGAAGCGCTGATCGCCATCGACGTCAATTCAGGTTCCTTTACTGCTTCGCGCACCATGGAGGAAACAAGCTTCAAGACCAATCTTGAGGCCGTGAATGAAATCGTGCACCAGCTCCGCCTGCGCAATCTGGGCGGCATCATCGTTGTCGATTTCATCGATATGCAGGAAGATGAAAACAAACGCCGCCTGATGGAAGTGCTGGAAGAAGCCCTGTCCCGCGACCATGCCAAGACTCATATTGTACACCTCTCCGAGCTCGGCCTGGTCGAAATGACCCGCAAGCGGACTCGCGAATCGCTTGGCCGCACGCTGCTGTCGGTGTGCCCGCACTGCAATGCAACCGGCCATGTGCGCAGTGAAATCACCATCTGCCACCAGATTTTCCGTGAGGTTGTCGCCGAAGCGCGCGCCTACCCCTGCGATCGCCTGATGGTGGTGGCTCATCCGAGCATTATCGATCGCCTGCTTGGCGAGGAGAGCGACAGTGTCAGCGGACTGGAGCGTTTCCTGAAGAAGGAGATTATTCTCAAAAGCGACGAAAAACTCGATGAGGAACGCTACGAAATCGTCCTGCAGTAGCTATGCATTCCAAATCTCGCCTTCCCCTGCAGGCATCATCGGATAGCCCATTGCACCTGTATGTGCACATCCCGTTTTGTATTCACAAATGTGCCTACTGCGATTTCAATTCCCATGTGCGTGAGACGCCGCCATGGGATGAATACAGGCGGGCATTGCTGGCTGAACTCACTCACTGGTCAAGGCAGGCACAGTTTTCCGGGCGACGTATTGCTACCGTCTTCTTCGGTGGCGGCACACCATCGCTTTCGCCCGCCGGACTGATATCCGAGGTATTACAGCAGGCGGGGAAGCTCTTTGGTTTCGATGCAGATGCCGAGATCAGCATGGAGGCCAATCCCGGCACGGTAGAGGCCGGTCGCTTTGCCGCATTTCGTGGCGCCGGCGTCAACCGCCTGTCCATCGGTGTGCAGAGCTTCAATGATGCCGAACTGCAATGGCTGGAGCGCATCCATAGCGCGCAACAGGCGACACAGGCATTCGCCAGCGCGCGCAGCGCCGGGTTCGACAACATCAGTATTGATTTGATGTACGGACTGCCCGGACAAAGCTTGTCTGACTGGCTGAAAAACCTCGACACAGCCATTGCGCTGGCACCTGAACACCTTTCCTGTTACCAGCTGACAGTCGAAGCGCATACCGAACTAGCCCTGCGCCATCAACGTTCGCCACTCTCCCTGCCGGAGGAGGATGAGGCGCTGGAATTTCTCCTGCGAACACGCAGCCGTCTGTCCGAGGCTGGCTATCATGCCTATGAAGTATCTAATTTCGCACGACCCGACCGGTATTGCCGGCATAACGACGCCTACTGGTTATATCACGACTACATCGGCATCGGCGCAGGTGCGGCAGGCAAATGGGACACAGCCGACGGCGGCATCACCCGCTACAGCAATATCCGCTCACCCGAAGCTTATATGCGCTCTTCCCTAGACAGAGCCGAAGCCATCAACACCAGTGAAACGCTCCCCCGGGAGAAAGCAGCAGGCGAAGCTGTATGGCTCGGCCTGCGACGCAGCGCTGGTGTGTCGCAGGAGTATTTCAGGCATCGCTTTGGAAGAGGCGTAAACGACCTGTTCGCTGCGGCACTGCAGCCATGGGAGGCAAGCGGACACCTGCACATCACGCCCGAATATGTTCAGCTTACTGAGAAAGGCCTGGGCATGGCCGATAGCATCGCGGTTTCCGTGCTTACCGATTGAGGCAGCAAGCAGCCTACCCGGAAAACGTCAGCCGATTATGCCCTTCGAATTAAAGTCATCATACACAGCATTGGTAAAATACAGGCCGTGTGCCGGAGCGGTTTCGCCAGCCAGCAGGCGGTCGCGCCCGGCAAGCAATTCTGCCATGTATTCGGGCTTCCATTTACCCACACCCACGCGCACCAGCGAGCCAACCATATTGCGCACCATGTGGTAGAGGAAGGCATCCGCACGCACCTCAATCGAAAGACAATGACCATGCTGCACAATGCGTACTTCACGCACTTCGCGCAGCGGTGATGAGGCCTGGCAGCCGCTGGCGCGAAAGCAGGAAAAATCTTGCCTGCCCATCAGGTGATGGCCCGCCTCCTGCATAGCTGCAATATCCAGCTTTCTGGGCATCCACCAATGGCGCCAGCGCTCAATGGCAGGAGCGGTCCCCCTGTTCCAGATTTGATAGCGATAGGCCCGCTCGCGGCAATCGAAGCGGGCATGAAAATCAGCAGCCACTGCACGCACCCCGATCACCCTGATCTGCTCCGGCAACCCTTGGTTCACACCGTGCAGGTAGGCCAATGGCGAGCGGACAAAACGGGACTGCTGCACATCGGCATGCACTGCCATTGCCTCGGCATGCACACCGGCATCGGTACGCCCAGCCGCGATACAGGAAACAGGCTGACCATCGATGGCTGTCAGCGCCTCCTCAAGATGCTGCTGCACTGACGGTCCATTATCCTGTCGCTGCCAACCGCATAAGCCACGCCCGTCGAATTCAAGTGCAAGTGCAATGCGTTGCTTTGTATTGTTTTCCATCAGCCCATCCACACAGCAAGCGGTATGAGCAGGCCGCCCAAAGCGAGGAGCAAACCGGATGTCATCCCTCCCTGCGCGTGTCGTGCAGGAGCGCATTCATCCCAGTTATGCCATACGGATTCCGCCTCACTGGCTGTTCCATGCCATACCCTGACAATCAAAGTAGTGAGGGCCTGCAACATCTTCGGCAGATTGCGCACCCCTCCCGAGGCATGCATCTGCTGCCTAGCCTCGGCCATACAACTGCTGACCAAGGCGCGCATCGGAGATGCCAATTTCACATAAGGAAGCAGTCGGGAGCCGATATATGGCAAGCTCAGACTATAGAAAGCCCATTCCTCCCGGCGTAGCGAACGCGACAACAGCATACCTGCATAAAACAGGGTACACAGGCGCAAAGCCAGCCAGCAACCTTCATACAGGCCTTCCCGTGTTAACGGAATCCCGCTTCCCGGCCACAGTAACTGGCCCGGGGTAAACAACAGGTGCAATAGTAGAATGGGGAGTAACAGCCATAGAAGCAATCGGGCTGCACGAAGCAAAGGCTGCCACGACGCACATGTCTGTTGTAGAAGAAGAACGATACAGCCGAGAGCAGCCAGCAGGAACGGAACATCCCTGTTTATCAGCAGCACTGCTGCAAACAAGCCCAGAGCGAAGCAAAAACGGCCAAGCGGATGCGCCTGTCTGCTGACAAGAATGACATGAGAGAAAACAGAAGCTTTCACAGCAACAAAATGATGTGGACTTCAGCTATACCCGCTGAAACCGGGCTCAGGATGGCAGGTTTTTAACCGAATCGAACCAGTCCTGATTGTTGGCGTCGACCAGGTCCTCGGCCTCGGCAAGCAGTTCGGCTTTTCGGCTTTCATCACCGCGCTTTGCTGCCAATTCTGCCAGACCGATGAGCGCATCACCCCGTCGATCACCCTCAAGCGCTGACTGCAATGCAGCTTCAGCCTCATCCAGTGAACCTTCGGCCAATAGACTGCGAGCCCGATCCACATCAAGACTCTCCGGCCCGGCATCTAAAGCTACATCCACGCTATCATCACCCCACTCTGCGAGCAGGTCGTCAAGTTCACCACTGATATCCATTTCGGGCATGTCGGCAATATCAGAAGCATCTTTCCTTGCATCCGCATCGGGACTTGCATCATCACTGCCAAGCTCCCCAAGGATATCATCAAGGCCCAAATCATCTGCTGAAGCAGCATCAATGTCGGCATCCGGCACTGATTCATTCTGTTCGTCGCTGTCGGACAAATCCCCATCGGGTGCATCCTCAGCATCACCACTGCTCAACTCACCCAGAATGTCATCAAGGTCAAGCCCATCGTCTCCGGATTCAGCCTCGAGCACCGTTTCCTCAACGGTATCGGCATCCGGATCTCGCAAAGGAGTGACCACTTTTGCTACAGATGCGAAATCGACCTCAGTCTCGCTATCCGTGTCAGTATCCGCAGCTTCAGAAGCTTCCTCTCCATCCACCCCTATGTTTTCTTCTGATGATTCAAAGGAAAGCCCCTCGTCACCATATGCCTGTGCATTATCCAAAGCCGTTGAGTCCGGAACCTCAGCCTGAGCGGCATCAAGGTCCATATCGTCCAAGCTAAAATCCAGACCATCGGCCTCTTCCGCTACTGGCGCAACCTCTTCCGGCTTCTCTTCAGCGGGTTCGGCATCCTGTGTAAATGCGACGAAATCCAGGCCATCGTCTGATTCCTTTTTAACATCAGAAGACTCTTCAACGACATCAGAATCTACTGTTGGCTCATCACCCACTGCATCAAGCTCAGTCTCTCCTGACAGATCAGCCAAATGATCCGTATCCAGATCTGCCGAAACATCCGTTTCAATGCCGGATTCAAAAGCCATATCCTGTGGGGTGTCTTCCAGGTTCACCAGCTCGCCAATATCGTCTGTTTCAGCGCCATCGCTCATATCCAGGTCGATATCATCCATCTGGTCGGATATTGCATCCTCAGCCGCAACTGCCACTGGTTCATCGGCATTTAGGGCCTCGATTTCATCGCCTTGCGGGCGAATCAATGAATCTTCAAAGGTTTTCAAATCCCCGGCGCTGAGCATGGAACGCGCCGCATAAATCGCTGCATCGACAGCTTCTTGGTCCTTGCGCGACTGCAAGAGCTCGACCAGTTTGCTATGTGCCTCCAGATGATCCGGCCTTTGTTCAATGGCCATATGCATCTGCTGCAATGCCTCGTCTTCCATGCCATAGCGCAGATAGACATCAGCTTCGGCCAGATAATCGATCCCAGCTTGCGGCACAGCTCTCTTGTTTCCTGGCAGCGCATCATCCGCCTGCATGCCGGCAGCTGCATCTTCCTGCAGCTCGCTATCCAGCGACGCCATTAAGGCCTCGTGATCCACATCTTCACTGTCGCCGTCATCCGGTGCCGATTCGCCAGTGCCTGCATCAAACCCGGAAGCAAGCATCGCTGCTGCCCCTGGCGCAATTTCAGCATCACTTGAAGACCTGACTGCCGGGTGAGGCCGGTCGCGGCGCAGCAGGAAGAGCAGATAACCGGCAAAGGCAAGCAGCAAGATGATGATGCCACCGAGCGCCAAGGTCAGGGCATTCAAATCCTGCGACTGCACCTCCTGCATCTGCTGATTGACTTGGTTTAGCTGCCGTTGCAGACGGGCCACAGTCAGCTCAAGTCTCTTAACCTGCTCTTCGGCGCTGGCTGCATCAGCCGTTGCCGGTTTCGAACCAGCTGCTTTTGCTTCCGATTCCTGCAAGGCCTGCTTCAGACGAAGGTTCTCTTCCTCTAGGGCGCGCAACTGTGCTGCAGCTCCCGCAGCCGGAACATCCGCAGCGGCTTGACTCTGCGGCACCTTATTTTCCTGAGATGACTTGTCGGCACTTGCCTGATCGCCCTGCACAGGTGCCGCAGCAACTCCGGATGCAGTCTGACCAACATGCACGCGAGTGCGATAACGATTCTCCTGCGCCTCCGCCTCAGCCGCATAGACCGGCTGATCCTTCAAATCCTTCCAGCGCTGTTCGTGCTCCTTGAAAATACGCCTTGCATCACTCTCCTGGACGGCCGCCACCTCATCAGAAGTCGGAACATCAAGGTAGGTTCCGGCATTAATGAGATTGATATTACCTTCCTTGAATTTGTCTTTATTCTTGTTAAAGAGCCCGACCATAATCTGGCTGCGTGTAAAACGCCCATCCACAGGTAGGCGTTGGGCTACCGTAGAAAGCGTATCGCCGCGCACCATCGGGCCATAGCGGTTGGTGCGAGCCCAGCCCTCATAGGGCTTGAAACCGGAGCTGGCTACTTCAGCAGTATCAAGCTGATCGCTTGCTGATTCCGCTGCCGAAACAGCATCATCCATAGGCGCAACAACGGATACAGGTTCTTTTTCCTGAACTGCCGGCATTGATTCAGCAACAGGAGCAATCGCCTCTACTACCGGACGAACCTGATCGGGCAGGTCGAGAAATACCGGAAATTTCTTGAAATTGGTCGCATGGCCATGGCGCAATTTAAGCACCAGATTGAAATAAGGCGTATCCATTGCCTCGGCCGAGGCAATGACCGCACGCGTGCCTCGCTCATCGTCTACAATCTCAACGCTCAGTTGATTCAGGGCAGCATCACGAAACACTTCGAGAATCTGATAATCGGAAGCCGTCGCCAGCTCAACGGATAAGTCAGAAAGTTTCTCACCCGCATCAAGCTGCAGGGGAGCCTCTGCGAAAAAGACCTCGCCCAGATGACTGGTCACTTCAATCTTGCCAAGTGCAACAGCCCATGCCTGCCCCATAAAGAAAAGCATACACACAGAAAGCAGCAGCATATTCCGTAAATGAACTACCATACGGTGTTCTCCTTGTAGCCGTTCGCTTTGCTTAACATGCGGTCAACATCAGACCGAGTCCATCAATCGCAAATCAGCTTTTCCGCAATCTGAACGGCATTTAGAGCCGCACCCTTACGTATATTATCAGCAACAACCCATAAACTCAAAGAGTTCGCGCAAGACTTGTCCTCGCGAATGCGGCCTACCCAAACCGGATCGGTGCCCGCAGCCTCGCTGGGCATGGGATAATCAGCCGTTCCCGGATCATCCACCACGCAAACACCCTCGGCATCAGCAAGCAAATTACGCGCCATATCCGGACTCATAGGCCCCTCAAAGGTGACATTAACTGATTCCGAATGGGCGTAAAAAACCGGCACGCGCACCGTCGTGGCGGTCACAGCGATGTCCGCCTCCATAATCTTGCGCGTTTCATCGATCATCTTGCGCTCTTCCTTGGTGTAACCATCGTCCATGAACACATCGATTTGCGGAACCACATTGAAAGCAATGCGTGCCGGCAACACATTCACTTCGGCCTCAATCCCTGAAAGCAGATTGCGAGTCTGCTCGGCCAGCTCCTGAATCGCCCGGCTCCCGGCGCCGGACACAGCCTGATAGGTGGATACGATAACGCGCTTGATAGGCACAGCATCGTGCAACGGCTTCAATGCCACCACCATCTGGATGGTGGAGCAATTGGGATTGGCGATGATACGGTTCACCTTGGCCATCTCCAGCGCATGCAGATTAACCTCCGGCACAACCAGACATACATCATCATGCATGCGCCAGGCGCTGGAGTTGTCGATCACATAGCAACCGGCTTCGGCAAAACGCGGCGCATGCTGCAGCGAGGTACCGCCTCCTGCTGAAAACAGCGCGATATCGAGGCCGGCTGGATCGAACTGTTCCAGATCCTGCACCACATAGTCCTGTCCCTTGAACTCAATCTTGGAGCCGGCGCTGCGACTGGAGGCCAGCGGCACCAGGTTAGCCACCGGGAAATTTCGCTCGGCAAGAACCTCAAGCATGGTCTGACCGACCGCGCCGGTCGCTCCGACCACAGCAACATTATAAGCTTCCTTATGGGCAAGAAACTCGCTCATCATCAACCCGCCATGACCTGTAATTTTTCACACACTGCATCACCCATGCCGGAGCATGAGACTACCTTGCTGCCGCCAGCCAGATCGGGCGTGCGCAAGCCATCATCCAGCACTGCCTCAACCGCTGCTTCCACCTTATCCGCCAAACCGGCCTGATCGAGCGAATAGCGCAACATCATGGCAACGGAAAGAATCGTTGCCAACGGATTTGCCTTGTTCTGCCCGGCAATGTCGGGCGCCGAACCATGAATCGGTTCGTACATAGCATATTTATCGCCGATGGAGGCGGATGGCAGCATGCCGATGGAGCCGGTCAACATGGAGGCCTCGTCGGACAGGATATCACCGAACAAATTGCCCGTGACCATCACATCGAATTGTTTCGGATTGCGGATCAGCTGCATAGCAGCGTTGTCGACATACATGTGGGTAAGCTCGACATCCGGGAACTCGGTTTCTTTGATGCGGATCACAGTTTCGCGCCAAAGCTCGGATACTTCCAGCACATTGGCCTTATCCACACTGCACACCCGGTTTGAACGCAGGCGCGCCGCAGCAAAAGCAGTACGCGCAATACGCTCCACCTCGGATTCGGTATAGCTCATGGTGTTGATGCCGCGGCGCTGCCCGCCTTCCTGTACAATGCCACGCGGCTGACCGAAATACACACCGGAAACCAGTTCGCGAACCACCAGAATATCCACACCCTGCACCACTTCAGGCTTCAGCGTTGATGCTTCCAGCAACTGATCATACACCTTGGCCGGACGATAGTTGGCAAACAGACCCAGATCAGCGCGAATGCCGAGCAAGCCGGCCTCTGGGCGTAGCGGCTTGGCCAGCCCTTCCCATTTGGCTCCGCCTACTGCACCAAGCAGCACCGCATCGCTGGCATGCGCCAGCTTGCGTGTTTCCTCTGGATAGGGATCGCCGGCCCGGTCATAGCCGTCGCCGCCGATGGCAGCCTCTTCCCATTCGGCTTTCAGATCGAAACCGCGATTGAGCACATCAAGCACCTTCAGTGCTTCGCGCACAATCTCCTGACCGATGCCATCGCCCGGCAAAACTGTAATGTTTACACTCATGATGTTTCTCCCTTACCCCGCATAGCCGACTTCACTGCGGCCACAAATTCATCCACATCCTTAAATTCACGATACACCGAAGCAAATCGTATGTAGGCCACGCCGTCGAGCTGGCGCAACTGTTCCATCACAAAATCGCCGATCACACCGGCCGGAATCTCGGATTCGCTGCTTTCCTGAGCCGCACGCAACACAGCCTGCACACCCTGCTCCAGAGCGTCGGCACTCACCGGGCGCTTTTCCAGCGCCTTCTGCATACCGCCACGTATCTTCTGCGTATCGAAACTTTGCCGTGTCCCGTCCTTCTTGATCACCATCGGCAGGCGCAGCTCGGCGCGCTCATAGCTTGAGAAGCGCTTGCCGCACACCTCACACTCGCGTCTACGGCGCACCGCAGCACCATCTTCGGCAACGCGCGAGTCAATCACGCGCGTATCATCGTTACCGCAAAAGGGACAATGCATCAGTGCACTTCCTGTTCAGTTCTGTACAGATCAGTCGTAAATCGGAAAACGATCGGTCAGTGCCCGTACTTCAGCATGCACGCCTGCGTGCAACGCAGCATTCTCCGGTGCCGCCAGCACCTTGAGTATCATCTCGCCGATCTGCCGGCTTTCGGCCTCGCCCATGCCGCGCGTGGTGATTGCCGAGGTGCCAATACGCACGCCACTGGTCACGAACGGGCTTTCCGGATCGAACGGAATAGTGTTCTTGTTGACCGTAATGCCTGCCGCCTCCAGCGCATGCTCGGCAACCTTACCGGTGATGCCCTGAGGTCGTACGTCGACGCGGAACATGTGGCAATCGGTACCGCCGGAAACAATACGCAGCCCGCCCTTGGTCAGCGTGTCAGCCAATGCGCGCGCATTGACCACAACCTGCTTCTGGTCGGCCTTGAACTGTGCGCCCAGCGCTTCGCCGAAGGCCACAGCCTTGGCGGCGATCACATGCATCAGCGGCCCGCCCTGAATACCCGGGAAGATGCGCGAATTGATCTTCTTGGCCAGCTCGTCGTCATCGGTCAAAATCATGCCGCCACGCGGTCCGCGCAGGGTTTTGTGTGTGGTCGTGGTAATCACATGTGCATGTCCGACAGGACTTGGATAGGCACCCGCGGCAATCAGGCCGGCATAATGCGCCATATCCACAAACAGGATGGCATCAATCGAGTCGGCAATCTGGCGCATACGGGCGAAATCGATTTCACGCTCATAGGCGGATGCGCCGCCGATAATCATCTTCGGCCTGTGCTCAAGGGCCAACTCTTGCATGACATCGTAATCAATACGCTCATCAGACTCACGCACGCCATAGGCCACCACATTGTACAGGCGGCCGGAAAAATTGACCGGCGAGCCATGGGTCAGGTGTCCGCCATGCGACAGGTCCATACCCATAATGGTGTCGCCGGTATTCAATGCGGCCATATACACAGCCATATTGGCCTGCGACCCCGAATGCGGCTGCACATTGGCATGCTTGACGCCGAAAATTTCCTTGGCGCGCTCCTGAGCCAGAGCCTCGACCACATCCACATGCTCACAGCCCCCGTAATAGCGGCGGCCGGGATAGCCTTCGGCATACTTATTGGTCATCACTGAGCCCTGCGCCTGCATCACAGCCTTGGACACAATGTTTTCACTGGCAATCAGCTCCAGCGTATGCTGCTGGCGGCCAAGCTCGGCGGCAATTGCCTCGGCTACAACGGTATCGGCCAGATCGGCATGAAAGAAATCGGAACGCTCACTCATTTATATCTTCTCCTTGGCTTGCAACAATACGGGCTGAAACATCAAAGGTAAAACAAGGTTAAAATTGAAACAACAAGGGGCCCAAACGGGCCCCTTGCAAGATTATATTCGACGGGCACACCGCAAGACTAGCGGATACGACGCTCGCGGATACGTGCAGCCTTACCAGCCAACTGGCGCAGGTAGTACAGCTTGGCACGACGCACGCGGCCATGACGCACCACGGCAATACTCTCAAGCATCGGCGAATGCAGCGGGAACACACGCTCCACACCAATGCCGCCGGAAATTTTACGCACGGTGAAAGAGCTGGAAATGCCCTTGTTGTGACGCGCAATCACCACGCCTTCATAGGCCTGCAGGCGCTCGCGGCGCTCCACACCCTTCTTTGTATCCTTGAAATCAACCACGCGAACATTAACGCGGACGGTATCACCCTCGCGGAATGCCGGGATATCGTCACGAATCTGATCCTTGGTTACATCATCCAATGCACGCATTTAAGCCTCCAACTACCTATCACCTCGGCGGCAGCGATCCAAATAGATGGCAAGCGCTGCTCGTACCGAAAGGTGGCGCACTTTACCGATACCTTCGATGGGCCGCAACCATCCATTTGGGGGTGGCAATTTCGAGGCATCCAGACCCGATCCTGTACCGAAAACAATCAGGTGCGGTCCGGGCTCGTCATGCAGGGTTTCGCTATCCTGCAACACTTTCTGCGGAGGCGCTGCCGATGTGTACCACAGTTTGTACGGCGCATCCCCCTGCACCTGATCAAGCGTATTCACCACTCGAATCTGGGATAGCACCTCGCGCCGCCCCGGGTTTCGCTTCCCGCCTGAGCCCTCCAGCCAGTAAGCACAGATATCATGCACCATGGCATGCATACCCTCGGCCGGATGCACCAGATACACGGGCGCCACATCATAAAAAGCACAGGTACGGGCAAAATCATGCACATCCATCGAGGTGATCGCCGTGGTCGAAGCCTCGCCTAGGCGATTAAGCACCGGATGGTGCACCAGCGCTACGGCAAGATCACCAGACCGGCTCACTTCATCTCAAGTGCGGTTTTGCATGGGCTGCTATCCGCTGTAACACGGTTGAACAGGCCTTCGCCAAGCAGGGAGAGGCCGCCTGTCATCACGGCACCGGCTACCCGCGCCACTGCCTTGCCGCTTTTCGCAACATCCATCCGGATACCGGGTTCGGCCAGCGTGCCGCCCAGACGCACCACATTGACCATATTGGAAACATTGACGCCGATACCCTCGCGCGGCTCGGTACCAACGCTCAAATCGAGGGTTTCATCCTGCAGATTGATTTCCCCCTCGCTGAGAATATTCATGCGGTCGGTTTCAATGGCAATCCCGTCCTCCGAAACCATCAAGCCATCCTGCACGCGGAAATGCACCACGCCGCATTGCACAGCCGTATAGTCCTTGCTTTCGGCAAAGGGGTTGAGCTTATCAACCAAGCCCATCACCACATCACCGCCAACCAGATTCAGGGCATCGCTTTTCACCTTCGCCTTACCCAGGCTCAGCTTGATTCGCCCGTTGCTGTGCCCCATAATTTCAGCAATCGATTTGCCCGTTCCCTTCAGATTTATATCGATATTCGTGCTGCCGCCTTCCATCATCGGTTTTTCACCCTTCTTGCTACCCTGTTCAACCAATTGTGCGGCAATGATATTGCGCCCGGTGACTGCAAGATCGAACGTTGCAGGCAACCTGTCCCCGCGCAGGGAGATGGTCGAGTTAATTGTCCCTCCACCGAGCCGGGCCTTGAAGGGAGAAATGCTCAACACCCCGCCGGAAAGACGCAGTTTCACATCCATATCCGTCAACTGCATACCCGACACAACGAACAACTTGGCCTTGTAGGCAATATCGACATCCACCAGCCGCAAGGACTGCACATCAAGGGGCTCTGCCGGAAGCACTCGTTTCGGCTGCTCAGTCTGCCCACCCGTCTTGCCCGAGCCTCCCTGAACAGCATCGGCTTTCCCTTCGGGCAGCAGTTCGTTCAGGGAAAAGCGCCCTGATTGCAAGGTCGCGCTAATTACCGGACGCGCCTTGCTCAGGCCAAGAAGGACATCCCCCGCCAGATCGTTAGCCCCGAGGCTGGCCTGCATGCCGTGCAGCTCGAAGCCATCATCATTGTCCTTCAGTGCTGTCTTCACATGCAGTGGAAGATCAAGTGCGACCGGCATGCCCACAAGCTTCGCCAACCCGCCCAGGCCCGGCGCAGACAGTTCAACACCCAGCACCATGCCGCTGCCATCCAGCGGCCGTGCCACACTACCCGCCATCTGCAGTTCGGCGCCGGCCATCGCAATATTCAGGGCTATATCAAGCGGTTGATTGGCCGCCAGCAGACGCACCGAGCCGAGCGTACCCTGAATTTTCAGTGGAAAACTTCTGTATTCCCCACTGACAAGCAGGTGTAGCGGCTCATCGAGCCCCTCACCCTTCTGCCACACCTCAAGCTCGGGGATACTCAGACTCTCTGTTTGCCCATTCATCGCGTCGCGATAGCTAACCATGGCCTGACTGATCAGCACATGATGTACCAACGGCAGGCTGAGCGGCGCGGATGCGTCGAGTGTAACAGACTCGGATACAAGCGAGTCCAGTGCAGCCCCGGAGGCGATCTGGTCGAATATCCAGTTGGCACTGCCATCGGCCAGTCTTTCGAGCAGGATATCCGGGCGAAGCAACACCAGTTTTTCGACGTACACCTCGCCGGAGAGCAGCGGCCACAGGCTTAGTTCAAGCTCCAGGCGCTCTACATCCAGCATATTGGGTCGGCTTCCGCCCTGCATATTGGCCAGATGAACACCATCAAGCACCAGGGTCGGATGCATGGAAAAAATGGACAGGTTCATCCGCCCGTCAATGATCAGGGCCCGCCCGGTAGCCTGTTGCACCGCTTCCTGAATCTGCGGTTTGTAATCGTTGAAATCGAGGCTCTTAAGGTACAGCACCAAACCCGCTGCCAGCACGAACAAGACAGCCAGCGCATAAGCGGCATACTTCAAACCCCGCGTCATATGATAAATCATGGGAACACTTCCTTCTCCTGACGCTTATCTTTTAATACTATCAGCCAGACGCTCGCCAAGAATATAACTGATATTGAAATTCAGCTTGGCGACGATGCGCGGGAAATAGCGCAGATCATGTGCCAGCCTTTCGAAATCGAATTTTAACACCTTCACCGCACTGGTCGCCACCACATCAGCGGTGCGCTCGATTTCACGCACAAAGCCGATTTCGCCGAAGACATCACCGGCCTTCAGTGTAGCCAATTTCATGTCGCCTGTATCAGCGTGATGCACAACCTCCATTTCACCGCCGACAATCAGGTACATGCTGCGATCGGTATTGCCCTGCTCGATGACCTTTGCACCCTTGGTGTACTCATACATCTCGGAGATCAGCATAGCCTTGCGAATCTGATAACCGGACATACCCTGAAACAGACGGCATGCGTGCAAGGTTTCTTTGTTTATATCCAGGGCCAGAATATCGTACAGACCGACCAGACGAACGCGTGATATAATCAGCGGCGTAACGATCAGATTGGCAAACAGGGCAAACAGCATGGTAGCCGCAGAGAGCGCCCCGAACTGGCCGATAATGGTGAAATCCGAGAGCAACAGAATGCCGAAGCCAAGCGCCAAAGCCACGCTGGTGGAAATCATGGGCAGTGATTCCTCGCGTACCGTCTGCCGTGCCGCCTGCTCGGCATTGCCCAGCTTGCGGCTGAGCTTGTTATAGCGCGACAACAAATGAATGGTGCTATCGATACCGATACCGATGGCAATTACCGCCACCATAGCCGTGCCGGGATTGAGCGGAATATTCAACAGCCCCATCACCCCGAACATCAGGATAATCGGGATCAAGCTGGGCACCATGGAAATCACCCCTCCCTTGAAGGAGGTGAACATGACCGACATCAGCAGGAAGATAATCAACAGCAACAGACCGAGTGAGCGTACCTGCGCCAGCAACAGGCTTTCGGCCGCTTCATTGACCATCAGGTTCTCGCCAAGCACAAAGGCCTGCATATCGGAGCCGGCTATCTCCTGCGCCACCTCGCGCAATTCAGCAATGTTCCGGTTCAGGATATTCGAATCACTGATGTTGTGGCGCACGACAATCGTGGCACGACGGAAATCGTGGCTGACATAGCGGTTTAAATCCTGACGGTGCATGAACAACAGGTACTGCGATACCAGCTGGCGACTGGACGGCACCTGATACCAGCCAGTCTGACCGCCATGGAATTCACGATTCAGCAATTTAAGAAAATCAGCCAGCGAAATACTGCGATCAAACACCCCCTGCTTGACGATAAAATCCTGAATCTCGGCAAGGCGGCGCAGATGTTCCGGATGCATGAATGCCTGCTCCCGATTCGATTGCAGGGTGATGAAAAACACCTTGATGCCGGCCAGATACTCATGCACCTCGGCCGCATCCTTAATCAGCGCCTTGTCTTCCTTGAAATAGGACATCGGATCGTTGGTGACGTACAGATTGGAGGCCTGATAAAGGAAGAAGGCACACAACAGCGCCGTTCCCACCAGCACCATGCGCTGCAAAGTCAGGTGTGATTTCTTGTTGAGCTCAAGAATAAGACCGGACAAGCCTTTCCTGGATGAGTCCCCTTTTGCGACAAATCGTCCGGCTCCAAGCAGGCTGAGCAGGATGGGCACAAGCAGAATAGTGATCAGACCATTGGCCAGCATGGCAAAGGTCGATGCCAGGGCAAAATCGCGGATCAATTCAATGCTGCTGAATATATTACTGGCAAAGCCCAGCGCCGTAGTGGCAATGGTCAGCAGCAGGGGGACACCAAGCCGGCGGATCATGCGGCGGATGCAAAACTCGCGTTCGCGATCCGGATGATGCGCGGCCTCGTGCAGAAAGGCTGACACCAGATGCGTATCCTCGGTCGAGCCGATGACGATAATCAGCGTCGGCAGCATCGCACTGAGAATATTGAGGGGAATCCCGGCCCAGGCCATCATGCCGAGCGTCCAGACAAGGCTGAGGCCTGCGGTAATCAGCGGAATCAGCCCGGCCACCAGACTGCGCAGAAAAACCAGAATCACCAGCAGCAGGATCACTGCCGAAAGCGGCGCAAGCATGCGCATATCCCTGAACAGGGTGTCTTCCATTTCCGTCTGAATGCGTGGCGAACCAATCTGGAAAACACGTTCGAACTGGCCTGCGGAGCGATCCAGCGCCGCCTGCAGGGTGGCATACACCTGTGCAGAGCCCATTTTCTTCATGGCATCGGCACGCACCACCACCATCAGGGCAAGCGCTTCGCCATCCGGCGCAACCAGATTGCCACTGACCAGCGGGTTATAAAGCACATCGGCGCGCAGCTGATTCAGGGCTTGCTGATCGTCCGGAATATGATCGACGAACACCTGCGAACGAATACTACCCTGCCCGCCACGCAGGCTGCGCAAGGTAAAGATATCGTCGACGCTCTCCACCGCCTCCAGTGCGGCAAGGCGCAGATGCAATTCCCTGAGCGCGCGCAGCTTGGCCGGCGTCCACAAGGCCTTGTCGCGAACGAATACCATGGTCTGATTATCCGAGCCGAACTCCTCGGTCACGGCCTCGTACATCAGCCGATTGGGATCGCCATCGGCAATCATGCTTTCGATACCGGTATCGATATGCAGACGCGGCAAACCGGTCGCAGCCAGCGCAGTCAATCCGAGCAGCACAGCCAGCACCGGCAAGCGATGTCTGAGACCCAGCATGAAAAACCAGTTCATGGCCTCTTCCCTCCCGCCGGATATCCTGCCGGGCCTGCCGGCTCATCAACATCTGTCGCCGAACCCGCCTCAAGCTCGGCGGCAGGCGGTGAAGCAGCAGCCAGAATGCGCGCCTCGCTGAATATGGTCAGCGGTACATAATCACGTGAGTAAATACGGCGATCAATTTTGAGAATGGAACGATGCCGGTTCAGCATGTTTTCCACACTGATCATATCGGCGCTCCACATCTCGCCACCGATGCGACGGAAATCGTGGCTTGTCTGCCTTTTTAAAAGGCGACCCGCAGCATCGAGATAATCAATGCGCGTGATAAAAAAGTTGTCCTGCCGGATAAACAGACGCCGTGCATCGTAAGCGGCCTGCCTTTCGGGACGGGTGGAGGCGAGCACCACAAAATAGGGGACTTCATCATCCACCACATCCGCCTCACGGCGATAGACAAAAGCAGCCGTATCCTCGGGCATCAAATCGTCCATGGAAAACTCGCTGCCCAGTAGCTGACCGCCGGCCATACCGCCGACATAATCGGTCATCACGCCCAGTGCCGGCAGAAAAATGTGACTGCTGTGGGTCTCGTCCGGATTGCGCACAAACAGCAAGGAAGTACCGGCGACACTCTCCGGATATGAGAATTCGAGCAGCGCCCTGATGGTTCCATCATCCTCCAGACGCGAATAGCTGTGGATACGCCGGACATCGCGCTGCCTGCTGCCATCCATCAACACCAGCGTCTGTTCCTCATAAACATAAGGAAACAATTCATGCCGGCGCATGGTTTCGTGCACAACCCCCTCACCCGTGAATTGCGGCATGGCGTTTTCGCTCTGCACCGCGGCGTCATGCGCCTGCGCGGGGGCCACCACGAAGCCCAGCAGCAACGCAGCTGCTGGCAGCGCAGACAAGGTCCACCTCACCCCCTTACCCCTTTCATTCCAGCAATCACCTCTGCAAGATGATCGGACAGCTGCCCCAGCAGGCCGCTCATCGCAGCCGCCATGCCGGCATAATCATCCTCGCCCACGCGGGACGCGCTTTTCAGATGCTCAAGGCGACTGAATACCGCGCCATCCCTACCCTGCACATGCCACTGCACCTGCATATGTATATAACCATCCGGCATACGCTCGAATTGCCGGATATCAAGCAGCACGGCAATGTCTGCCCGCACCGAACCTGGAAACGGCGCCATGCTGACTGTGGCGGAACCCAGCCTGTCGGCAAGATTGTCCGCCATGCTGCGCGCAATATTATCGCGCAGTTGTCCACCCCACTGATGGTATTCGGCAATCTTCAAACGATTGCCGGCATCACGGCTGACCATCCTCGGTTTATCCAGATACTGCGGAATATCAATCTGGCGGATGGATACCGTGGTCAAGGCCCCGGCTACCGGCTTTTTTTCCGCCGATACATCGGGTTTCTGCGCTGCGGGAACGCTGTTGAGCACATAATATGCCGTAGATCGGCCGCCACAGCCGGCCATCAGAAGGATGAGAATCAGGGCGATACTCAACAACAGCACATCGCACAGGGAATGGGGAAAATATGTTCGCAATACTTGCGGTTTATCTGTCATCAAGGCTCTCCTGATTCCGGCTTACCGAAGATCACAGCATTCGGGTTGCGCTCCAGCACATCGACAAAGGAACGGATGGCGCGCGCCATGTCCGACAGATCCTTGCTCATACGATTGAGCTGGAACTGGGCCGGCGAGGCCGGATCAAGAACCTTGTTCAGGCCATCCAGTGATTGCTGACCGTAAAGCAGGGCCTTATCGAGATTCTCGGCCATCGGCTCGGCTCGCTGATCCAGCGCCTCTATGACATGCCGGAAGGCTTTCAGTGAGGCCTGTAATTCTTCGCCAATCTCGTCGGTCGGCACCTTTTCCAGCTTGGCCAAAACATTACTCAGTGAAGTAGTAATCTGACCAATGCCGCCTGGTATCGAGGGGATTTCCGGCAACACATTGCGACTGTCGCTGACAAGCTTAAGCGGTGTGTCCGGGTGCATATCCAGAGCCACAAACAACTTGCCGGTTAACAGACTCCCTGTCTGCAACTGGGCGCGCAAGCCACGCTCCACCAGGGTCTGCAATGTCTGATAGGCATTTTTTCCTTCGCCATTCGCCCGATCGATAATGCGCTCCGGCTCGATCTCGACGATTACCGGGATGCGGAAGCTGGTATCCCGGCTATCGAACTCCAGACGAACCTCGGCAACACTACCCACCTTGATCCCCTTGAACTCGACCGGTGCGCCGGCTTCCAGGCCTCGCACCGAGCTGTCGAAAAACACCACAAAGCGCAACTTGCGGCTATAGGCCTTCTCGATGATTTCGTCGTAACTGGAATACAGCGTATAGACCAAAGCGCTGACATCCTCATCCGGACTATCAGCCGAAGCCTGCGAATCGAAGGCGATGCTGCCGTACACCATCGACAGCAACGACTTGGTCCGCAACCTGAACCCGTCTGCCCCGACAGAAAGATCAATACCGCTGACATTCCAGAAGTGGCTGTTACCGTGCACCAATTCGTCATATGGCGCCTTGATAAAGGCATGAATAAATACACTGTGCTGATCGTTAGCCAGTTCGTAACCCAGCACTTCGCCGGCCCGGATGCCCCGATAGAATACCGGTGAACCGATATCCAGCGAACCCAGCTTGTCGGACAGCAGCGAAATGCGCACACCATCCACGTCGGATTTAATAACCGGTGCCTCGTCCAGACCGATAAAGTGATACTGCGGCGAACCGTGACCGGGATCGATCTCGATATAGGAGCCGCTGATCAGCGTATCCAGCCCGGAAATGCCGCGCAGACTCAGCTTGGGTCGTACCACCCAGAAACGGGTGTCGCGATGCAGAAAGGTCTTGGCTGTCGGATCCAGACGCACCGTCAACACAACCTGATCAAAGCTGCTATTGAAGCGCACCGCCTCAACGACACCGATTTTCACATCCTTATACTTGATCGGTGTTTTACCCGCCTCGACTCCTTCCGCTGTGCGGAAGGTGATCGTGATTTCCGGCCCTTTCTCGGCCACGGTTTTGGCCACCAACCACAGGCCGATACACAGCGTGAGCAATGGAATAAGCCATACCACAGAGGGCCCGCGCCGCTTTTTGACGATAGGCGACATCGGCTCGCCGCTGCCCGGCTTTCCTTGCTCAGCCATGCTCTTGCTCCATGCTCCCTACTTCCGCCGCATTTTGCTCCATGGCATCCCAGATCAGGCGGGAATCAAAGCTGCGGGCGGCAATCATGGTCAGCACCACCATGCCGGCAAAAAAACTGGCTGCGATGCCTGGCCGGATAGTGGCCAGTGCATCAAAGCTGACCAACGAGGTCAGCAGGGCGATAATAAAAATATCGACCATCGACCATGAACCGATGACCTCAGTCACCCGGTAAAGGCGTGTTCTGTCCTCAGGGCGCCATGTCGAACGCTGCTGTATGGAAAGAAGCAGAAAGATCAGGGCCACAAGCTTGCTGATCGGCACCACGATACTGGCAAAGAAAACAATCAGCCCGAGCGGCCACATCCCGGCTGCAATCAGATGCTCGACACCGGAGAGGATGGTGCTCGGCTCGCCCTGGCCGAAACGGGTCACCGTCATGATGGGCAGCATATTGGCCGGGAAAAATAACAGAGTCGCCGAGGCCAGCAGTGCCCAGGTCCGCGTCAGGCTCTCGGGTTTGCGCAAATGCAGATGATCGCCGCAGCGCGGGCAGTGCCCCTGCGACACCTGCACCAATAGCGCACAGGTATGGCAATGAGCCAGACCATACTGCTGGGCAGCACCCGTGGGCAACCATGCGGACTCACTCCCCACCGCCTCCTGCGGCCAGAACAGGGAGCGATCGAAGCCCTGCTGTGCCAGTGTCATCACGGGCAACAGGGCAGCAAAGGCAAACAGGGATGTGCCGGCTTCGACCTGTGCCATATCGAGCAGCTTCACAATGGCTATCAGCACGGCAAGCATGAACACGCCGATCAGGCTCCATGGTCGCAGATGCTGCACCATGCGAAATACGCTACCGAGACCGGGGGCTTCGATGCCGAGGCGGAGACAGCCGAGCAGGTAGAGGGAGCCAAGCAGGACAAGCAGGGGGAACACGATACTGGTCAACAGAACCAGCAGGCCGATATCACTCATGCCCAGCTCGATCAGCGCCATGGGGCCGGAAAGCAGTATATCCGTTTCCACGCGGCCACCGATCTTAAGCGACATAAAGGGGAATGTGTTGGCGATAATGAACAGCAAGAGTGCTGTCAGATGCAGGGCAAGGCTGCGTTCCAGTGCGGCGGGGATGTGCCGGTAAAGCCTTGCATCGCAGCGCCCGCAATGTGCTGAACTGTTCTCCGGCAGGCTCTCCGTACGGTGCAGGGCATCGCACTCATGGCAGGCAATCAGCCCGCTATATGCACGCGGCTCTTCCTTCCCATGCTGTGCGGCCTGCATCATACCGCCACTCACACTGTATCAGATGAACTCATGCCCTGTTCCTCTCTCCCATGCCATCCATAGCAGCTGAGTATGAAAGCGAAACACGTGGGCATCAAGCAGGGGCCGTTTTTGCCTGTTTCAGGCACCCGACCCCTGGGCATTCAGATCAGTCCCGACCGGCTCCGGCTACAAGCAACATTTCGCGCACCACTTTGGCGGCCAGCACCGATGAACAACCCGATGCATCGAGTTGCGGGGCCAGCTCCACGGCATCCATGCCGACAATATGGCAGCCCTGCATCCATTTGAGGAAGCGCTGGAAGGTCCACCAGTCGATACCGCCCGGCTCCGGCGTGCCGGTGCCCGGCAGGTAGGCCGGATCGAACACATCAAGATCCACTGTCAGATAAAGCGGACGCTCGCCGATCCAGTCCTTGAGCGCTGCAAGGTCTTCTTCGCGGAAGGTGGTCAGGGTGCCGTGCTCACGCATCAGGCGGTATTCCTCCTGCGTACCTGAGCGGATACCGATCTGGCGAATGTGATCCTGTCCAGTGAACTCGGACACGCGGCGTATCACGCTGGCATGCGACAACTTGATGCCAAGATAATCCTCGCGCTGGTCGGCATGGGCATCGAGCTGCACCACCACCAGACCGGGATATCTGGCATGCACCGCCTGGATAGCCGGCAGGCTCACCAGATGCTCGCCGCCCAGCAGAAAGGGTAGTGCGCCATCGTCCAGACACTCTTCGATCGCCTCGCGAATCATGCTCAGCGCAATTTCGGTATTTCCCATGGGAAGAAACAGATCGCCGGCATCGGCATAGCTGACGCTTTCCAGATCGGCATCAATCAGTGGCGAATAGCTTTCCAGACCATCGGCGGCTGCGCGAATGCCGGCAGGCCCGAAGCGGGTTCCCGGCCGGAACGACACGGTGCCATCGAATGGCGCGCCGATCAGACGGATGGAATGGGGGTCGGTCAATTGGGTTTCAGTGCCGTAGTACATCGTCGAACCTTACTTGCGAAGCGGGATAGCAACAATATGGCTGATTAGCTACAGGTCCGCATCAGATCGCTTCGCACAGCCACGCCGGCGCAGCAACATGCCGCCAAGTCCTCCGAGCAGAAATAGCATGACATAGATCAAGCCTCTGGGCGCCTCGATACTCCACACAAGAAACTCGATGCGGGCCATGCCGAGGTTCTGCAGGCTGAAGATAGCCAGCAGGGCCAGCAGCAGCATGCCACCTGTCTTGGCCAGTTGATGCTTCCAGTCGCGCTTCGAGTTCATGCTTTTATTTGTAGCACGAACCGGCACAAAGGGATAGGTGGCATATTGTTTTTTACAATGACGGGACCGATGGGGGGGAGTAAACTTGCCTTATTCAGGAGGTTCATTGATGGCAGATATTCTGATTATCGGCGCTGGCGGTGTTGGCCGCGTCGTGGCTCATAAATGCGCACAGCAGGCAGAGATTTTCTCCAATATAACGCTGGCCAGCCGCACCGAATCAAAGTGCGTGCAGATTGCTGCTGAGGTAAAAGAGAAGACCGGACGCACGATTCAAACGGCATCGGTCGATGCCGACAAGGTGCCGGAACTGGTAGCGCTGATCCGCAGGGTCAAACCTTTCATGGTCATCAATGTGGCCCTGCCCTATCAGGATTTGACCATCATGGATGCCTGCCTTGAAACCGGCGTGCATTATCTGGACACGGCCAACTACGAGCCGCTGGATGAGGCCAAGTTCGAATACAGCTGGCAGTGGGCCTATCAGGAGCGCTTCAAAAATGCCGGCCTGATGGCCCTGCTTGGCTCGGGCTTCGATCCGGGTGTGACCAATGTCTATTGCGCCCATGCCGTGAAACATCATTTCGATCATGTGGAGACGGTCGACATTCTCGACTGCAACGGCGGCGATCATGGCTATGCCTTTGCCACCAACTTCAATCCGGAGATCAATATCCGCGAAGTGACCTCCAACGGCCGCTACTTCGAGAACGGCAAATGGATCGAAACAAGGCCGATGCAGTTCAAGCGGGCTTTCAACTTTGAACAGGTCGGCGAGAAGAATATGTATCTGCTCTACCACGAGGAGATGGAATCGCTGGCCCAGAACCTGCCGGGCGTGAAACGCCTGCGCTTCTGGATGACCTTCGGCGAGGCCTATCTCAAGCATCTTGAGGTGTTCCGCAATATCGGCCTGGATTCGATTGAACCGATCATGTTCGAAGGCCGTGAGATTGTGCCGATCCAGTTCCTCAAGGCGCTGCTGCCCGATCCGGCCAGCCTCGGTCCACGAACCAAGGGCAAAACCAATATCGGCTGCATCGTCACCGGCAGCAAGGATGGCGGCGAACTGTTCACGCGTTATATATATAATATATGCGATCACGAGGCCTGCTATGCCGAGACATACGCCCAAGGTGTTTCATACACCACAGGTGTGCCGGCCATGATCGGAGCCAAACAGATGATTACCGGCACATGGATGCAAGCCGGCGTGTGGAATATGGAGCAGCTCGATCCCGATCCCTTCATGCGCGATCTGAATGCCTGCGGCCTGCCCTGGGTGGATGTGCCCTACAAACCGCTCGACGACATTTCCCCGCAGACCTGACACCGTCTGCGAGTATGGTGACTACGGGTCCCGCGTGTAGCTGTGCCGGCCCGGGTGCTTGACCGGCGGGCCTTGCGCAAAAAGAAGGGGCTTTATTCCCGGTTTGCACCCGACGGGCAAGCGACTGGACCGGGAATTCACAGCTACCCGTGGGTGCCCTTTCTTGCTTCTTCTTTGGGCACGCAAAGAAAAAGATAATTCGTGACAAACGCAATGAGAGCAAAGAGGTAACAAGGATAAATGAAGACACCCGACTGGATTGCCACCTGCCCCTCCCCGGCCTATGTGCTGGAGGAGGCCAAACTGCGCGCCAACCTAGAAGTGCTCAGGCGGGTTCAGGCTGAGGCCGGCTGCAAGATTATTCTCGCCCTGAAGGGCTTTTCCATGTGGTCAGCCTTTCCAATGGTCCGGCAATACCTACCCGGCTGCACAGCAAGCTCTCTTTATGAACTGAAGCTTTCCGCCGAGGAATTCAAAGGCGAGAACCACATCTATTCAGCGGCCTTCCGCGAGGATGAATTCGACGAAATCTGCAGCATGGCCGAGCATATCGTATTCAACTCCGTGGCCCAGTGGCAGCAGTTCGGAGCAAAGGCGCTGGCAGCGGGCATCTCCTGCGGCATCCGGGTGAATCCGGGCATCGCCGAAGTGGAAACCGATCTCTACAACCCCTGCTTCTCCGGCTCTCGCCTCGGCGTGCGCCCCGAACATCTGGCTGGAACCGACCTCAGCGGGATGGAAGGGCTGCATGCACACGCCCTGTGCGAGAACCTGGCCGCATCCTCGGTGCGCCTGATCGACGCCTTCGAGAAGAAATTCGCCGATCACATCCCGAAACTGAAATGGGTTAATTTCGGCGGCGGGCATCTGATGACACACAAGGATTACGATGTCGACCTGCTGATCCGTCGCATCAGCGATTTCCGTGAAAAGTGGGGTGTGGAGGTTTATCTGGAGCCGGGAGGTGCTGTGGCCTGGCGCACCGGCGAACTTGTCACCTCGGTGCTGGATATAGTGCCCACCGACGGACTCCCCGTTGCCATCCTCGATATATCTGCCACGGCGCATATGCCGGATGTGCTCGAACAACCCTATCGACCGATAATAACCGGCTCCGGACAGCCGACAGAAAAGGCCTTCACCTACCGCCTCGGCGGCACCTCATGTCTGGCCGGCGATGTGATTGGCGACTATTCCTTCAATAAGGAGCTCAGACCCGGCTCAAGACTGGTCTTCGAGGACATGATTCATTACACCATGGTCAAGACGACCATGTTCAATGGCGTGCGCCATCCGGATATCGCCATCCTGCGCGAATCCGGCGAGATCGAAGTGGTGCGCCGCTTTACCTACGAGGATTTCCGCAACCGGCTATCCTAGGCTACAATGGAAATATCGCATGGTGAAAATGCCGTCAGAAGGAGATAGCCATGAATCGAATACTTCCAGGCCTGTGTCTGATCGCGCTGCTCTTCCCGGCCGGCAATGCTCTGGCCGATGGAAAAGATAAGCCCCCGCCACGCATCGGCACACTGGACTGCGATATCCTGCCGCATACTGGCATCAACCTGCTGATTCATTCCACGCGCAATGTCGAGTGCACCTTCGCGCCTGTATCCGGGGGCCCGATTGAGATATACAAAGGTGAAACAGGTATCGGTTTCGGAATAGATGTGGCCTTCGACAGAAGCTCGTCGCTGAGCTACGCGGTGTTCGCCAAGCAATTCATCCCGGGTAAACACCAGCTGACCGGTAAATACGAGGGTCTGGGTGGCAATGCCACGTTCGGCGTTCAAGCCGGCCAGACCGCCCCCATCCAGAACCGCAAGGGCACCATCCTGATGCAACCCGTTGAGGGCAAAAACAAGGGTGCTGGTGTGGCTGCCGGGTACACCTATCTGTACCTACAGCCGGACGGGAAATAAAATGCTATCGGGCGCTGAGCTTTTCGCGGCCCTGCTGCATGCGTTCCAGTGTTTCGGCCCGGCCGAGCAGGGCCAGCGTGGCATCAATCGGCGGGGAGACCGAACCCCCGGAAATCAGGATGCGAATCGGCTGCGCCAGCTTGCCCATGCCGGCCTCGAACTGCTCGCAAACCGCGGCAATCAGGGCATGTATCGTTTCCGCCGACCAATCATCCAGGGCCGCAGCCTGCTGCACAAAGGCATCGAGCAGGGCATCGGTTTCCGGCTTGAAGTTCTTGTTCACCGCCTTCTCATCGAAGGCCTGCGGCCGCTGGTAGAAGAAGCGCGCCCCGGCAGCCAGTTCCAGCAGGTTTTTGCTGCGTTCCTGCAGGGTCGGAATCACGGCCTCCAGATCAGGACCATTGGCGGTATCGACATCCATCAACCCGGCCACCTGTACAGCCAGCTCGGCAGGCGCCGATTCACGCAGATAATGCGCATTGAGCCAGTCCAGCTTCTGCTGGTCGAAACGTGAGGCTGTTTTACCAACCTGTGCCAGATCGAACAATTCAACCAGCTGCTGGCGGCTGAACACCTCATCGTCGCCATGCGACCAACCGAGGCGGGCCAGATAGTTGACCACGGCATCAGGCAGAAAGCCTGCCTCGCGATATTCGGTGATGGCCACGGCACCGTGCCGCTTGCTCATCTTGGCGCCATCGGGACCGTGAATCAGCGGAATATGGGCAAACTGCGGCGGTGTGAGGCCCAAGGCCTGATACAGCTGAATCTGGCGCGGCGTGTTGTTCAGATGATCGGAACCGCGCACCACATGTGTGATGCCCATGGCCGCATCATCGGCCACCACGGCCAGATTGTAGGTCGGGCTCCCATCGGAGCGCAGGATAATCAGATCGTCCAGCTCGGCGTTGTTGAACACCACATCGCCCAGCACCATATCGCGGACCACGGTTTCGCCTTCATCGGGCGAGCGGAAACGCACCACAAAGGGCGCGCCCTCGGGGCGGTCTGAACGATGCCGGCAGCGCCCGTCATACTTCGGCTTCTCACCATTCGCGCGCTGCTCCTCACGCATGGCATCCAATTCCTCACGACTGCAATAGCAACGGTAGGCATGGCCTTCCTCAATCAACTGCTCGGCGGCAACCACGTGTTCGGCTTTTCTTAAGCCCTGAAACACCGGCTCGCCATCCCAATCCAGCCCCAGCCATTTCAGGCCATCGAGAATCACCTGCGTGGCCTCATCGGTGGAGCGCTCCAGATCGGTATCCTCAATGCGCAGCACAAATTCGCCACCCAGATGGCGGGCATAAAGCCAGGAGAACAGTGCCGTGCGGGCACCGCCAATATGCAGCATGCCGGTCGGCGAAGGGGCGAAACGGGTACGAATGGTCATTGGAGCTCCATAGAGATGAACTTTAAGCCTGCAATCTCAGTTGCGACGCATGGTAACCGAAATCCACGCAAGCAAAAACATCAGTCGTTCCTGCCCAGGGCCCTCATTCCTCAAAGGCATAAATCGGCCACAAACAGATATTCAGCACTTTGATGTTTATTACCTTTAATAAAGGTGCATGCTGTTTATAAAACAGTGGCGCTTCACGGTTTAACCGTGGCCAGTCAGGAACTCCCCGGTCTTATGTGGTATCTGGCCGCCAGAAGGTTTATAGTGGAAGAACAGGTGTTAGTTTGGAACAGATTCTGCCTTCTGAATGAAGCCAACGCTGCGGGAAGCAGGCGGATAAAAATCCGGTTCCCGATGTGATCAGCTCTGCCTCGGGGCGAATACTCGCCCGGATGAAAAGGAGGAGCGTATGGCGACGAACATCCCCTTAACCGCGTTGCGCGTGTGTCCCGGAGAAAAGCTCAGTCTCACAAAACGGAAAACGAAAGATGAGCCTGTTTTCGAGTCCGGGAAGCAGTATAAAAAACAGCTGAAAAAACAGGTTAAGGAATTGAGCGCCTTGCAGCGCCTGCACTATGCATCCGGCCGCCATGCTGTGCTGCTTATTTTTCAGGGTATGGATGCAGGTGGTAAAGACGGCGCGATCCGGCATGTCATGTCCGGAGTAAATCCCCAGGGCTGTCAGGTTTTCAGCTTTAAGCAGCCGAGCAGTGAAGAGTTAAAGCATGACTTTCTCTGGCGTTCGAACTGCCGTCTGCCGGAACGCGGGCGGATCGGTATTTTCAATCGTTCATACTACGAAGAGGTGCTGGTCGTGCGTGTGCATCCGGAGCTGCTCGACAGCCAATGGCTGCCGGATGATCTTCTCGACGAGAATGCCATCTGGGATGAGCGCTATCGCTCCATCGTGGATATGGAGGAGCATCTTTATCGCAATGGCACCCGCATCATCAAGATATTCCTGCATCTGTCGAAAACAGAGCAGCAAAAGCGTTTTCTTAAACGCATTGATCAGCCTGACAAGAACTGGAAGTTCAGCCTTGCGGACATGCGTGAAAGGAAATGCTGGAAGCAGTATCAAAAGGCCTATGAGGCATGTCTGAGTGCGACAAGCACGGATCATGCGCCCTGGTATGTTGTTCCGGCTGACGATAAAAAACATGCCCGACTGATTGTTTCCCGGATTGTGCTTGAGTTGTTTCAGGGGCTGAACATGGCTTACCCGGAAGTCACCCGGGAACGGCATAAGGAATTAGAAGCCATCCGCAAGCAGTTAACAGAAACAGGATCGCAGGCAGAAAGCCGGGAAGGGGGTGAACATGTCGATTCAATTTAACGAAGAAAATACACGGAACAATATCTTCGCTGCTCAAAATGCAGGCATCGGCCCTGCGCTGGAGTGACCGGACATGCATCAGAATTCCGTAGTGGAAGAAGGTTACAACAGGGCACTGGCACTGCTTCACGCATGTGTGACGGCGGACGGGTTCGTGGCCAGCCCCAGCGATCACGACAACTACCGGCGGATCTGGGCGCGCGATGGAGCGATTATCTCGCTGGCCGCACTACTCAGCGGGGATAAGGAGTTGATCAAGGTGGCCCGGCGTACCTTCGAGACCCTGGCAGCCTATCAGGGGCCACATGGCGAGATACCAAGCAATGTCGATACCGCCACAAAGCGGGTCAGTTACGGTGGCACCACCGGCCGAGTTGATGCCGATCTCTGGTATATCATCGGTTGTGGTGAATACTGGCTGGCAACCGGCGATGATGAATTCCTCGAGCATTTACTGCCTGCTATCGAAAAGGCCCGCTTTCTGCTCGGCGCCTGGGAGTTCAATAACCGCGGACTTATTTATGTCCCGCTGACCGGCGACTGGGCTGACGAGTATCTGCATAACGGTTATGTGCTTTACGATCAGGTGTTGTATCTGCAGGCGCAACGTACACTGGCCCGCATGCGGGCGGCAGCACATGGTTCGATTGACCATGCTCTCAACGAGAAGATAAGTCGCCTGCGTCACCTCATCCGCACCAACTACTGGTTTGAGGATGACAAGAAAACACCTGATGACATTTACCATGAAGTGCTCTATGAAAAGGGGCGGGCTCTCGTCCCGTCGCACGGTGCCGGACAGCACTGGATGCCTTTCTTCTCACCAGGCGGCTACGGTTATCGCTTCGATGCCATGGCCAATGTGCTGGTATCGTTGCTGGATATCTCCGATGACGCCCGATGCCGCAAGGTCGATGAATATATTGCTGCGGAGGTGGTAAATGAGCAACTGCCATTACTGCCCGCATTTCACCCGGTGATCGAACCTGTGGATGAGGACTGGAAAGATCTGCATGTGATGTTTTCGTATACCTTCAAGAACAAACCATATGAATTCCACAATGGCGGACTGTGGCCCGTGGTGACTGGATTTTATGTGGCGGATCTGGTGCGGCGGCGGCGAATGACTGAGGCAAACAGGTATTTGCAGGCCATACATCGCGCCAATGCACTGGTGATGGACGGCGAGGCATGGGGGTTTCCCGAGTTCATTCACGGCAAGCACCTCACACCCGGCGGAACAAGGCATCAGGGGTGGAGTGCTGCAGCGGCCATCATCGGCCACCACGCCCTGCAAGGGCAGTGCGTGTTCCGTGTAAATGAGGAGAAGGCGTGATCCCTGTTCCGCTTTCCCGCGACCTGCTTCGCGGGCTAAACGGCCTGAGCGGAAGTCACCCGGAAACGGCAATAGGAGTGAACATGTCGATTCAATTCAATGAAGAAAATGACGGCAGGGTGCTTGTCGTTCACGTCAGCGGAAAGTTGGTGAAGGCCGATTACGCGCAATTTGTGCCCGCATTCGAACGACTCATTCGGCAACACGGAAAATTGAACCTGCTGTTTGATATGCCTGACTTTCACGGATGGGAGCTCAGTGCGGCCTGGGAGGATTTCAAGTTCGGCATCGAACACTTCGCCGACATTGAACGCCTAGCCATGGTTGGAGACAGGAAGTGGCAGCAGGGCATGGCTGTTTTCTGCAAGCCCTTTACGAAAGCAGCAGTCCGATATTTCGATCACGCCGATGCTGCTCGAGCACGCATGTGGCTGGAAGAGACATAACGCCTTTAGGGAGATGCTGATTTGTTCAGCACCTCCTTGGCTATGGCACGCTAACCTGCCTTAGCCGCAAGAACTGACGAAACTTCGGCATTGAAGCGACAGGAGAATACCCATCATGGAATCCAATTCAGAGCAGACAAATCCTGCCGTAGCCAGCGACGAAGCCGGGGGGGAACTGAAATCAATGCCCATGCCGGATTTGCTGACCAAGCTCGGCTCGTCGCCGGATGGCTTGAGTCAGGATGAAGCGCAGAAACGACTGAGCCAATACGGGCCCAACGAAATTGAAGAAAAGAAAACCAATGCCTTATTGAAATTCCTCAGCTATTTCTGGGGGCCGATTCCGTGGATGATCGAAGCTGCCGTGGTCCTTTCGGCGGTTGCACAACATTGGCCGGATTTCTTCATTATTCTCACCCTGCTGGTGGCCAACGCCGTGGTCGGATTCTGGGAAGAGCATCAGGCGGGCAATGCCATCGAGGCTCTCAAGGCCACACTGGCAATCAAGGCTCAGGTGAAACGCGCTGGCAAGTGGATAAGCCCTGCGGCGCGCGAACTGGTGCCGGGTGACGTCATCCACCTGCGCCTGGGCGACATCGTTCCGGCGGATGCGCGTCTGCTGGAAGGTGATCCGATCGAGGTGGACCAGTCGGCGCTGACGGGGGAATCGTTGCCCGTCACACGCCAATCCGGCGATGCGGTGTTTTCAGGTTCGATCATCCGCACCGGCGAAATCGATGCACTGGTGTATGCCACGGGTGCGAACACCTACTTCGGCAAGACGGCGCAACTGGTGCAGGGGGCACAGACGGCCAGCCATTTCCAGCGCGCGGTGCTGAAAATCGGCAACTACCTGATCATCCTCGCGGTAGCTCTGGTGACGGTGATTATTGCCGTTGCACTGTTCCGCGGCGACCCGATGCTCACCACATTGCAGTTCGCGCTGGTTTTGACCGTGGCCGCGATTCCGGTGGCAATGCCCACGGTGCTGTCGGTCACCATGGCGGTCGGCGCACGCCTGCTGGCCAAGAAGGAGGCGATTGTGACACGCCTGGCCGCTATCGAGGAATTGGCGGGTGTAGACATTCTGTGTTCGGATAAGACAGGCACGCTGACCCAGAACAAACTGACCTTGGGAGATCCATTCAGCATCGACGGCATGAGTCCTGAACAGCTCATCCTCAACGCTGCACTCGCATCACGCGCCGACAACCAGGACACGATTGATCTGGCCGTGCTGGGCGGCCTGCAAGATGATCAGGCTTTGAAAGACTATCAGGCCTTGCATTTCATGCCGTTCGACCCTGTGCACAAGCGCACCGAGGCCACGGTCAAGGGTGCGGATGGCAAACAATTCAAGGTGACCAAGGGCGCGCCGCAGGTGATTCTGGAATTGTCTGCCAATGCCGATGAAGTGACCTCTGCCGTTAATAAGGCCGTCGATGAATTTGCGGCGCGCGGCTTCCGCTCGCTGGGAGTGGCGCGGGCCGATGGAGGCGGAGCGTGGCAGTTTATAGGCGTGTTGCCCATGTTCGATCCTCCGCGCGAGCAGGCAAAATCGACCATCGCTACTGCCCGCCAGATGGGATTAAGCGTGAAGATGGTGACGGGCGATGCCTTGGCCATTGCAAGCGAAACCTCCAATAAACTCGGCCTGGGCGGCAACATTCTGGATGCCAGTGGCTTCGGGGACACCAAGCATGACGAGACCGCACAGTTGGCGGACTCCATCGAACATGCGGACGGATTCGCCCAGGTATTCCCCGCGCACAAGTTCCACATTATCGATGTCCTGCAACAACGCGGCCATATCGTCGGCATGACCGGCGACGGGGTGAACGATGCACCCGCACTGAAGAAGGCGGACTGCGGCATCGCCGTTTCCGGCGCGACCGATGCGGCGCGCGCGGCGGCGGACATTGTGCTGATGACTCCCGGTCTGACGGTGATTATAGACGCGATCAAGGAGAGCCGGAAAATATTCCAGCGCATGAACAGCTATGCGATCTACCGTATCGCCGAGACGCTGCGCGTGTTGTTATTCATGACGCTGGCGATTCTGGTGTTTAACTTCTATCCATTGACGGCGGTGATGATTGTAATGCTGGCCTTGCTCAACGACGGGGCCATCCTCTCCATTGCCTATGACAACGTGCACTACAAGGATAAACCCGAGGCATGGAATATGCGCATGGTGCTGGGCGTCGCGACGGTGCTGGGCGTCATCGGACCCGTCGCTGCGTTTGGTCTGTTTTACCTCGGCGAACGTGTTTATCACCTCGATCATGCGCACATCCAGACGCTGATGTACCTGATGCTGTCCGTGGCAGGACATCTGACGATTTTTGTGACGCGCACACGCGGTCCGTTCTGGTCCATACGTCCCGCGTCGATTTTGCTGCTCGCGGTGGTCGGCACACAGGTTATTGCGACATTGATTGCGGTTTATGGACTGTTTATGACTCCGCTCGGCTGGGGCTGGGCGATGTTCGTGTGGGGTTATGCGCTGCTCTGGTTCCTGATCAATGACCGCGTGAAACTGCTGGCCTACCGGGTATTCGATCCGACTGCCATGCCCCTTTTGGGCAGGAAACAGGGCGATGAGACACCTCAGTTCACCCATTGAAAACGATAAAGATATGCGCAGATGGTGCGCTGTGACATGCTGCATCACACGAGGAGAACAATATGCCTATAACATTTAAAACGAAGACCCATGCCGGCATCACCATGCTTGAGGATGTGGCGCTTGGCATGGTGAAAATGATGGGGCACAGCCCAAGCGTACCCGGAGCTATACTGGCTGCAGATGTGCCGGCGGCGCTAAGTCGATTAAAGGCAGCTGTTGAAGCAGGAAAAGGCCCATCGCCGGTTGAAAGTGACGATCCGGATGAGCCGGCGGTAAGCATGGCGCATCGGGCGTCGCCTCTGATTGACTTGCTTTCAGCGGCAACAGCGGCAGGCGATAACGTCATGTGGGATACGGCATCTATCACTGGTTAGGGGGCTTCGGGGAAAGTCTCCATCACGGAAATTCCGGGGGCATCATACTTTGACCTACCCTGCTGCAATATCTAAGTGGCGGCTTCCGGCCATTGATGAGAAAGATACGGATCTACTGAGGAGCAGGGTGAATCAGGATGGGCGAGCTTGCAGCAGCAGGCCGGGGGCATCGCCGCGCTGGTGCACGGGTTGCGGCCAGACCGGATAGATGCGCTTGCTGGCAATGCCCATGCGGCGCAGGAAGCGCTCAACCAGCCCCTGACTGTAAACGACACGATTGATCATCTCGGCATCCAGCGGGGCAGTCCCCAGTTGCGGCGTCAGCTCCACAATCAACGTCTTGTCCGCATGCAGCTGCTTGACCATTTGCCGCAGACGAACACGTTCGTTGTGTGAAAAACCCTTCTTTCCCTGCAAACGCAGGCGGGTAAGCTTGCTCACTGGGGGCACAGCATGTTTCCCGGAAATATCGGCTTCTGATCCGGCTTTCTTGAGCACGGCCATACCTGCTTCGCCCAGCGTGTCGGTCAGCAACGACGCATCCCATGCGCCCTGAAATGGAATCGACAAACTGACCTTGCGTGCGGTATTCAATCGCTCAAGAAGATCCTGCGCCCTGTAGCCGGTCCGTTGCAGCATGGGGTCTTCCGGGAAAGCCCCGGCCTCCATCAAGCCCTGATACAAACCAACAATCAGCTTGCCGGTATAAGCGCGATCCGCCGCAGGGCCATCCGAGCCGATGTTGAGTACCGCATTCCAACGGCCGCGCACAAAACGCGGCATGCCCGAAAGCCGCATCCAGTTGTTGAAGGCAAAGGGCAGTGCATTGTTGATACTGGTTTTAGAAGTCATGTTGAAAGCAGGCTGTAATTGCAGCTTGCCCTGACTGAGCAGATCGCCGCCAGCGAACTCGCCACTCAATGTAAACGGGGAAAGCGCGCCGCTGGATAAATGATGCGCGCGCAGCAAAAGCTTTTCGGCAATCAGGGCTTCGGACTGCCCCAGACTGATGCGCCCATTCTCGGCGCTGAACTCGGCAAGCTCCCAGTTCAGGGCCGGTGATGGCACAGGCTGTGCTGCAAGCGGTGCCTGATTTGCCACGCCTTCGCTTGGGCTCTGTGAGTCCGTTGCCTGCGCAGCAACCGGGCTCCGGGCAGGCGGTGCCGCCCGCGCCAGTGGTCGAAGCCCCAACTGATACAGCCAGTCGCTGAGCTGCACTCGGGAAAGTTTGCGACTGCCATCGCTGCCGACATTTGTAATATCCACATCAATACGCACCGCACTCAGCTGATCGCCGCCCTGCACCATGCGCACATCGTGCAGAACCGCGCCACCCATGGCTTGCAGACCATGCGCAGCCGACCTTAGTTGCAGCGACACATCAGCATGGCCACTGTATTCGGGAACGCCCTGCTCCCCCGGCAGCGAAATATCCGGCAGCAGCGGGCGCAGGCGAACGACGGGCACATGCCCCGCCTTCAGTTGTGCCTGCCAGTCGGCAAACACGTCCCCCTCCACCTTCATCTTCCACGTTTCATGCGGCCCGGGCCCTGCATCCTCTGCCGGCTTCGGGCTCGACAGCGCCACCGTCCCAAACCGACCCAGGCTCCCCGACCCTTCCAGTTCGGGTAAAACCAGCTCGGAACCATCGGCAAAAAACAATTTCGGGTGAATATGCTGCAAGCTCAGCTTGCCAATCTCGGGGGTGAGCACTGCCGGCACATCATCCGGACCGGCAAATGCATTGAGTTCGATATCGGCATCTGCAATATGCATTTCCGCGGCTGTCAGCCTGCCGTCTCCCGATACCAGCTCCGCCTTGCTCAGGCGCAGACGCCCGATCTTCCACGCCGACAGATGTTCGCCATACAGCCCAAGCTCCAGTAACTCGCCATTGATGCCGGCATTCCATCCCGCCTGCTGCCAACCGCGCTCAAGATGCAGCACACCATTGAGTCTGCCTGCTACCAAGGTTCTGCCGGCAATCGTCGGCCATTCAACAGGCAGCCCGAGCAGCGGAACATTGCCGCAGGTCATTTCCATGCTCACGCCGGCTGCCGACCAGTTGCCCTGCATCGCCAGAGAAGCCGAAGTCTTATTGTCGTACAACTGCAAGTCACCCTGCATAGCAATATCACGCTTGGCCCAAGCACCATTCACCTGCACATCACCGCTGGCTAACACCCCAGGGCTTGCGGTGGAGCCAAGCCAGAAGGCCAGTGCATCCAGAGGCACACCGAGAAGAGCGATGTTGCCGCTCAATGCCCCCTCGTCATCAACATGCCCGTCGAAGCCAAGCGATCCGGTATTGAGCTTGCCACTGAGTTTTATGCCATCAGCGGCAATACGCCCGCTGATACCTTGCAGCGGCACAGCATTGGCAACAGGTGCAGTGGCATCCGGAATAAGGCGCAGACTCATATCATGCACCAGAACGGCTTTTGCATGCGGCTGCAGCTCAGCCACAGCATGCAGGGCATTGGCAGGATTGCCGCGCAGCCAGCCAAGCAGTGTGGCACGGCGCAGGCTGAGCACCGGGTGTTCGAGACGCAGCAGGGAGAATGTCGGGTTATTGGAAGACATGACCTGGCTCGAGGTCTGGATAAACACCTGCTCCACATCGAGCGCCATGCCCGCATCGGACTTGCCGACCCAGTGCACCTTTTCCAGGGTCAGCGCACCACGCAACAGGTGGTAGCGCACATGCTGCACATCGCCACCGCTTTCCTGCAGCCAGTCATGCACGGCAAGCCGCATATTCTTCTGCACATGCTCCTGCACTGCAAAATGCGCTGCCAGCAAACCCAGCGACATCATGACCAGCACAGCCAGATACCAGCGGGCCGGACCGGCCATGCGGCCGGTATGATGACGGAGCAGTGAAACGGGACTCATGCCCTTATGCCGCCTCCTATCCCTTGCCTTGCAACTGCTCGATCACCTTAAGATCCTCCAGTGTGGTCATGTCCTGGGTGATTTCCCGCCCTGCGGCAATATCGCGCAGCAGGCGGCGCATAATCTTGCCTGAACGGGTCTTGGGAAGTTTATCGGCAAAACGGATATCATCGGGCTTGGCGATCGGTCCGATCTCCGCCGCCACATGATTGCGCAACGCTGTGCGCAGCCCCTCGGTCTCGTCCTGCTTGAGCACCACAAATACGCAAATCGCCTCACCCTTGATCTCATCCGGCCGGCCAACCACAGCAGCCTCAGCCACCGCCGGATGCGAAGCCAGCGCCGATTCGATTTCCATCGTGCCCAGCCGGTGTCCGGATACGTTCAGCACATCGTCGACGCGCCCCATGATCCAGTAGTAACCGTCATCATCCTTGTGTGCGCCATCGCCGGCAAAATAGTAACGACCCTCGAATTTCTGCCAGTACGTCCGGCGGTAGCGCGCCTCATCCCCCCAGATGCCGCGCAACATCGACGGCCAAGGGCGTGTGACCACCAGCAGCCCGCCCTGCCCGTGCTCGACAGGTACGCCCTCCATATCTACCACCTCAGCAAACACACCGGGCAGCGGGAATGTGGCCGAGCCCGGTTTGGTTGCCGTGGCAAAGGGCAGCGGTGCAATCATGTGCCCGCCGGTTTCGGTCTGCCACCAGGTATCGACAACCGGACAGCGCCCGCCGCCAATCACATCGTGGTACCACATCCAGGCCTGCGGGTTGATCGGCTCACCCACCGTGCCAAGTATGCGAAACTTCGAAAGATCATACTTCGCAGGCCAGGCATCCCCGGCCTTGATCAAGGCGCGAATCGCGGTCGGTGCGGTATAGAAAACCGTCACGCCATGATCCCGACAGATTTTCCATATGCGACCGGGATCAGGGAAAGTTGGTACACCTTCATACATCAGCGTTGTGCCGCCGCAGGCAAGCGGGCCGTACACCGAATAGGTATGCCCGGTGATCCAGCCGATATCCGCCGTGCACCAGAACACATCGCTCTGGGGCCTGAAATCGAACACCCATTGCATGGTCAGGCGCGCCCACAACAGATAGCCGCCGGTGGCATGCACAATCCCCTTCGCCGTCCCGGTGGAGCCCGAGGTATAGAGGATAAACAGCGGGTGCTCGGCTTCCACGGCCAATGGCTCGCAGACATCAGGCTGGGCGGCAAGCGCCTGCTGCCAGTCCACATCCCGCCCATCAACCCAGTCCACCGCGTTACCGCCGCGGCGCACCACCATCACATGCTCAATCGTGGCACAGCCGCTGGCCAGCGCCGCATCTACGCCTGGCTTGAGCGTACTCACGGCACCACGCCGCCATGCCCCATCGGCAGTGATCACCATCTTGGCGCCTGCATCCTCGATCCGCTCGTGCAATGCCTTGGAGGAAAACGCTCCGAACACCACCGAATGCGTCGCACCGATACGCGTACAGGCCAGCATGGCCATCGCCGCCTCCGGAATCATCGGCATATAGATCACCACGCGGTCGCCCTTGCCGATACCCAGAGCACGCATGGCATTGGCTGCACGGCACACCTGACCGAGCAGTTCGGCATAGCTGATATGCCGAACCTCGCCGGGTTCACCTTCCCATATGATGGCCGTGCGTTCACCCAGGCCCGCAGCCACATGCCGATCAAGACAATTCTCGGAAACATTCAGTTGGCCATCGGCAAACCATTTATAAAACGGCGCATCGGACTCATCGAGCACGGTGCTGAATGGCTTGCGCCAGGAGATATGCTGCGTGGCCAGCTCACCCCATGTGCCGCTGAAATCATCCACGAAGCGCTGCTGCAAGGCTTGATACTGCTGCATGCTGGAAAGTCGTGCCGCCTTGTCCTGCGGAGGAGGGAACACCCGCATTTCGTGCATCGTTGATTCAATAGTTCCACTCATGACTACCCCTCTTGTTCGCTCATCTCATGCTGCGTGAGTGACAATGACCCGACATTCCCTTCACCGCCCTGTCGGGTAGGATGCGGCGATGAATCACCTTGTTGGCATCATATTAACCAGCGTTGACGATGCGTCCATCGCAAAAACGCTGGCCCGCGGTCTGATCGAACAGCAGTTGGCCGCTTGCGTACAGATTTCAGCTGCCGGAACCTCAATCTATCACTGGGATGGAAAACTGCAGGAAAGCAGCGAATACTACCTGAGCATCAAGGCGCCCCTGAGTCGCCGGAATGAGATTATCAGCTGGCTGCAGCAGCATCACCCCTACGACACCCCGGAGATCATCGCGCTTGAAGCACAGGCAGCAAAGGCTTATGCCGACTGGGTTGAAAAGACCGCCAGCGTATCGAACCCATGACAACCAAGGACGTAACCCATGCTTGAAATATCCTATGCCGGAGCCCTGCTTGCAGGCCTCTTATCCTTTCTTTCACCATGCGTTCTACCACTGGTGCCCGCCTACCTCTCCTATATCAGCGGCATTTCCGTCGATGCCCTGAAAACCGAACAACCGGATGTGCGCCGCCGGGCCATGGTTCAGTCGCTATGGTTCATCCTGGGCTTCAGTCTGGTGTTTGTGGCACTTGGCGCCTCCGCCACGCTCATCGGCCAATGGCTGCTGGGCAATATGCAGGTGCTGGGCAAAATCGCCGGCATCATTATTTTCATCTTCGGCCTGCATTATACCGGCCTGATCCGTATCCCCTTCCTGATGATGGATGCGCACCTGAACACGGACAAGGTCAAGGGCGGCCATGCCCTTGGCTCCGTCGTGCTGGGCAGTGCCTTTGCCTTCGGCTGGACACCCTGTGTCGGCCCCATCCTTGGCGCCATTCTGGCCATGGCCGGGGCGCAGAACCATGTATTGCAGGGCACTGCCCTGCTGGCTGTCTATTCCATCGGGCTGGGCATCCCCTTCCTGCTGGCTGCCGCTGCTACCAACCACTTTATCCAGTGGATGCAGGATTTTCGCAGGCATCTGCATATGGTTGAAATTATATCCGGCATCCTGCTGATGCTCGTCGGTCTGCTGATCTTTCTGGGCAGCTTCAGCACCCTGTCCGGCTGGCTAATCGAATATTTTCCCTTCCTCGCTGATATCGAAGCTTCGCTTTCTCCCTGACAAGGCATCACCCCCCTTTTGCAGAGTATTGACCATCCCCCGCCGCAGTGCTTCAATGGACTTATGTCCAATACCGATCTGCATCAGGCCTTTAGCGAAAGGCAACAGAAACTCAGTGACGCACTGGGTGAAATCCGTCGCAAGATGGAAGGACTGATGGCCGAAAACCAGCGCCTGCGTGAAGTTGTTCGGCTTGCCGAAAGCGAACTGCGCAAGCGCCGCGATCAGGTGCAGCATATGGAACAGGAAATTCAGGGCCTGGATGACAAACGCAGCGAGGCCCGTGCCCGCATGGATGATGTCATGGAGCAATTGGACACCCTGCTTGAGCAGTCGGAGAGCACACCATCATGAGCGAAGTCGTCAACATCACCCTGATGGGACGCACCTTTTCCGTGCGCAGCAATGACAAGCCCGAACAGGTGGAAGCAGCCGCCGCTCTGGTGCAGCAACGCATTGATGAAATCAGGCAACTGGGTACGACGGTCGCTTCGGATCGCCTGCTAACACTGGTGGCATTGAATCTGGCCGGCGAGTTACTCAGGGGAAAAGAAAGTCAAAGTCAGGATGTCGATGGTTTGCTTGAGCAACTCGACACCATCGTGTCACAGGCACAGGGTCTGGCAGAAGCGCCCCTGCGTTGAGCGTAAGGCAACTTATTGCCCGAGCCGATAATTGCTGACCGGGAGCTTAGCTATTCTGGTCGTGTGTATCCCGTTTTTCGGGAAACCTGACGCCAGAGTGCGGCGCCCACCTCAATTGAGAGGGTTCGGCACATTATTGCCAATACGTCAGCGCGGGGGCGCCCTTTTTATGCCTGCTTCTTTTATGCCCATACGGCAAGACCAGCCGCCCCTCCGAGCTCGAATCCTGCCCGACAAACAGGCTCAAGCATGAACAACAAAGACCAACTCCGACAGCAGGCGCTGGCCCGCCGGCGCGCAATGCCCGAACAGATGCGCCAGAATGCCTCCGCAAGAATCGTGCAAGGCTTGCTCGATTATCTGGCTGAGCACGACAGCCGCTTATCCGACAGCCCTCTGCTGATTTATCGCTCACTCAGCGATGAAGTGGATACCACTCAGCTATTTGAGGCATGCGCAGGACTGGCCGGCCGGGATGTTTACGCCCCGGTCACCCATCATGCCGGACATATGCATTGGCAGCGCATTGATGCCCAAACCCGATGGCAGCGCGGCAGCTTCGGCATCATGGAGCCTGTGGATGGAGAACCATGGTCGCCTGCGGATAAACCGGCCGTGCTTGCCTGCCCGCTGGTCGGTTTCGACAGAAGCGGCAATCGTCTCGGCTTGGGCAAGGGGTGCTTCGACCGCTGGCTTGGCGAGGCAAAAAACCATATCCTGCTGAGTGTTGGATTGGCCTTTGCCTGTCAGGAATGTCCACCCATACCAGCCGAGAATCACGATATTCCGCTGGACATCATTATTACCGAGGAAGAAAACATCGCATGCCGGAATTACTGAACATCCTTGCCATCGGCGACATCATTGGCAGAGCCGGCAGGCGCGCCCTGCAGTCGCATCTTTCCAGCCTGATCGACCGGCATCAGATCGACTTCGTGGTGGCCAACGGGGAAAACCTCGCCTCCGGTTTCGGGCTGACCGAAAAAACAGCCGATGAAATGTTCAACCTGGGCGTTGATGTGCTGACCAACGGCAACCATTGCTGGGACCAGCGCGAAATAATGCCGGTGATGGACAGGGATGATCGCTTTGTCCGACCGGCCAATTTTACTTCCGCAGCCCCCGGTCGCGGCTGGACGATACGCGAAACGGCGGCAGGACATCGCATTGCCGTGGTCAATCTGATTGGTCAGGTATTCATGGGGGGATGGGACTGCCCGTTCGCCGCTGCAAACAACATCATGGATGACATCCCCAACGACGTATCAGCCATCATCGTCGACATGCATGCCGAAGCCACCAGCGAAAAAATGGGCATGGGCTGGCATCTGGATGGACGCGCGTCCTTCGTTTTCGGTACACATACGCATGTGCCGACCTGCGATGAAACCATTCTACCCAAGGGTACGGCCTATCAGACCGACCTCGGCATGACAGGCTGCTACCAGTCCATCATCGGCATGCAGGTAGAGAGCGCGCTCAAACGCATGATCGAGCGCATGCCGCAACGATTTACCGCTGCAGAACGCGGTGCGAGTATTTTTGCCACCCTGGTCGGCATCAACCCACAAACACGCCGCGCCGAACGTATCGAGCGCATCCACATTCCTCCCGAGTAGTCCTCCCGAATAAGCCCGGAATCGATTCACCGCGAAGACCATCAGGATGACTACTCTTGCGAAAGAGAATATCCCCCTGCCTTTGTCCCTTTCTTTGGCTTCGGTCCCACTTGCAGCTGTGCCGGGGCGGGTACCTGACCGGCGGGGCCTTGCGCAAAAAGAGGGGGCTTAATTCCCGGTTTGCGCCGACGGACAGGGGCCCGGCCCGGAGCCTTCACAGCTGCCCGTGGGTGCCCTTTCTTGCTTCTTCTTTGGGCACGCAAAGAAGAAGATAAGGCATTCGCCACAGAGAAAAACCATCACCACTCAAGAGGCTTTAGCAACACCCAGGCACCTGATTTGTCGGTTTGGTTTTCCCGGCACTCTCTGTGAGTCCTGTAGTGCAGCGGTTTCTAATCAGGGGATAAAAACAAAACGGCAGGCCGAAAAGACCTGCCGTTTTTTTCATATCAACGCTATTAAGCCGTTGGTGTTGCGTCAGGATTCTCGGCAAAGGTCTTGAGCTTCTTGGCTCGCGACGGGTGACGCAGTTTACGCAGCGCCTTGGCCTCAATCTGACGGATGCGCTCGCGGGTCACGCCGAACTGCTTGCCAACCTCTTCCAGCGTATGGTCGGTGTTCATGCCGATACCGAAACGCATGCGCAGTACCTTCTGCTCGCGCTCGGTGAGCTGCTCCAACACCTCAAGGGTGGCCTCGGCAAGTGCTGAATTAACTGCACCGTCCAACGGATTCTCGGCATTCTCATCCTCGACGAAATCGAGCAACTGGGAATCTTCCTCGTCGCCGATCGGTGTCTCCAGAGACACCGGCTCCTTGGCAACCTCAAGAATCTGCCGCACTTTTTCCTCCGGCAGCTCAAGATAAACAGCCAGTTCCTCAGGCGTCGGTTCGCGACCAACCTCCTGCGCAATCTGACGTGACACGCGCATCATCTTGTTGATGGTTTCGATCATGTGCACCGGAATACGAATGGTGCGCGCCTGATCTGCAATCGAACGGGTGATGGCCTGACGGATCCACCATGTTGCATAGGTAGAAAATTTATAACCACGGCGCCACTCGAACTTGTCCACGGCCTTCATCAGACCGATATTGCCTTCCTGGATCAAATCGAGAAATCCAAGACCGCGGTTGGTGTACTTCTTGGCGATTGAAATCACCAGACGCAGGTTGGCCTCGATCATCTCGCGCTTGGCCTGACGTGCTTTGGCCTCACCCATGGTCAGGCGACGTGCCACGAGCTTGAGCTCGGTGACGTCCATTTCCACATCCTGCTCGACGCGCTTGATGCGCCGCTGGTTTTCCCTGATCTTGCCGGCAATTTCCTCAACCGCCGGGGTCCAGGCCTCACTCGGATGCGCCTCAAGAACGGAATCCACCCAACGCTCATCATTGGTTCTTTCGGCAAAGGTCTCAATGAACAGCTTGCGCGGCATTTTTGCTTTCAACGCCTGATCGCGAATCGCCCGCTCGTACTTGCGCACCCGTTCCACTGCATTCTTGAAACGTTGCACCAGCATATCGATCTGCCTGCTGGAAAACGGAATGCTAACCAGCTCTGCCAACATCGCTTCGAGCACAGCGCGCATCTTCCGACTCAATCCCTCATCGGCCGGATTTGCATCGCACTCTTTCTTCAAAGCCAGAAACTCGTCGTGCAGCACATTGGCAGCCTTAAAGTGCTTGATTGCCTCTTCCAGCTGCTCCTCGCGCGTGATGATCATTTCCTGCATCGGCGTGCCGTCGGGCGTGGCTGTGCGAGCCTTGATGGCCTCATCCAGCTGCTCGGGGTCCATCTCGGCCTCTTCCTCGCCATCGTCCAGGTCGTCGTCGGAGGACTTGTTCAGGCGCGATTCATACTCGGCAATAGCGGCGGCATTGACGACCTTCTCGTCGATATCCAGCACATGGCGCAGATTGGCATCATCTTCCTGCACCTGCTCGCCGAGCAGCATGATTTCACGGAAGGTGGCCGGACAAAGACAAATAGCCTCCAGTACCTGGGTGCGACCCTCTTCAATACGCCGGGCAATCTCGATCTCGCCCTCACGGGTAAGCAGTTCGACGGTACCCATCTCGCGCAGATACATACGCACCGGGTCATCGATGCGAATCACCGTGCCCAGCGTCGTGGTGTCCGCCCTGAGTGCCGAATCCTCTTTGCGCAGACGGTCCTTGCGCATACCGTACTCACTGTTTGGCGCACGCTCGGGATCGACAACATCGATACCCATTTCAGTGAACAGATTGATGATCTTCTCCACCTGATCCGGGCTTACCAAGCCTTCGGGCAGATGCTTATTCAAATCATCATAGGTGATGAAACCTTCTGCCTTGCCGCGCGCCATCAGCGCGCCCATGTTCTGCAGCCGTACCTGTTCTTTATCAGCCATCAATGTCCAACCTTTTTGAGTTTTTCACTTATCTTTTTCCACTGTTCCTGACGATACGTTTTTTCTTCAAGCGTCCCGGGCTTCTTACACAGCCGATGCAAATGCCTCTCTCTCATCAAGAGCTCTAATTTCTCGTATTCTTCATCAGATATGTCTGACTGACTGGCCCACAGAGGGATTCGTTCTTCCTGAGGGAATTCGAGCAACAGCGCCTGTACAACACCTGTATTTGTGGCCGCTAATTCTAAAACGCGCGTGTATACCAAATTTAACCCATCATCGTCAAGAAAAAACACGTTCTGATCGAGCAGCAGGGGGCGAATTCGCTCCGGCTTTTGCAGCAAAGCGGCAAGGAATTTCTCCTGATTCGGGGTTGCCAGCGAGGCCACTCTGGATATTGGATGCGGCTTCCTGGGCGAGGCTTCCGGGGCCTTAAGCTTCAGCGTGGTCACCTTCTCGGCCTCCTGACGCCAAACCTGTCTGAGATAGTCGTCCTGCATCACGGCAAGCATGGCATCGGCCTTCTTGGCCATGCGTGCTCGCCCTTCCACCCCGCTTCCTGCCAGATTCTTCAAGCCCTGTATCCAGGTATCCAGCACCGGCTTTGCCTCTATCTCAAGACGCTGCACAAAAGCATCGGCACCCTCGCGCTGCAAAATGCTATCCGGGTCTTCGCCCTCAGGCAGATACAGAAAACGCGGCCCGTAGTCGGAGGAAAGTACCGGCAACATCCGCTCCAGCGCGCGCCACGATGCCTGCTTACCAGCCCGATCTCCGTCGAAACAAAACACAGGCTCCGCGTGCAGGCGTAGAATCTCACGCACCTGCCGCTCGCCAATCGCCGTTCCCAGCGGGGCCAAACCCACAGGCAGGCCATGAGCTGCCATGGCCAGCACATCCATATACCCTTCCACCACCACCAGCAGCTTGCGGCTGCGAATCTCGTCGCGATGTTCGGAAAAACCGTAGAGCAGGTCGGATTTATGAAAGTATGCTGTTTCCGGCGAATTCAGGTATTTCGGCTCACCCTGATCAAGAATGCGCCCGCCGAAACCAACCACCTGACCGCGCCGGTCGGTGATCGGAAACATCACCCGGGCACGAAAGCGATCGACGTATCCGCGATCACCCTTGAACATCAAGCCCACCGCTTCCAATTGCGCCTGCATACGTGCATCACGTCCAAGCACCTTCTCCAGAAACCCGTAGCCCGGCAGTGCATAGCCCAGCCTGTATTTGCTGATGATATCCTGCGACAGCTTGCGGCGATGGAAATAATCCAGTCCTGCTTTGCCTTCCTGTGACATCAGGGCACGCGCAAACAGGGTGGCCCCCTGCTCCAGCAGGGCCAGTGCACGCTTGCGCTTCTCCTGATCCCCGCTATCCGGCGCCAGGCTTTGCGGCACTTCCAACCCGGCCTTTTCGGCCAAATATTCGACAGCCTCCGGAAAGGAATAGCCGTCGTGTTCGGTCAAAAACTGAAACGCACCACCACCCTTGCCGCAGCCAAAGCAGTAAAACAACTGTTTATCGGCCGATACCGAGAAGGAAGGTGATTTTTCATGATGGAAGGGGCACAGGCCCATGAAGTTATTACCGGATTTTTTCAGTTGAACATGACGTGCAATCAATTCGACTATATCGGTGCGAGCCAATACCTCATCGAGAAATTCAGTGGGAAAATGCGCCATGTTCCTGTGTAGACCCTAAACAAGCCTGATGCAAGCAATCGGCGCCGATCTGTCAGGCCGCAAACAATCCGGCTTCAAGCGGCCAGACGGGATTTAACCAAAGCTGAAAGCTGCCCCATATCGGCACGCCCGGCAGCCCTGTTGCGCATCTCGGCCATCACCTTGCCCATATCCTTCAGGCTGGCAGCACCCGTTTCTGCAAGCACGGTATCCAGCATGGCTGCAAGTTCTGTTTCGCTAAGTGGCTCGGGGAGGTAGGCGATATAGACGTCGGCCTCACGCAATTCCTTGGCTTCAAGATCGGCGCGCCCGGCCTCGGCATACTGACGAGCAGCCTCGCGACGCTGTTTGACCAGCTTGCCGATAAGCGCCAACACTTCTTCATCTTCCATATCGCGGCGCAACTCGATCTGCCTGTCCTTGATGGCAGACTTGAGCATGCGGATAGCAGACAAGGCTTCCTTGTTGCCCGCCTTCATGGCTTTTTTCATATCCTCGGTAATGCGCTGGTCCAGCATGCGGCCTCCCGATCTGTTTATTCTGTAATATTCTAAAAGGATGAGAAAAATGCCGGGCGATAAACGCCCGGCATTTTCAACACTTCGCTACGCCTAAAAGTCGCGTGACTCGCGGCGGCGGATACGACTCAAGCGTTTCATCAGGCGCTTGCGAGCTGCAGCCTCCTTGCGTTTGCTGGCAATAGAGGGCTTTTCGTAACACTCGCGGCGGCGGCACTCACTGACCACACCTGCGCGCTCCACCTGTTTGCGGAAACGCTTCAGCGCATTTTCGAATAAGTCGTCAGAATCTACTTTGATTCCTGGCATGTAAAAACATCACCCCCTTTTTCTTTTTGCCTGCACATGCGTAAGCTGTGCCTAGGCGAACGGGCCTTACATGAAGGGCGGCGGATTATCACCATGGGCGACAATAAGTCAAATTTAAACGAAGCGGAAACGGCCAAGGCCAGCGCCTCCGGCACGGGTCGCCTGCTGAGAACTGCTGGCACCATCGGTAGCTGGACACTGTTTTCCCGCCTGTTGGGTTTTGTGCGCGATATTCTACTGGCGCGCGTACTGGGCGCCGGCATGCTGGCCGATGCTTTCTTTGTCGCCTTCAAATTACCCAATTTCTTCCGCCGCATGTTTGCCGAGGGCACCCTGACCGTTGCTCTGGTGCCCGTACTTGCCGAAGAACGTAAACAGGGCGAGGCGGCAGCCCACGACTTCCTCAATGCGCTGGCCGGCCTACTGCTGGCGACACTGCTTGTCTTCACCATCCTCGGCATGCTCGGCATGCCGGCCTTGCTGTACATCTTCGCACCTGGCTTTCATGACGAACCGCATCGCTGGCAACAAACGCTAACCCTGGCACGCTGGATGTTTCCTTATATGGCGATGATTTCACTGGCCGCCATGTCTTGGGCCGTGCTCAACACCTACCGTCGCTTTGCTGTCGCCGCAGCCAGCCCCGCCCTGCTCAACATGGCCATCATCTTCGCAGCCATCGTTCTCGCACCTTCCTTTACCAACCCGGCGCTGGCGCTGGCCATCGGCGTGCTGCTCGGAGGTGCACTGCAACTTATCATCCAGTTTCCGGCACTCAAGCGGATCGGCTGGACGCCACGCCCGATCTGGAATGTCGCCCATCCGGCGGTTAGGCGCACGCTAAAGCTGTTCGGGCCGGCCGTGGTCGGGGTCGCCGCAGTGCAGATTAATATCCTTGTCGGCACCATTCTGGCCACCCTGCTGCCGGTTGGCGCCGTATCCTATCTTTACTACTCGGATCGAATTGTGCAGCTACCTTTGGCGCTGTTTGGTATCGCCATGGGAACGGCCCTGCTGCCCGCCTTATCCGAACATTTCGCCAAAGAGCAACATGCAGAAGCCCTGACCGACCTGCGCCTAGGCCTTGGTTGGCTAACCTGGATCACGCTGCCTTCGATGCTGGCCCTGCTGCTGCTAGCCGAGCCGATTATCACAACCCTGTTCGAGAGCGGGCGCTTCACCCATGGTGACAGCATCTCAACCGCCCATGCCCTGCAGGCTTACTCACTCGGCCTGATTGCCTTCTGCTGGGCGCGCGTACTCTCCACTGCCTGCTATGCGGAAAAGGATTCGAAAACACCGATGCGCTACGCCGCCATCAGTGTCGCCGTTAATATTGTACTGGCGCTTATCCTGATGTGGCCACTCGGCTTCGTCGGCCTGGCTTTGGCTACCTCGCTGGCCTCCTTTGTTAATGTCATCCTTTTACTGCTGCATCTGCGCAGGCGGCATGGACGCATCCTTGATGCAGACAGCTACAAACGCATGCTGCGTGCCGCCATTACCTGCCTGCCAATGCTACTTTTTCTTTTTGCCCTGAGCATGTCGTGGGCCTTCCCTGCCGGGGATAAGATTTTGCAGTACATATGGATGAGCGCCGCCGTTACCGGAGGGGTCGGCACCTTCCTGCTCTGCGCACATATGTTCGGCGAGCGGCTGATTCCGCAGCGCAGACGTTGAGAAATAAGGCCATACAGGCTTTTCCTTCCCTATCAATAACTACTGGCAATCGCTTGACTGATGGGATATGGTGCGCCCCTGCAAATGGTTTTTAGTGCGTTTTGGTTGTCTGGGGGTTCGCCCGATGCTCCACTGTCACTTTTCATCAGATGCCTAAAATAAACAAACGTTTAGAGGTATAAACACAATGGCAACAGGAACAGTAAAATGGTTTAACGACTCCAAGGGCTTTGGCTTCATCGCTCAGGATAACGGCGGAGACGATGTATTCGTGCATTTCTCAGCTATCAGCGGCGACGGCTTCAAGTCTCTGGCAGAAGGCCAGAAAGTGACTTTTGATATCGAGCAGGGCCAGAAAGGCCCACAGGCAAGGAATGTACAGCCTGATTAATCAGGTTTGCATCTTTTTCTGATTTAAAACACCCCGCCTCCGGCGGGGTGTTTTTTTTGATACCGATTCAATCAACTGCGGGAGATGGCCATGAAATTCACCCTCATCGAACAAAAAACCCTGCATCAGGGGTTTTTCCGGCTTGATGCCTGCACCGTACGCCATGACACCTTCGCCGGCGGTGAACTTAACATCGTGCGTGAAAATCTGGAGCGTGGCGATGCCGTCGTTGTGCTGCTACACGACCCTATACGCGACGAAGTACTGCTCATTGAACAATTCCGCATCGGCCCTGTGGCCCGCAATGACAACCCGTGGCTGATTGAGGTTGTGGCCGGCATGCTGCATCCGGGTGAAGACCCGCTTGATTGTGCCCGTCACGAGTGCATCGAAGAAGCCGGATACGAACCAACAACCCTGAAGTCACTTGGCAGCTACTATGTTTCCCCCGGCGGCTGCTCGGAGCGCATTTTCCTCTACCTGAGCGAAGTGGATGCCACTCAGCCAGTCGGCACAGGTGGTGGTCTGGACCATGAGCACGAAGATATCCGGGTATTCTGGGTCAAAAGAGAAGATGCACTGGCCATGGTCCGTGATGGCCGTATCAACTCCTCCGGCCCCATGCTCGCCCTGTTGTTAGCTTTTCAATAACACGCATCCAGTTAAGAACGCGCCAGTGTCTATTGGATGGCCAAAAACCATTTCACTACCAAATCAGACAACAACGGCGGCCATAGCACCCAACAGTTGGCTATAACGAAAGGGTTTGTCGAGAACATTGAGTTTATGTTCAGGGAAACGGGCGACCAGATCGTCGCGATAAGCCGTTACGAACACGATGCGGCCAAACATTTTGGAATTGACCTGCATCAGTTGCTTGTAGATTTCATCGTCGCCCAATTGCGACAGGTGCACATTGAGAAACACCACGTCGCAGACATCCTCTTCCGCAGTCAGAAGCGCCAGTGCCTTGCGCGCATCAGATAGCGCCCAAATCTCCATAGGATTTCCGTAATCAACACCGTAATGCTTGAGGTAAGCCTTCAACACCCCCTGCACCACGACATCGTCCTCAACGACTAACGCCCGCATACCTGTCCCCCCTGCTGCCCCACCCACAGCCTGCATCTCCCCCAATCTTTCTTCAAGTACACTGAATTCGATGCTATCCGTCAATTGATGTTGCCAAATAATGGGCTCAAACGCAGCTGAAGTGTGATGAGTATCACAGAAGGAGCGCCACAAGGTCGCGCATTCTCCCGCGATGAATCGGCAGCTCTTTCTTATCCGCCATGCGAAATCAGACTGGAATGATCCTTCATTGTCGGATTTTGATCGCCCCCTAAGCGTTCGCGGAGAGTGTGAGGCACCATTTATGGCCAATCGCCTTGCTGCCTGCGAAACAAGACCAGAGTGCATCATCAGCAGCCCGGCAATGCGGGCCAGATCTACAGCTGAAATTTTTGCCCGCCGTCTTGGCTTTCCGGTCCGGGAAATAGACTTGATGACAGAGCTTTATCTGGCCAGCCCAATGGGCATGCTGGATGTCATTCACAACTGCCCGGATCATGTAACAACACTTGCCCTGGTTGGTCATAATCCCGGAATCAGCGAGCTGGCAGTCCAACTTTGCAGCAATCTGATTGAGGTTATACCGACATGCGGCATCGTCCATTTAAGCGCCAACCTGAAGACCTGGAAAGATGCCGACAGCAACTTTCACTTAATCGATTTCGATTATCCCAAGCGTAATCCATGAACCAGTCTGACAGTATTTATTGTGCAGTATTTCCGCACATACTCATAGAGATGCTTGAAAATCCTGCTTCAGAATGTATCGTGCGCGCCAAATTCAATTTTTGTAGGGGACAAATACAATGAGCACAGCAAAAAAACTAACCAAGAAAGACCTGACCGATCTGGCCCGCGAACTGGGAATCAAGAATGCAGCCAAGGCCAAGAAGGAAGATCTGATTCACGCTATTCAGACTGCCGAAGGTAACGACGCCTGCTTTGGACGCATCCCGAACTGTGCAGTCACACCCTGCCTTTTCCGCGCTGACTGCATCGGCTGATCAACACCTGATCCGTCAGATTAAACCCTGATAAAACGGCCTTCCACCATATGGTGGAGGCCGTTTTTATTTGTGCACCCTAGTTGGCTGCGATGCAGCGTATCCCGCCAACATAGGGCTGCAGAGCTTCAGGAATAAGGACCGACCCATCCGGCTGCCAACCGTTCTCCAGCAGCGCTACCAGACAGCGGCCGATGGCCACACCCGAACCATTTAAAGTAGCTACAGATTGCGGTTTGCCATCTTCAGCGCGCCACCGGATTCCAGCCCTGCGACCCTGGAACTGTCCGAAGGAAGAGCAGGATGATATTTCCCTGTAGCAATTCTGGCTCGGCAACCACACCTCCAGATCATAGGTCTTCTCGGATGAGAAACCGATGTCGGCCGAACAAAGAGCGACCACACGATAGGGAAGCTCCAAAGCCTGCAATACCGCCTCGGCATGTGCTGTCAGCTCTTCCAGATCGGTAAGCGCCCGCTCGGGCGTGGTGATATGCACCAGCTCCACCTTGTCGAACTGATGCTGGCGGATCATGCCGCGCTCGTCGCGCCCCGCCGAACCGGCCTCACGGCGGAAACACGGGGTATAAGCACAGTGCCTGATGGGCAATACATCCGATTCGAGAATCTTGTCCTGGTAAAGGTTGGTCACCGGAACCTCGGCAGTAGGAATCAGGAACGCATCCTCATCCTCAAGCTTGTACAGATCCTCGGCAAACTTCGGCAACTGGCCTGTTCCGGTCATGGTCTTGCGATTCACGATGGCCGGCACCCAAACTTCTTCATAGCCGTGCTGGTCGGCATGCAGGTCAAGCATGAACTGCATCAGGCCCCGCTCAAGCCTGGCTGCCGCACCCTTTAGCACAGTAAAACGACTTCCCGATAGCGTTGCTCCAGCCTCGAAATCAAGAATCCCGAGGGCCGTCCCGATATCCCAGTGTGGCGGCACAACATCCAATCTCGGATCCCCCCAGCGACGCAGCTCGATATTATCCTCCTCACTGTTGCCATCCGGTACGGATGGATGGAGAAGGTTGGGAATCTCCAGAAGTACGGCTGAAAAAGCCTCCTCGGCCTCTTTAGCCCATCCATCAAGCGCCTTGGTTCTTGCCGCTACCTGTTGCATGGCTGCAAGCTCTGCAGCGGCATCCTCTCCCTGCGCCTTTTTCTGACCAATGAGTTTGGACACCCTGTTGCGCTCGGCCTGCAGGCCTTCCAGCTCGGTTTTCAGCTCACGCTGCCGCTCATCCAGAGCCCGCGCCCTGCCCCATGGACTGTCTGCAGCCACCACATCAGCGCCGCGCCTGGCAAGCGCAGCCTGCATAGCCTCAAAACTGCGCCGGAATTCCTTGCGGTCGATCATGCCTCGTCCCCGGTTTCCTCATCTGAGGCGAAGTCCTCGTCGGAACCATCCATGCCTTCCACATCATCCACTTGTTGTTCAACCACACGCACCGCGCCGATCACCTTCTCGTCCGAGGAGCAGTCGATCAGCTTCACGCCCTGCGTATTACGCCCGATGACTGAAACTCCATTCAAGCGGATACGCACCAGCCGCCCGCTATCGGTCATCATCATCACCTGATCTTCATCGGTCACCTGCAAGGCGGCAACCATCGAGCCATTACGTCCGCCTGTCTTGAGTGTGAATACGCCCTGACCGCCGCGCTTCTGGCTGGCGTATTCCTCCACTGCCGTACGCTTGCCGTAACCGTTCTCGCTTACCGCAAGCAGGGTCGCGCGTTCCACGACCAAAGCCATGGCGATCACTGTGTTTCCTTTGGCCATGCGCATGCCTGTTACGCCGCGCGTGGCACGCCCCATCGGGCGCACGTCTGTCTCGGCAAAACGAATCGCCTTGCCGCCGCTGGATGCCAGCATGATCTCCTGCTGTCCATTGGTTACGCGCACGGCAATCAGGTCATCGTCCTCATCCAGCTTGATGGCAATAATGCCATTGGCACGGATATTGGCGTAATCGGTCAGCAGGGTCTTCTTCACAACACCCTTCTTGGTAGCCATCACGATGTAGTGTGCATCATCAAAATCACGCACTGCCAAGGTCGCCGAAATACGCTCGTCCTTCTCCACCGGCAACAGATTGACCAGCGCCTTGCCGCGCGCCGCGCGCCCGGCCTGTGGCACCTCATACACCTTCTTACGGAACACCCTGCCGCGATCCGAGAAGAACAGCAGGTAATCGTGGGTTGAAGCTGTCATCAGCTGCGCCACGAAATCCTCGTCCTTGGTGGTCATAGCAGTCTTGCCCTTGCCGCCGCGGCGCTGGGCACGATACAGGGACACTGCATTGCGCTTGATGTAGCCCTCGTTGGAGATGGTTACCACCATATCCTCTTCGGTAATCAGATCCTCCACCGACAGCTCGGCGGTTTCATCCATGATCTCCGAACGGCGCGCATCGGCGTACTGATCGCGCACTGCCTGCAATTCCTCAACGATCACCTGCATCAGCAGCTTCTCGTCGGCCAGAATCGCCTTCAGGCGTCCGATGGTAGCCTGCACTTCATCAAACTCCGCCTTGATCTTATCACGCTCCAGCCCGGTCAGGCGCTGCAGGCGCATGTCCAGAATGGCTCTGGCCTGCAACTCGGAAAGACCGAAATGCGTCATCAGACCATCGCGTGCTTCCTCAGCCGTCTGGCTGGCACGAATCAGCTTGATCACCTCATCGATATGATCCAGTGCAATCAGCAGACCTTCGAGGATATGGGCACGCGCCTGAGCCTTATCCAGCTCGAACAGGCAGCGCCGGGTGACCACCTGACGGCGATGATCGATGAAATAATCGAGGAATTCGCGCACACCGCACAGTCGTGGCCTGCCATCGACCAGCGCCAGCATATTGCAGCTGAAATTGCACTGCAGCTGGGTGTGCTTGTAGAGGTTATTCAGCACCACCTCGGGGATTTCATTCCTTTTCAGTTCGATGGCGATGCGCAGGCCATCGCGATCCGATTCATCGCGCAGGTCTGAAATACCTTCAAGCTTCTTGTCGCGCACAAGGCCCGCAATATTCTCAATCAGCGTCGCTTTGTTCACCTGATAGGGAAGCTCGGAGATAATCAGCGATTCACGCTTGGTGCGCGGGTGAATTTCCACCATTGCCTTGGCGCGCATGGTCACCGAACCGCGCCCAGTCAGAAAAGCATCGCGCATACCCTTGCGGCCATATATGAAACCGCCGGTCGGAAAATCCGGGCCCGGCATGATCTTCATCAGAGTCTCATCGCTTATGCCCGGCTGCTCAATCATGGCGATGGTTGCATTGATCGATTCGGCCAGATTGTGTGGTGGGATATTGGTTGCCATACCCACAGCGATACCCTGCGAGCCATTGACCAGCAGATTGGGGAAGCGCGCAGGAAGAACCTTCGGCTCCTGCAGGGATTCATCATAGTTGGGTGCAAAATCAACGGTATTCTTGTCGATATCGGCCAGCAACTCGGCAGACAGACGGCTCATGCGCGCTTCGGTATAACGCATGGCGGCAGGTGAATCGCCGTCCACGGAGCCGAAGTTGCCCTGCCCGTCGATCAGCAGATGACGCATACTCCACGGCTGAGCCATACGCACCATGGCGTCATAGACCGCTGTATCACCGTGCGGATGATATTTACCGATCACATCACCAACGACACGCGCCGATTTCTTGAACGGCTTGTCGTAGGTGCTGCCTAGATCCTGCATGGCAAAAAGGATGCGTCGATGCACAGGCTTGAGGCCGTCGCGCGCATCAGGCAGCGCACGACCGATGATCACGCTCATGGCGTAATCGAGATACGAACGACGCATCTCCTCCTCGATCTGAATCGGTACCGAGGTATCCAGCTGTTGTTCCATATATTCTCCCGTTTTCACCCGACTTCAGCCGGCAAAAACCATCGTTTATCCACCCGCCAGGTATGGTGCCCTCGACAGGATTCGAACCTGTGGCCTACGGTTTAGGAAACCGTTGCTCTATCCAGCTGAGCTACGAGGGCAAGCAGGCAGGAATTGTAACGCTAAAAGGGCTGCGCTGCACCCCTGAAAAGGGTGAGAAACGCGCTTAATCGTAGGCAATCAGGCTATGTACAGGCACATCGGAAATACGTTGTCTGCCACCCAAAGCCTTAAGCTCGACGACAAACAAACACGCGGCCACCTCGGCCCCCAATTGACGCACCAAATCGATGGTGGCGCGCACTGTTCCACCGGTAGCCAGCAGGTCATCGACAATCACCACCCGATGTCCAGCTGATAGGGAATCACGATGAATTTCCAGCCGGTCTACGCCATATTCAAGCTCGTAGTCTATGCCGTGCACATCCGCAGGTAACTTGCCCGGCTTGCGTACCGGCACGAGCCCGATGCAACCATGCTGCGACAAGCCGGCGCCGAAAAGGAAGCCTCGCGATTCGATGCCGACAATAGCATCGATATCCTCTGGAATATGACAGGCCAACCGGGAAATCGAGGCGCAAAACGCCTCACCATTGGCAAGCAAGGGGGTGATATCCTTGAACACGATTCCAGGCTTGGGAAAGTCCGGGATATCACGGATATAATCGCACAGGTTCACTGCCGGCTTTGTACCACTCATTACATCTCTCCAGATTTGTCTTGTTGTCTTTGCATCATGCGGCGCAGGCTTTGCAAGGCGCCGACCTGCACCTGCCGGATGCGCTCTCGCGTCACTCCCATCAGTCGCCCGATTGCTTCCAGCGTCCAGACTTCCTGACTGCCGTCCAGACCAAAGCGCATGGAGACTACCTCGCGCTCCTTGTCGGGCAACTGTGCCAGCCAGCTTTCCAATAAATCCGCACGGATACTGGCATCAAGCTGATCCTCGGGCAGCGTAGCATTTTCATCCTCGGTCACATCATAAAGGGTGAAATCCCCCTCATCATGCAAAAGTATGTCGGTGCTCTCGGTAAACTGACTTGCACCCTGCAAATCGTGCACCCGCTGCTCGCTCTTACCCATGCGTTCGGCGACCTCCTGATCGGTCGGGTCCCGCTCCAACTCGCCACGCAACTGACTCACTGCCCGCATCATGGCGTTGTACTCTTTGCCAATGTGCACAGGCAAACGAATCGTGCGCGCCTGATTCATAATAGCCCGCTCCACCGACTGCCGAATCCACCATGTCGCATAGGTTGAAAAACGACAGCCGTGGGCATCGTCGAACTTCTCCACCGCCCGCATCAGGCCGATATTGCCTTCTTCAATGAGATCATCGAGCGCCATGCCACGGTGCATATAACGCCGCGCAATCTTGACCACCAGGCGCAGGTTGGCCTGAATCATCTTCTGCCTGGCAGCCTCGCTACCCTTGGCAATGGCGCGCGCCAGAGTGACCTCTTCTTCCGCCGTCAACAACTCGTAGCGTGAAATTTCCCGCATATACAAGGTCATCGGATCTACACTGTGGCCTCGTTTCATAGCCCCCTCCGCGCATCAGCCTCAAGCTGAAGGACAGACTGGGAATATGACAAGCCCGCCCTGCGCTGACAAGCCGCGCATATGCAAAATAAATACCTGGGCAGCATCATCGCCGCGGCAGGTAGGCCTGCGGATCCACAGGTGTCGGCCCCCGCCGCACCTCAAAATGCAGGTGCGATCCAGAGGCTCGCCCGGTATGCCCAACGCGGGCAATAATATCGCCCTGCTGCACCCGAGCACCCTTGCTTACCAGATTGCGCTGGTTGTGTGTATAGGCGGTAAACATATCGTGGCTGTGACGCACAATAATCAGATTTCCATAGCCGGAGAGCCGATTGTCGGCATAAACCACCTCACCTGCTGCCGCCGCATGCACTGGCGTCCCTTCTTTAGCTCCGATATCAACACCGTCATGCGGTCGCCCCTGTCGTCGCCCGAACCTGCTGGTCACTTTGCCATCAAGCGGCCAGCGCAGACTCACTGCTCCTGATTTTCCAGGCGTACGCTTAGCCACCCTTTTGGCTGATTTCTTTACCCTGCTGGGTGCTTTGAAATCCGACTTAATGCGCGGCTTCGGGCTTGCTGTGTTCGTAGGCATATATGATGCCCTCGGGGCTTCACTCCAAAGGCTGAGATGCTGGCCCACATAGATAAGGTAAGGGGATCGCAGGTGATTTCGCCGTGCCAACACCTGATAGTCGAGATGATAACGTCTGGCAATACTGCTCAGGGTATCGCCCGAACGCACTTGATAGGTCTGGTGGGGGCCGCGCTGAGGCGTATATTGTATGACCGTCCTGAAGCAACCGGAAAGCACCAGCAACAGACAAAGGAGGACTATCCTCAGTGCAGCATCCATAACAGAGCAAAACCTGAAGCAACCAGCACCACCACGGCAATAGTCAGTATTTCGAAATGCCGCTCAACCAGCGCACGCAATCGATCCCCGCCCCAGCGCAACAATGCACCCTCCATAAAGAAGCGGGCCCCGCGCGACACCAGGGTAGCTGCTGCAAAGCCCGCGAATGGCAGGCCGAATGCACCGGCAGCGATTGTTATCACCTTGAAAGGGATGGGTGAGAAACCGGCGACCAGCACCACCCACAGACCGTATTCGGTAAACAGCTGTTGCACATGCTCGAACTGCTGCATGGCGCCATAAAACTCAAGCAGGGGCTGCGCCACACTGGCAAACAGCAGCATACCGATGAGATAACCGATACAGGCACCGAGCATAGATCCAGCTGTGCTGATAGCAGCAAACCGCAGCCCCAACTCGGGGCGCCCGAGAGCAAGGGCCAGCAGCAGAACATCGGGAGGAATCGGAAATATACTGGCTTCGATCACAGCGATAAAAAACAGTGCCACCTGAGCCTGTGGATGATCCGCCCAGGCAATCGTCCAGTCGTAACAACGGCGCAACCATTTCGGTTTGATCAGCTGTATCAGCTGCACAACATTACCCCTGATGCGCCCCGATCTTGCCCGGCCTGTAATAGCGCAGTCGAAGGCCATAAATTCATTGAATGTATCACTCAGGCTCCGCGCCCGGCAATCAAGGGCACAAAGGTACAGGCATCAAAGCGCTCTTCGATTATTTCCGCACCACGTTTACGCAGGCGAATCAGCACGTGCGAACTGCCACTACCAAGCGGCATGACCAGCACTCCGCCATCGCGCAATTGATGAATCCATGCATCCGGAACCTCACTTCCACCTGCAGCTGCCAGCACGGCATCAAAGGGGGCATACTCTTTCCAACCCAGCGTGCCATCGGCACAGGTCAACATGACATTGGCATGCCGCGCTGCCCGCAAATTTCTACGCGCCCTTTCCGATAAGCTGGGGATCCGCTCAATACTATATACACGCCTGCAAAGACGAGACAAAACAGCAGTCTGATAGCCACATCCGGTACCAATCTCCAGCACCCGCTCATGACCTTCCAGATTCAGAAGCTGGCTCATTTTGGCAACCATATAGGGCTGGGAGATGGTCTGTCCCTCACCGATGGGCAGGGATGAGTCCTGATAGGCATGGCTTGCCAGCGCCGCATCCACAAACATATGCCGCGGCACATGCAGCATCGCATCAAGCACACGGGCATCGGTGATGCCACGCGCTACCAGCTGATCTTCCACCATGCGGCGGCGCGGGCGATCAAAGGTCAGGGTAGAATCATGCCGCCTCACAGTGAAAACGGCGATGACCCGGCTCTGAAAAAATGGTCGGGGCGGCCGGATTTGAACCGACGACCACTAGTCCCCCAGACTAGTGCGCTACCAGGCTGCGCTACGCCCCGGGACAACTGCAAACGGTAAACCATAAAGAGAATCAGGAATCCAGCAAATGATATATGGAGTCCAGCTCCTGCCGAATTTTTCTGAGTGTGTCCTGCGCCGAATTCTGCTCTACCAATTGATCAATGTCACCCTGTTGCAGGCGCTTCTTGGCCCCTTTAATGGTAAAATTCAGATCGTATAGAAGATGCTTAATCTGCAGGATTGAATAGATATCGCGTTGGCGATAGAAACGGCGATTGCCGCTCTTTTTAACTGGTTTAATATGATGAAACTCGGTTTCCCAATAACGCAACACATGCGGTTCAATATCGCACAAGGCACTGACTTCGCGTATGGCAAAGAACAGCTTGTCGGGAAGATCCGGAATTTGAACCCCGGCCTTGCGAAGTGCCTGCATCTGACGTGTCACTCATCTCCTCCAATAACCTTCTGTTTGAGCAGATGACTGGCTCGAAAGGTTACGACACGGCGAGAAGAAATTGTAATCTCATCACCTGTTTTCGGGTTCCGGCCACGACGCTCATGCTTTGCGCGTACCATAAAGTGCCCAAAACCGGACAGCTTCACGTCCTCACCATTTGTCAGCGTCTGGCGAATAATATCCAGCACACTTTCAACGATTTGTCCGGACTCTTTCTTGGATAAGCCCACATGATCGTGCACGGACTGGGCTATTTCGGCCTTGGTCAACAAAATCCTCCATACTCATATTTTTAACATGAAAGTTAGAGTATTTCCCTAGAATTCACTTGTGACGATAACCAGAACCCATTGTTTAGTCAAAGGTTTTTTGCGCGCCAGACGAATGTCAGGTAGCGACTCTTCCTTCATGGAGCAACAATTGACGGTCACACGCATCAGCCAAAAAGCGGCTATGGGTCACCATGACAACCGCAGCACGCTCTTCACTGCATAATTGCCGCATAGCCAGAAAGACTTCCTCAGCAGTATGTTCGTCAAGATTCCCGGTTGGCTCATCCGCAAGCAGCAAGCGCGGCTTTCCGACCAGGCTACGCGCCACGGCCACCCGCTGAGCCTCCCCACCTGAAAGCTTCCCCGGACGGTGCGTGGTGCGCTCTGCCAAACCCAGGCGACCAAGCAAATTCTCAGCCCTTTGGGCGGCCTTCTCCCGTCTTTCACCGCGCACCAGCAAGGGCATCATGACATTCTCCAATGCAGTCAATTCGGGAATAAGATGATGTGCCTGATAGACAAAACCGATGGAGCGATTGCGCAGCCCCGCCATCTCCGCTGCACTCAAGCCAAACAAACCCACGCCATCAAGATAAATTTCGCCGGCATCCGCCGGTTCGAGGGTACCAAGGATGTGCAGCAGCGTGCTCTTACCGGAACCGGACTGCCCGACAATGGCCACAAACTCTCGTTCCGCCACCTGCATATCCACACCGTTAAGCACGCGAATGCCGCCTCCGGGAGAGGCAAAGGTCTTTTGCAATCCAACCACCCGCAGCAAGGCTGCAGGGGTGGATGTTGTATCAGTCATGATTTGGCCGGTCTTTGCCGAATGGCCTGAATGGTCTCCTCAGCACGCTTGCGCAGATAGCTCTGCACAACCTCTCGAACGCTCGGGTGTTTCTCTGTAAGCAAATCAAAAGCAGAGCGCGACAACTCCATGAGCTCCACGGAACCCTTGGCGAAAATAGTTGCTGTACGTGGGCGCCCGGTCAGCAGAGCAACCTCTCCGACAAATTCCCCTTCACTCAACGTGGCACTGAACACCACGTCTCCAGATGGCCCTGTCACAGTCAGCGCCACAGAACCCGAGCGAATCAAATAAAAGGTGTCGCCGATTTCACCTTCCTTCATAATCAGTTCGCCATCCTCGAATGTGCGTAGCGTAAACTGATCAGCAAGGGCTATCCTGGCATCAGACGGAACCCCCTCAAAGACAGGGGTAATCGCCAGCACACGAGCAAGCACGCGTTGACGATAAAACTCCTCAACCGTGGTACCTATCTCCGGATACTTGGCAACCCAATTATCGAAAGTATCGCGATCCAGCATCAGAATCGTGCAATCAACATCGGCAATCGCATCATCCTTGTGCGCGGTTCGGGCCATAAAGGAACGCTCGCCAAAGAAGTCTCCTTCCTTGAGCTGCGAAAACACCTGCTTTCTGCCCTGTGCGTCGGTTGCCAGCAGAGAAACCTGTCCCATACCGATCAGGTAGAGATACTCTCCCGGTGAGCCTGCCTGCCAAATCCCCTCGCCTGCAGCAACATTGCGCAATTCAAGTGACTCAACAAAGGATTCGAGCTGCTCGCCGGACATCCCCGATAACAAGGGCGTCTTGGCCAATCCGGAGCGTAGATTGTCTGCAGCGTGACCTTCTCCCGGGGCAACAGAAGCAAAGGAATCATCATCCTTGCCACCGCCTCGCTCCTCAGAGAGTTTGCGAAGTTTGTCCTTAATCTCTGTCTTACTGGGATCGATACGCAGAATGATTTTACTGATCGCAATGGCCTGAACCACAAACCCCTGCTCAGCATAGGCCTTGGCTATCTTGCTATAATCGGCAACCGCGCCTTCGGCATCTCCTGTCTTCGCTCGTAGCTCAGCCACCTTGGCATAGACATGCATATCATCGGGCTTTTCTTCGTGACACTGAATGAACAGCTCCAGTGCCTGGGCATAATTCCCGGCCAGCAGTTCACGACCAGCATCCTCACGCAGGGATTTGCCGGTTTTCTTCGCTTTGGCACCAAACAAGGAAAACTTACTCATAACGCAACGCATCCGCCGGCGGCACGCTGGCTGCGCGCCAAGCCGGATAGCATGTGGCCAACAGCCCCATGCAAAGACTTACCAGAATAACCATCATCACAGCAGAAGCATCAATGATGGAAGGCACATGGTCAATATAATAAACGTCTCCCGAGAGAATAGTAATGCCGGTTACACTCTGAATCCAAGCTAGCAAAGCATCCAGCTTCCAGGCAAGCAACAGGCCGAAAACAGCACCAAACAACGTGCCTGTCGCAGTTAGCATCGCGCCCATCAACAAAAATATACGCATCACCGAGGCGTGCGTAGCACCGATAGTTTTCAGAATGGCGATCTCTTTACGCCGCTCCATGACCACCATCACCAACGAGGCAACCATGTTGAATACTGCAACCAACACGATGAGCGAAAGAATGACGCCCATCACAACTCGCTCCATCTGAAGCGCCCGGAAGAATGAATGGTGCTGCTGCATCCAGTCGCGTACCCATGCTCCGGCAGGCAGTGCCCTGGCAAGCTCTGCGGCAACCACCCCTGCCTGATTCCGGTCGGCCAGATGCACCTCGATGCCACTTACCCTGTCCCCCAACCGGTTCAAACGCTGCACCGCCTCAAGAGGGGCAATGACCAATCCGATATCATATTCATAAAAGCCCGATTGAAAGATGCCTGCCACCTCGAAGGCCCGCATGCGCGGCGCCATGCCGGAAGGCGTTATGCCGGCAGCAGGAGAAACAAGATTCACCCGATCACCAACACTGACACCCAGCTTGCGTGCCAGATCCTTGCCCAACACGACCTTGAACGGGCTGCCACGCAGCAACTCCTGGAAATCACCGCTGACCATATGTGCCGCAACATCCCGCTCCCGGCTCGCATCCACACCCTTAAGCATGACGCCAGTAGCACGCGAACCAAATGCCGCCATCACCGGCACAGAAAGGTAGGGGGCAGCACGCTGCACGGTCTGATTCCTCTCCACCGTAGCCAGCCATGGCTGCCAATCCTGCAGGTAATCATCAGGCCCCTGCACCTCAACATGCGAGGAAAAACCAAGGATGCGATTCTTCAGCTCCACATCGAAGCCGTACATCACGGAAAGGACGACAATCAGCGCTGCCACACCAATGGCGACACCAACCCCCGAACTCCAGCTAATCAGCGAAACAAAACGCTCTTCACGCTTTGAACGCAGATAGCGGGCGGCCAGCATAAACTCATAGCGCTTCATGGCATCAGATAGCGCAGATACAGATAGACATGGGCAATCGCGATACTAATCAGCATCAGAATAAAGGCATGCTTGAGAAACTGCATGAAGGCAATGGGATGGCCGGCACGCTGCGCAAAACCGGCAACAATCAGGTTAGCCGATGCGCCGATTAGCGAGCCATTGCCGCCTAGGCAAGCACCGAGGGCCAGCGCCCACCACAAAGGCACAATAGCCTGATCACCACCAAAGGTCGGAGCCATGTTTTCGATCAACGGAATCATCGTCGCAACAAACGGAATGTTATCAATCACTGCCGAAGCAATGGCTGAAATCCACAGAATGGCCGCAGCCGTAGCATTAAAATCACCACCGGTAAGAATCAGTGTCTGCTCTGCCAGCCAGCCGATAGCACCGACATGCTCCACACCGGTAACAACGATAAACAACCCAACGAAGAAAAAAATCGTCGTCCACTCAACCTCCGCCATAATACCTTCGAAGGCCTTGTCTCTTACGTGCAGGTCTCCGCTCCATGTTTGCAACAGGAGCAAAAGCGCAGCGCCAAATAGAGCAATTGTCGCTGGCTCCAGATGCAGGCTATGCGCGGCCGTAAAGCCACCAATCACCAGCGCAAGCACCAGCAGGCTCTTTTTCAGTAAGGGAACATCCTTGATCGCCTCGCGCTCATTAAAGGACATCACCAGTTCACGGGCCTCATCGGTGGCCGTCATAGTGCGCCCGAACATCAACCAGATCATACCCAGCGTTACTAGAAAGATTACAGGAATAATCGGGGCAAGATTGACCAGAAAGTCATAAAAACTCAGATGCGCCTGCGAACCGATCATGATGTTCGGCGGATCACCGATCAGGGTTGCTGTGCCGCCGATATTGGAGGCCAGAATCTGGGTAAACAGGAATGGATAAGGCTTCACCCCGAGTGCATCGGTAATCAGCAGGGTTACCGGTGCAATCAACAGCACCGTGGTCACATTATCGAGGAAGGCAGAAAACACAGCCGTCACCACCGATAGCATTACCAGAATCCCCCATGGTTTTCCCTTCGCCATCTTGGCTGCGCGGATGGCCACATACTGGAACATGCCGGTTTTCTGGCTAATGGCGACGATCACCATCATACCGGTAAGCAGGCCGATGGTGTTGAAATCAACACCTTCTACAGCCCTCTCCTGAGTCAGCACACCGGAAAGTATCATCAGGCCTGCTCCCAGCAGGGACAGCACGGCGCGATTGAACTTCTCCATCATGATGGCCGCATAGACGCAGAGAAGAATGCTGATAGCTACCCACAGCGGGTCGAGCCCGAACAGGATATGCGATGTGTGCAGAGCTTCAGCCGGCATGCGAAGCGTCCTTTGGCATGCTGCGCAATTGCTCCAGCACATCAGACGAGGTAATGATGCCGACCAGCCTGTGATCACTATCATTCACCAGCACGCAGTCAAACATGGCGTGGGTTACCAGTGCTGCAGCAGCCGACAACAACGATTCCTCGGGCTTGATAAAAAACGGTGGCTCAACCATCAGTTGCGACACCGGCAGGTCTTTCACCGCATCGAAATGCTTGCGCAACAGGCCGAAATCCGGCGCATAGGGGATATCATCGAGGTCACCGCTGACAATATAATCAGGAACCAGATGCCCGATAACGGAAAGCGTGGAGAACAGACCGACAACCCGGCCATCTGCATCAACAACCGGCAGCATGCGGCGGCCCGATTCCCGCATCTTATCCAGCGCATATTTCACATTCGCATCGGCTTGAATCACCACCGGTTTTTGCATAATGCTGCTAACCAGCATGGCTAACCCCCATGGGTGTGAAAAAGATAAGTTACGCCTGCTCCGGGCGCATATGCGGAAACAGTAGCACATCGCGAATGGAATGCTGAGAGGTAAACATCATCACCAGCCTGTCTACACCAATCCCGACACCAGCTGCAGGCGGCATGCCGTACTCCAGCGCCCGCAGGAAATCCTCATCCACACCGGTCGCTTCCAAATCTCCGGCAGCCTTGGCCTGCATCTGAGCCACCAGTCGGCCGCGCTGATCATCCGGGTCGTTGAGTTCGGAGAAGCCGTTGGCCATTTCCTTGCCGGCAATCATCAGCTCGAAGCGATCAGTAAAATACGGCTCATCGGCATTGCGCCGTGCCAATGGTGAAATATCCACCGGATAATGTGTCACAAAGGTTGGCTCTTTAAGCTCTGGCTCAACCAGCTCTTCAAACAAGGCCGCGAGATAGTGCCCGGCCTTCCAAGTGATCAGCGGCTTGAAATCTTCGATTTCCTGCAAGCCGACCGTAGCCAGCAAGGCCTTGTTATCGGCATGCCCGCGCAGATCAGGACGCTTCTCGAATACCGCCTCATCCATGCGTATGCGCTTGAACGGCTGATCCAGCCGCACACATACCCCATCCCACTCAACCTCGTTGATACCAAGGCTTTTGCCGATATCACGGATGAGTGTCTCGGTGGTATCCATGGCATCATTCACATCGGCATAGGCCTGGTAGAACTCGACCATGGTGAATTCGGGATTATGTGTTGCATCCAAACCCTCATTGCGGAAGTTGCGGTTGATTTCAAACACACGTTCGAAACCGCCGACCAGCAGGCGCTTGAGGAACAACTCCGGGGCAATGCGCAGGCAAAGCTCCATATCCAATGCGTTGTGATGCGTCATGAAGGGGCGCGCTGCGGCACCACCCGGCTGAGTCTGCAACATGGGGGTCTCAACCTCCATGAAATCGCGAGCCTCAAGCCCTGAACGCAGCAATGACATAATTTTGGACCGGGTACGAAACACCTGACGTGATTCAGGGGTAACCATCAGATCAACATAACGCTGGCGATAGCGTGTTTCCTTATCGCTCAGACCATGCCACTTTTCCGGCATCGGCCGAAGGCATTTACTAACCATCTCAACGCGACTGGCACGTACCGACAACTCCCCGGTGCGTGTGCGGAACACCAGACCCTCGGCACCAACGATATCGCCCAGATCCCACTTCTTGCTCTGGGCATAGATATCTTCACCCAAGGCATCGCGATTGAGAAACAGCTGAATACGCCCGCGCCCATCCTGAATCTGCACAAAGCTGGACTTACCCATCACACGATGCGCCATGATACGCCCGGCAACAGACACAAGCTCGGCAGCAGCCTCAAGTTGCTCATCATCCAGAGCCTCACAGCGACGAATGATTTCAGCTGTATCGATATCCACCCGCCAGGTGTTCGGGTAGGCCTCGCCCTGCTTACGCATAAGGGCAAGCTTATCGCGGCGAACCGCGACCTGTTCCGGCAGCGGTGCCGCCTCGCGCTTGTGTGGCTGGTCAGTCACGAAAGACTCTGTCCTTACAGACGGCTGTGCAGATCGAGATCAGAGAAGAAGAAGGCAATTTCAATTGCTGCATTCTCAGCTGAATCGGAACCGTGTACGGCATTGGCATCGATTGAATTTGCATGATCGGCACGAATAGTACCGGCCTCGGCTTCCTTCGGATTGGTCGCGCCCATTAGCTGACGGTTCAGCAAAACGGCGTTTTTGCCCTCAAGCACCATGGCCAGGATCGGCCCGGAGCTCATAAAGGCACACAAATCGTTGTAAAACGGGCGGCCAGTATGCACGGCATAGAAGCGGCCTGCCTCAGTTGCGGAAAGATGGGTCATGCGGGTGCCAATCACCTCCAGCCCGTTCTCCTCGAAGCGACGAATGATGTCACCGATAACATTCTTGGCGACGGCATCCGGTTTGATGATGGAAAGTGTGCGTTCAATAGCCATTGAGACTTCTCCTGAATCGAAATGCCGCACTCTGCGGCGAAGGCTCGGCAGTCTAGTACCAGCCCGGAAGACTGCAAGTTTCGTGAATTACCGACAGATAAACAAAACGGCCAGCGCTGTGGGAGCCGCCGGCCGTCTGTTTACGGGTCAGAAACGCTTAGCTGCGCTTCTTGGACTTCTTGTCATCGTCCTTGCTGCTGGACTTGCTGTCCTTGTGCTCGACCTTGGCCTTGCCCTCGGACTTGTGCTGGCCGCTGTCGGCATGATGGTCTTCCTTGTCGTTGCCACGATGGATGCCATGGTCGTCATCCTCGTGCTCAACCGGGAAGGCATAGCTAGCCGAAGCAGTGCCTGTGTTGCCCGAGAAGTCCGTGGCCGAAACATCCAGCGTGAAGCTCGGGGCCTTGATCTCAACCGTGCCGTGCTCGGTCTCGATCTTCACCTTCTTGCCGGCTTCCAGCTCAACAATCTGACCATTGGTCACAGTCACACCGTTCAACGTCGCCGTCAGAGCAGGATTCGGATCAACCAGATCAGATGCCGAGAACACTACCTGGAACAGGCCCTCATGCTTCTTCACCTTCACCGGAACCAGCTGAGCCGTCACCGTCGGAGCTGTGGTATCGACCACCGTCACGCTCTGTGTGCCGGAGCTTGCGTTGCCGTTGGCATCCGTGGCCGTCCACGTCACCACTGTAGCACCCAGTGGATAGGTGGCAGGTGCATCGGAAGTCACTGTGACCGGGAAGATATCCGTGGCCGTGGCACTACCGATCGCAACAGCGGTCAGCGGGCCAGTGGCTTCTACTGTCACATCAGCCGGAAGAGTCAGCACAGGAGCCGTGGTATCAACCACCGTTACGTTCTGCGTAGCGGATGTTGCGTTGCCGTTGGCATCTGTTGCTGTCCATGTCACCACCGTCAGACCCAGCGGATAGGTAGCAGGTGCGTTGCTCGTGATAGTCACAGGGAAGATATCGGTAGCTGTGGCGTTACCGATAGCCACCGTGCTGCTCACAGCGTTGGCTTCTGCCGTGATATCGCCAGGCACCGTCAATGCCGGAGCCGTGGTATCAACCACCGTTACGTTCTGCGTAGCGGATGTTGCGTTGCCGTTAGCATCCGTTGCCGTCCACGTCACCACTGTGATTCCCAGCGGATAAGTAGCCGGAGCATCGGAGGTGATGGTCACCGGGAAGATATCGGTCGCAGTTGCACTACCGATACTCACCGTGCTGTTCACCGCATTGGCTTCAACACTTACATCACCAGGCACCGTCAATGCCGGAGCCGTAGTATCCACCACCGTCACCACCATCGTGTCGCTGGCTGTATTGCCCGAGCAGTCGGCGGCCGAAACCGTCACCGTCGTCGAGCCCAGCCCATACGGACCGGCAGGTGAAATGCTGGTGGACACATCACAACAGGTATCCGAAGCGGAAGACTGGGCTGCCACATCATAATCGGCACCCGACAGGCTGCTTGCCTCAACGGTGACATCCCCGCCGGCACTGACTGCCGGGGCCGTGGTGTCTTCTACCGTTACAACCGTGCCAGCCGTCGTCGTATGGCCCTGACCATCATCCACGGTCAACGTCACTGCGGTGGTGCCCAGCGGGAAGGAAACCGATGGACTCACACCCGTCGCTGAGCCACCGGACCAGGTCCAGCTGTAAGTCAGCGGATCGCTGTCCGGATCGGAAGAACCTGCGCCGTTCAACGTCGCATTGGCACTCGAACCACCCGTGCACTGCACCGTCTGAGCTGCACCTGCATTCGCTACAGGAGGTTGATTGGTTCCGTTAGGCGTTGGGTCACACACATCTCCCAAACCGTCATTATCTGCATCGGCTTGATCAGGGTTAGGCATAGTAGGGCAATTATCATTCACATCGAGAATGCCATCACCGTCTGCGTCGGTCACCACTTCTGCCGCGGCGCCTGCAATACCGACCGTGAAGCCATTCCAATATTCATCACTCATACTTCTCCACGACACGGTATTAAATGCGCCGAGAAACCGTATCGTGCCGTGGGGCTCTCCAGTGCCTAACAACTGGTATTCGAACTTCCCGCCGCCCAAGTCAACAATGTTTTTGTACGATGTTCCGCAACCCCAGTATCCACAATAGTTGCCATCAGAAGAATCCCCAAAGCTGAGAATCTCAAAATCCTGATCGAATGCGTAACCATTGCCATTAAGGCTCACATAAGAGAATACGAGATTGGCAACCGGTTGAGAAAACGTCAGGGACTGACTTCCCCCATATCGCAAACCGATGATATCGGACCATGTAGGAATGTTCGCTACACCCGCACTTGTATACGGTGAATTAGCAGAGCCACGGTAATTCTGCCAGTAGTCAGTGCCGGTATTATTTAATTGTGTAAACGCAATCCCCTGTGGATTGTTGTATGTTACAGCTACCGACGTCGTAGGAGTAACGATTGTGCCGTTAACCGTAGCACCCGACGCGGTACTTGCGCCCGTCCAACTGGTCCAATATATGGTTTGCCCCGAATTAGCAGGCACCAGGCCCAGCGGCTGTGCCGAATCCATCGTCAGGTCGATGCGGTAGTTGAAACCGACGATACCGCCCCAATCGGTCAGATTAACCCTGATCTCGTTCACACCCGGGTGTACGGCGCTGGCGAAAACCGCGGTGGGAGCAGGATTGCCTGCAAGCGGGCCACCTTCGAAGGCCCCCAGTGAAGTGCCGTTAAGGGACACATCGGCGTGATTGTCGGCCTTCATCTGGATGCTGGCCGTCGGGTTCACCGCACCGGCCGGCACATTGAAGCGCACGCGATACAGCGTCGAGGCCGTCTGTGACGAGCTGACTCCGGTACCGATCGTGTTGTCCGGGCTCTGGTTGACCCAGCAGTTTGTGCCGGACACATAACCCCACGGATGATAGCAAGTACCATTCGTTCCACTCAGGTAAGCCTGATGCCAGGTGGCACCGCCATCAGTCGAATACTCGGTGTATGGGTCCACATCCCCGTAATTGCCGTTAGCGCCAAGAATAGCCAGCGTTTGCGTCGCTGCCATCGCCGGCCCGGCAAATACCAACAGCAGCACCGCCGAAAAACCGAATATTTTAAGTTGCTTTAACATGTCACTCTCCTTGACCCTACCCGCCATCGGCGGAAAAAATAAAACCCACTCGGTGCGAATTTTCCGACTATTTGAAATATTCCGATATTGTCCGAAGGGATGAAGCCCCCCCTCCTAAAGGATGAGAGACCTCGTCCGAAAGAATGATTAGGTGTTGGCAACAAATAGAGTTGTCCGGTTTTAGAGCACAAGGGTTGTCCGGTTTGGTTTTGGTTCATATTGCTGCCTTCAGCCTTGGTAGTGGTAGTTCCGGCTTGCTGGCCTTGGGCTTCAGAAGAG